>VAPE01018634.1_pt1 | contig 16554 bp, 14 predicted proteins | sample 3393911 | NCBI WGS metagenome assembly VAPE01 (sample SAMN08290436, study PRJNA428436) | hydrothermal vent metagenome | isolation source: Deep-sea hydrothermal vent chimney | place: Atlantic Ocean: South-mid Altantic Ridge | reverse complement strand
ATGTATCTTGCTTGCAGGTGTCGGTTTCTTCAGGCCTCCCGGCATCTCTGCCGAGATAGTTGACAGGGTTGTTGCCTTTATTAACAATGAGGCCATTACACAGTCGGAATTCAGGGATTATTTAAGAGACACCAGGAAGGTAACGCCTGATATAACGGAGACAGAGGCGATCGAGACTTTGATTAACAAGAAACTGATACTGATGCAGACACAGAAGCTGAGGATAAAAGGTGCGTCCGATGACGAGGTGATCCAGAAATACATCAATATCAGGATCAGGGCCTTTGTTAAGGTGACGGAGGATGATACAAGGACGTTTTATGAGCAAAACCTAAAACGATTCAGGGGAGTGTCTTTCCAGCAAATAAAGGATGAAATTGAAAGGTTGCTTATAGAGAGGAGAGTCAACAGGGGTTTAAAAAAACACATTGAGGAGCTGAGGCGGAAAGCATATATCAGGATAAATCTCAGAGGGCTTTGATCAAAGCCGTTTCATCGCATTCAGGAAATTTGTGGCATCTTAGACAGTCGCCCCAGATCTTTTGTGGTAAACGGTTTTTATCTGTTTCAGTAAACCCGAGGGATCTGAAGAATTCCGGGGTGTAGGTTAAAACAAATATCTTCTCTATGCCGAGTTTCCTTGCTTCGGCAAGGCATCTTTTTACAAGCTTTCGACCTATCCCCTGCCTCTGCCTGTCATTGCTGACCGCAAGGGATCTGATTTCAGCAAGGTCTTCCCAGAGTATATGCATTGCACAGACACCGACTATCTTGCCGTCATCCTCGCAGATATAGTGATCTCTAAGATTCTCAAATATCTCATTCAAGGCCCTTGGTAACATCAACTCTCTTTTGGCAAGGGAGTTAATCAGTGAGTGTATCTTGCGGGCATCCGATATGGTTGCTCTCCTAATTTTCAATGGATCCAATACCTCTCTCTATAGCTTCAAGGTTCTTTTCTATGTGTGAGTGATGACGCTTAGGGAGAACTTTTCTGAGCAAATCCCCGGTATTTACATGGTTCATAAGGCCGGACTTTTTAATAAAAGCCCCAAACATCACCATATTTGTAAATCGTGCTGATCCAAGGCTCACAGCTTCAGTGGTTGCATTCACACTCACGACCTGGAAGTTCCGGAGGCTTTCCTCAAATCTTCCGTTACTGCAAATCCTGGCTGACACGAGTGAGGAGTCATAAAAAACCTGGCCTCCCCTCTTTAACCGGGGGATGAACCGCTCAAAGGACGGACAATTAAAGACAACGAGTATATCGGGAGTTTTTACAACAGGGGAGCCGATATCTTCGTCGGAAATCACGACGGTGCAGTTTGCCGTTCCACCGCGCATCTCCGCACCATAGGATGGAAACCATGTCACATATCTGTCGGAGAGCATGGCAGCATATGCAATCAGCTTGCCGAGCAGTAGCACCCCCTGTCCGCCCGAGCCGGCTATAATAATTTTACTGTTCATGGAACTCAATATATTTTTTTTTACCGGGAAATCCGCTAAATAGAAAACAAGTTGTGAAATGATTGGTTTCCTGATAGGAAGTGGTTCATCATGATGGAACCGTATCCTTTATTAAACCTGTTTTGAAGACCTCTTTCATCGTCCCGGATATCCACTTCATTGAGTCAACAGGACTGAGTCCCCAGTCGGTAGGACAGGGAGAGAGGATCTCGATAAGACTGAACCCCTCGTTGTTCATCTGACAGCGGAGTGATTTCATTATATATTTTTTGGTTTCTTTAATCCCTTTAATACCGTCAATCGCGGTTCTTGCAATAAGTACCGTACCTTGTAGGGTAGAGAGCATTTCAGCCACGGGGAGGGGAAAACCATGCTGCGCGGGATCACGGCCTCCAGGGGTGGTGGTTGTTTTCTGACCAATCAGCGTAGTCGGGGCCATCTGACCGCCGGTCATACCGTAATTAGCATTGTTTATGAAAAATACAGAGAGGTTTTCTCCCCGGTTTGCTGCATGAACGATCTCTGTCAACCCTATTGAGGCAAGGTCACCGTCCCCCTGATAAGAGAATACGATGCGGTCCGGCATAACCCGTTTAAGCGCAGTGGCAACTGCGGGAGGTCTGCCGTGTGGACATTCTATTATGTCGAAGTTGAAATAATCATAGGCAAAGACGGCACAACCGACGGGGGCTATCCCGATTGTCCTTTCACGGATGTTCAACTCATCGATACATTCGGCAATCAGTCTGTGAACGATGCTGTGTCCGCAGCCAGGGCAGAACCTGAAAGGGACATCTTTAAGACTCCGTGGTCTGTCAAAAACCTTCTTCATCATAATCCGGGGTTAGATTTTGGTGTTTAGCGTCTTCTCGGCATTGTAACATACCACCTTTTTCTTGCCCTCAGCTTTTGCTTTATAAAGTGCCATGTCGGAGGCGTAGAGAAGCTCCTTTGCAGTAATTCCGTCCTTTGGATATGTGGATATGCCTCCACTTACCGTTATTCTTAACTTGATATCTCCAACTACAAACATATGCTCATTAATGTGCTCTCTTATCCTGTCGGCAAGGAGAAAGGCGGCATCCATACCGGTTTTGGGCAGTATGATAACGAACTCCTCTCCGCCATACCTTGCAACGATATCAGTCTTTCTCGATGATTGAAGCAGTATTTCAGCAATATCACGAAGTATTTCATCTCCCACCTGATGACCATATGTATCATTAACAGTCTTGAAATCGTCAATGTCAAATATAATAAGAGAGAAGGTGTCTCTGTATCTTCTTGCCCTTTCCAGTTCGTTGGTGAGGGAAAGGTAAAAGAACCTCACATTATAGAGTCCGGTCAGGGGGTCCGTGATGGAGAGCCTCTTTGTCTCCTCAAAGAGCTGGACCTTCTCAATTATCAGGGAAACCTGGTTTCCCACCAGTGACATCATTGAAGCAAGGTCGAAATCAAACGCCCTTTCAGACCTGCTGCCGAGGAAAATCACTCCGGAGAGTTTGTTGGATATATATAGCGGGATTATCCCGAGGAAGGCCAGTCTCTCCTGTCTCAGGGGGATCACCTTGTGGATCTCATCCTTTTCAAAGATATAGAGGGGTTCTTCTGATTCAAGTAACGGCTTGATGATTTCGTCAAAGCAGCCTTCATTGAGTTTTTTCAGTAAATCAAGAGATATCCCCGTATGGCTCTTAAGTATGAACTTTCCGTCCTCTATCAGGCTTATCCAGCCGACACTGAAGTCTGTTATCATCACCACCTTTTCAAGGAGTTCGGTAAAAATCTTTTCGATCTCATAGGTGGAGATGAATGTTCCGGAGAGTGTGTTGATTATCATCAGTTCACGGTTACGCCTGAGGAGTTCTTTCTCAATCGTGAGATACTGCGTTATTTCATACAAGAGAACACCGGCAACAACCGGTCCATTCGCTGTCTGAACCGGCCTGATCGCTGCCTCGTATTCGCTATCTCTGATCCGTACCCTGTCCTTTATGTATTCCTTGTTTTCCATTGAGGACAGTATGGAATTCCAGAGGGAAGACAGTCCGGGAACATCCCTGATATATTTCCCCAGGACCTTTTCATGCCCGGGAATCAGTGTCTCAAGTGAACTGTTTGAGGCAATGACCTTCCCACCGGAATCTACTACGAGGAATGGTTCACCTATGAGATTACAGAAATCAGTGCTGATTAGACCATTGAGTGTCGGTTGTTTCAACTGGCGCTCCTTATTATGGGGATCCTAAAACGGTACGATGGATTTTTTGCGAGTCCATTAAACTTCATATACCCTATATACCCTGCGGTTTGCCTCGGGATGTTTTATCAAACAGACCTGAATCAGACGGACCCGAAGAAATCTCATCCTATAATCCAAGTTCCTCAGGGTCGGTAATTCTGCCCGTTACGGCAGACGCTGCAGCAACGGCGGGATTTGACAGGTAGACCTCACTCTCAGGATGCCCCATCCTTCCTTTGAAGTTTCTGTTTGTGGTTGCTATGGCCCTCTCCCCTTTTGCGAGGATTCCCATATAGCCGCCCAAACAGGGTCCGCAGGTTGGGGTTGATACCACAGCTTCTGCGTCAATGAATGTCTCCAGAACTCCCTCTTTCATCGCCTGCCTGTATATGGCCTGTGTTGCAGGGATAACAATCAACCTTACATTGGGGTTTACCTTCCTTCCCCTTATAATCCCCGCAGCCTCTCTCAGGTCCTCAAGCCGTCCATTTGTGCAGGATCCAATAACGACCTGATCGATGGAGATATCGGTCAACTCCCTTGCGGGCCTGACATTCGACGGGAGATGAGGACAGGCAACAAGTGGTACAATTTCCGAACAATCGTACTCCCTGATCTCTACATACCCTGCGTCGGGATCAGAGGAGTACAGCCTATAATCCCTCCTGGCCCTTCCCGATACATAATCCCCGGTCTTTTCATCCGGTACGATAATCCCGTTCTTCCCCCCGGCCTCTATAGCCATATTACACATGGTGAGCCTGCCATACACCGGTAGATCCCCTATTGCTTCACCCTCGAATTCCATCGCCCTGTACAGGGCGCCATCAACCCCGATGTCACCGATTGTGTGGAGTATCAGGTCCTTACCGCCGACCCAGGCTTTTAACTTTCCATAATAAATAAACTTCATGCTCTCAGGGACCTTAAACCAGCATTCCCCCGTTGCCATTGCTGCCGCCACATCCGTCGAACCGACACCGGAGGCAAAGGCCCCAAGGGCTCCATATGTACAGGTGTGGCTGTCGGCCCCGATTACCAGGTCTCCAGGCACTACAATCCCCTGCTCAGGGAGAAGGGCATGTTCAACGCCCATCCTTCCAACCTCAAAATACATTTCAATGTCATATTTCCTGGAGAAGTCCTTTAAAAGCTTGCACTGTTCCGCCGCCTTTATATCCTTCTGGGGAGCAAAATGATCAGGAACAAAGACAACACGGCTTTTATCGAAAACCTCCGTTGCCCCGATCTTCTCAAACTCCCTGATAGCTATTGGAGCTGTGATGTCGTTTGCAAGGACGATATCTACCCGGGCATTTATCAAATCACCCGGGTGGACCTCGTCTCTTCCGCAATGAGCTGCGAGTATCTTTTCGGTTATAGTCATCCTGCTGTCTCCCTATATCCCCTTTGCCGGCTTTTTCTTCAGGCCTTCCAGCTTGTTAAGGGCATTGATATAGGCCTTTGCAGCGGCAACTATGATGTCTGTATCTGAACCGTATCCCCTTACGGTCAAACCGTTCTCTTCAAGTATAACCGCTACCTCACCAAGGGCATCCGTGCCCCCTGTAATGCTCTTGATTTCAAACTTTTCAAGGTGACTTTTAGTGCCTGTTGCCCTGGAGATGGCCCTGTAAGTCGCATCAACCGGGCCGTCCCCTGTCTCCTGATATTCAGATTCCTTATCCCCGACCTTCAGTTTCACTACTGCACCGGGTCTTATGCCGGTACCGCTTGAAACCTTCATATCAACGAGGCTGAAGACCTCCGTTACCTTTTTTAGTTCATCGGATACAAGGGTTTCTATGTCTTCATCGAAGATATACTTCTTACGGTCACAGAGGTGTTTGAACCTGTCAAAGGCCTTGTTAAGTTCTTCATCGGTCAACTCGTAGCCCAGTTCTTTAAGGCGTTCCTTGAAGGCATGCCTTCCAGAGTGCTTTCCAAGAACAAGTTTGCTCTGCGGTATGCCGATGGTTTCAGGTTTCATGATCTCGTATGTTGAACGCTCTTTGAGAAAGCCGTCCTGATGAATTCCGGCTTCATGTGCAAATGCATTGGCGCCGACTACCGCCTTGTTCGGCTGTACCACCATGCCTGTTATCTTTGAGACAAGACGGCTTGTTTTGTATATCTCCTCGGTTGTTATTCCGGTATCGGCATCAAAATAGTTGGGACGTGTCTTAAGTGCCATTACTATCTCTTCCAGCGCTGCATTGCCGGCCCGCTCGCCTATGCCGTTGATTGTGCATTCGACCTGTCCAGCTCCCTTTATTATGGCTGTAAGGGAATTGGCTACAGCCAATCCTAAATCGTTATGGCAGTGAACAGAGATGGTAGCTTTGTCGATATTAGGTACATTGTTCATCAGAAACTCAATCAGTTCCCCAAACTCCTGTGGTATGGCATAACCAACGGTATCGGGGATATTTACTGTTCTTGCCCCGTTCTTTATGACGCTCTCTATAACACTGCAGAGGAAATCCCGGTCACTCCTGGTTGCGTCTTCTGCAGAGAACTCAACATCATCGGTATAGTTCCTTGCCATCTTTACAGCCATTATTGCCGTTTCCAGGACCTCTTCCCTTGTCATCCGGAGTTTGAATTTGAGGTGGATATCGGATGTGGCAAGAAATGTGTGAATTCTTCCGGACTCTGCTGGTTTTATGGCCTCTCCTGCACGAACGATATCAATATCCTTGGCCCTGGCGAGACCGGCGACCGTTATGCCCTTGATCTCCCGTGCAATCCTGTGGACTGCATCGAAGTCTCCCGGGGAAGCTACCGGAAAGCCTGCTTCAATGATGTCGATATTAAGCCTTGCAAGCTGTCTTGCAACGTGAAGCTTTTCATCGACGTTCATGGAGGCCCCGGGTGATTGTTCCCCGTCCCTCAACGTGGTATCAAATATCTTAATGTCTCGCATCTTTCCGATATTATCCTGCAGGTGCGTATAGCAGAATCATTAAGCGAAAGAGAAAAACTATCAAAATCAGGAAGCTTTCCGGCTTCTTCTTTTCTTGTTGTATATGTATATATTCTCTATTATACCCCAAAAGAGATAGGTCATTGCAAAGAAAAAAAGAGCCGATGGCGGGTGAACAACGATAACAAAGATCACAACAACAAAAAAAACAAGCATCCAGAAGGGCTTTCTCTTTTTCATGTTGAATTCCTTGGCACCGTGAAAACGAAGAGTGCTGATCATTAGAATAGCAAGGACAATGGTGAGGAAGAGAACGGGTATGCTTTTCTCCGGAGGTGTGTCAAATACGCTGTGATAGAATATTACCAACGTAGCGATTACCGTGGCGGCAGCCGGTATGGGCATCCCGGTGAATGAAAGCTTTTCAGTTGATACCATCTGAATGTTGTAACGGGCAAGCCTTAGCGCACCGCATGCGACATACAGGAAGGCTGTTGCAGCGCCAATCCTCCCGAAAGGTCCGATAGTCCATGTATATACAAGTACCGCAGGTGCAACTCCGAATGCAACGAGATCGCTAAGGGAATCCAGCTCAAGTCCGAATTTTGTCGAGCTGTTTGTAAGGCGGGCTACCCAGCCATCGAGGCCGTCGAATACATTGGAAATGAGTATTGCCCAGGCCGCCCTGACATAATCTCCCTGAAGCGCTGAGATTACGGAATAAAACCCGAAAAACATTCCACATAACGTCAGGCTGTTGGGCAGCAGATAAACCCCCTTTTTCATGAAATCCCTCCTCTTGCTATCACCGTCTCACCTGCCCTGACTTTCTGTCCCTCTTTTACGATGACCGAGACGTACGCCGGGAGGTGAATATCCACCCTCGAACCGAACTTGACGATACCGTACCGCTGTCCTCTCTTGAGGGTGTCGCCGGCCTTAACCCTGCATACCACCCTCCTTGCCAGGACACCGGCGATCTGTTTTACGAGTATCATGTTGCCGCCCGTCTTTAACACCATTGCCGTGTTTTCGTTCACAAGAGAGGCCTCATCTGTAAATGCAGCCTTAAACCTCCCGTCCTTGTGTTTTACAAGTTCAACCGTTCCATCACAGGGGGATCTGTTGACGTGTACATTAAAGGGGGACATAAAGATGCTGATTCTTATGGATTCCCGTCTCAGGTGTTCCCCCTCGAATTCTTTTTTGATTGCAATTACCTTTCCGTCGGCAGGTGAGACGTATATGCCCTGGCCGGCAGGGATGACCCTGTCGGGGTCCCTGAAGAAAAAGAGCATAAAAAGAAGCAGGATGAAAGGGACAATCGCCATCCATGGGCTGGCGATACCATAGACTATCAGTGTCAGCCCTGCAGCAACGTATATGAATGGCCAGCCCTCAGGGGCTATCTTGAGCATCTTAGATTATATTACAGAACAAAAAATAATTGCCAGACAATTGCCAGTTGCAGAGAACTCACACAGTGACCGCCTACCCCGTATCGGGCCGTTTTCGCTGGAATTCAGGCACATAGCTCCACTGTGCATGTGAATTCAAGCGGGATTTAACTTACATTCATTCGCTTACTGCAAGCTATGCATTTTAATTTTTATAGCTGCCTTTCATCCCCGGTCAAAGATCGGGCATTCGGGCAGCATCCTCGTAAAACCTGAAGTGAACGGTTTATAATATAAAACCGGGTAAAACACGGGGAGTCAGGTGGTTTTTAGAAGGCGCCGATGGTTACACGTTGGGTGAAATATGTGTCTTGGCTGCGGACAGACTTCGCTGTAATGACAAACCGGACGTCCTCAGGTAAAGAATCACTCAACTCAGGTAAAATCATAATGAACAGACAGGGGACTTGGAGATGAAAAAATTGGAGATATACGATACAACACTGAGGGATGGTTCACAATCCGAAGAGATTAACTTTTCAGTTGAGGACAAACTGAGAATTACCGAACGCCTTGACGATTTCGGTATCCATTTTATCGAGGGTGGATGGCCTGGGACCAACCCCAAGGACAGTGAGTACTTCAGAAAGGTCAGGCGTCTGGGTCTGCGGAGTTCCAGGCTTGTGGCGTTTGGCAGTACTCACAGGGCAGGTATCAAGGCAGAGAGGGACCCGAACCTGAGGGCGCTCCTTGATACCGAAACAGGACTGGTTACGGTTTTTGGAAAGTCCTGGGATTTCCAGGTCAAACATGCACTGAGGATCGATCTGGAAAAGAACATCGAGATCATAAAGAACAGCGTTGCCTATCTTAAACCCAGACTCGATATGGTCTTTTTTGATGCCGAACACTTCTTTGACGGCTATAAGAGCATGCCTGAATATGCAACGGCATGTCTCAGGGCAGCGGTGGAGGGTGGTGCTGACAGGATAGTCCTGTGTGATACGAATGGTGGTACATTGCCGGAGGAGATAAGAAAGATTACAGTTAGAGTCAAAGCGGACTTTAAATCGGTCCTCGGTATCCACGCCCACAATGATTCTGATTGTGCGGTAGCAAATACATTAACAGCGGTGAGGGCCGGGGCGGTTCAGGTTCAGGGGACCATTAACGGTATCGGCGAACGTTGTGGAAATGCCAACCTGTGTTCAATAATACCCGCCCTGCAGTTGAAGATGGGGATGCACTGTATATCGGACAAACAACTGCATAAGCTGAGAGAGGTTTCGAGGTTTGTTAACGAGATTGCAAATGTCAGGCATTTTAACCGCCAGCCTTATGTGGGGGACAGCGCCTTTGCACATAAAGGGGGTATACACGTGTCCGCCGTATCGAGAAAAAGCGAGACCTACGAGCATATTGATCCCGAACTTGTTGGAAATTCAAGGAGGGTGCTGATATCAGACCTTGCAGGAAAGAGCAACATACTCAGGAAGGCGGAACAGTTTGATTTACATATCGAAAAAGACTCCCCTCAGCTTCTGGATATACTCTCTGCGCTCAAGGAACTTGAGAATCAGGGGTTTCAGTTCGAGGCAGCCGAGGCATCCTTTGAGCTGCTGATGAAGAAGACGCTCGGGCTCCACAGGAGGTTCTTTGACTTACAGGGATTCAGGGTGATAGTGGATAAGAGAAGGGAAGGGGAGGACCCAATAAGCGAGGCCACGATAATGGTAAAGGTTGGTGGACACGTTGAGCATACCGCCTCAACCGGCAGCGGTCCTGTCAATGCCCTCGATAATGCCCTCAGGAAGGCCCTTGAGAAATTCTATCCTGAACTAAGGTCGGTCAAACTCCTTGATTACAAGGTGCGCGTTCTTGCCGCTGGTAAGGGGACCTCTGCAAAGGTACGTGTCCTGGTGGAGTCGGGGGATGGTGATCTCAGGTGGGGTACTGTCGGTGTGAGTGAAAACATCATCGAGGCCTCCTGGCAGGCCCTTGTTGATAGTATAGAGTATAAACTCTTGCGAATGGAGGAGCAGGGGGTTGCCGGAGAGACCTAATTCCCCGCTCCGGGGCTGTCTGCCGGACCAGCCTCTTTAACGGCAGGCTTAGTAATGCCGGAGGTGTTCTCCTCTGTCCCTGCTGCGGGGGATCCGGAAGCAGCGGGTTCGGTTGTTAACGCCTCGTCTTTATTATTCTTATCCTTATTGTTTTTATCCTTGCCCGAAGGTGGTTCCTCTGCCGGGGCAGGGGCTTTTTCCGGCTCTTTCAGCGTCCGTTCCGCCTTTTCCAAGGATGGTTTTATTACGCGGATGATTCCGGGGTCCTTGATAAAGGGACCGTATTTTTTTATTGAAAGTTCAATAAGGTCCTGTTTGTTTACGAGTAGTTCTATCTCATTCACCTTTCTTGTAAAGGTTACGAGCATAGCGCCTTCAGGGGAGTTTACGGTAAGAAGCAGGGATGCCCCCTTCCTTTCCTTGGCTATAACCGTTCCCTTAAGACGGACGGTCTTGCTTTTTGTTATGGATGATGGTATATACCTGCCCAGGAATTCAGGGGCGATTACATAGCCGCTGATTCCAATGGCTATTCCAAGGATAAGCGTTATCAGGAATGTTATGAATTTCACATATATAAGTTAACAGATTCGCCGGATTAATGCAAGTTGGATAATAAGCCGGTTAAAGGATTTTCATGCTTATGTCAACGGAGGTTGCCGAGTGGGTTATAGCCCCCGAGGAAATCAGGTTTACCCCTGTGAGGGCAACCTCCCTGACGTTCTCAATAGTTATTCCCCCTGAGGCCTCAAGGTGGGGGGACGGGTTATGTTTCCCGACAATTCCGACGGCTTCCCTGATCGTTTCCGTTTTCATGTTGTCGAGCAGTATTATATCTGCGCCGGCAGTTATCGCTTCATCCAGTTCCTTAAGTGTCTTTACCTCGACCTCTAACTTCATGAGGTGGTGTTTCCCTTTTTTTACGGACTCAACAGCCTTTGTAACCCCGCCTGAGGCCATTATATGGTTGTCCTTGATCAGGATTCCGTCGAATAGTCCAAACCGGTGGTTCATCCCGCCACCAACCCTGACCGCATACTTTTCAAGATATCTCATGTTGGGGGTCGTCTTTCGTGTGTCAACCAAAATGGCCCCCGTGTCGGCAATCTCCTTGACAAATCTGCCGGTAAGGGTTGCTATTCCTGAAAGCCTCTGGAGGATATTGAGGGCTGTCCTTTCTCCCATCAGCAGTGCCCTTGTGGGTCCCTTAATCCATGCAAGCGTATCCCCTGATTGCACTCTCTGTCCTTCTTTTACATATTGCTGAAATGTGATCCCGGGGACCAGGATAGAGAAGATCTTCTTTGCAAAGGGTAACCCTGCAACTATAAAGTCATCCTTTGCAAGTATTACCGCTTCAGAGCAGTGCTGTTCCCGGACGGTAAGCTCAGTCGTGATATCTCCGTTACCGATATCCTCTTCCAGAGCCCTCTTAAGGAAGTCCTTTAAAGGAATATTTATCAGAGGCATGTTATTTCTTCCGGAGAAGGGAGAGGAAACCGAAAATACCGCCAATAACGACACCCAGGGAGAGTGTGGATTTCCAGTCAAAAAGCGTCTGGATATCGCCTTCAACTTTTCCTGTAACAAGGAATAAGCTTCGTGAGTTCTCAGACTTCACGTTTTTAGAGGCAACCACTAAAGAGATGCTGTTGTTAAGTGTGCTTGAACCCTTTGAAAGTGTAACGGCGGAAAATGAAGAGTCCAGGGTGTTGTCTCCGGCAGAAGTGATACCGCTTATCCCCTGGTTTATTCTTATGCTCTCCCCATGTGTAATACACGAAGCGCTCTGTGATGTCTCGATCCGCTCTCCGTCTATGCTGAGGGCTCCTACCTGCTGGAGTTCAATGTGTCCGCCTTCCACGGAACGTATTGTGCTCTGTGATACCTTAACGAATTCTGCATCAACCAGACCAAGGTTTTCCTTGTTAATCTCTCTTTTATTCATCTGAATCACCCTTTAGTTCATGAAGTTTATTGAGGCTCTCAATAATTCGGCCTTTTTTGTTCATAAGGTCATTATACTTGTTTTTCTCTTTTTCAACAACCCTTTCAGGCGCCTTTTTTATGAAATCCTCATTCAGGAGTTTTCTGTCCAGGAATCCGACCTTCTCTTGCACTTTTTTCAGATCCCTTTTAAGTCTTGACAGTTCGGAATCCACATTCAGGAGACCCTCAAGAGGCACATAGACTTCAAGCTGTTCCTTTACCGATGTTGCCATCCCACGTTCTTTCGATACCTTAGGCCCTATCTCGAGATCCCCGGTCTTTGCAAGTCTCTTGATGTACAGGGAGTTCTTCTTCAGTATCCTTTCGGCTTTTTCACTATGGGTTTTGATCATAGCCTTCAGTTCGACGGACGGAGAGATGTTCAGTTCACCCCGGATGCTCCTTATACCGGTGATGGACTCGATAATATAGGACATCTCCTCTTCAGCAATCGGATCCCTTTCGCCGTAGTCCGGATAGGTGCTGACCATAATGCTTTTACCATGGCCCGGCAAGGACTGCCAGATCTCTTCAGTTACAAAGGGCATAAAGGGGTGCAGCAACCGGAGGGAGTTTTCAAGTACAAAGAGAAGACACCTCAGGTTTGCGGTCCTTGACTTCCCATCCGGGGATTCGTTGTAGAGAACGGGTTTTGAGAGTTCTATATACCAGTCACAGAACTCATGCCATATGAACTGGTATATGGTGTTGGCCGCGTCGTTGAAACGGTATTCCTCGAGTGATAGGTTGATATCCTCCGATGTGTGGACGAGCCTGCTCAGGATCCACCTGCCCGTTATGTCGAGGTCTCCTTTCCATCCGGAGTTACCCTCATCAGTGATATCTTCGTCCTCGATGTTCATGAGGATGAACCTCGATGCATTCCAGAGCTTGTTTATGAAGTTCTTGTATCCCTCGACACGGTCCTCTGAAAACTTAATATCCCTGCCCTGGGCTGCAAAGGCGGTCAGGGTGAAACGGAATGCGTCGGCCCCGTATTTGTCTATCAAGAGGAGTGGGTCTATCACATTTCCCTTTGACTTGCTCATCTTATGTCCCTGGGAGTCCCTCACGAGTGCATGTATGTAGACATCCCTGAAGGGTACGTCGTTCATGAACTTGAACCCCATCATCATCATCCGGGCCACCCAGAAGAAGAGTATATCAAAACCGGTGATGAGGACGCTTGTCGGATAGAACACTTCAAGGTCTTCGGTGTTGTCAGGCCAACCCAGGGTGGAAAAAGGCCATAGAGAGGAGGAAAACCACGTGTCCAGCACGTCCGGGTCCCTTATAAGCTCCTCGTTGCCGCAGTCGGGACATTCCGTGGGGTCTTCCCCTGAGCAGATCGGTTTAACGATCCTCTCAATCTTTACGGTGTTTGCATATTCCGTTATTTCTTCAGGAGTTACCCCACGCAGTCTAAGTTCTGTATAAGTGCCCCCCCTTATTTTCTCGCCGTCTTTATCAAGGGGTTTAAAGAATGTTATATGGATAAGGTCGCCCTGGTGCTGGCCTTCGACGGTTTTGCAATAAGGGCAATACCATACGGGTATCTGATGTCCCCACCATATCTGCCGGGAGATACACCAGTCCCTTATATTCTCCATCCATGAATAATAACTGTTAAGCCATGCCCCGGGGATTATCCTGACACTGCCGTTCTTGACGGCCTTGATCGCCTCTTCAGAGAGACTTTTTACACTTACATACCACTGTACGGTGGAGAAGGGTTCTATAATCGTTTTACAACGGTAACAGTGGCCCACGGAATGTGTATGGCGCTGTTCCTTTTCTATCAGGTTTAACTCGTTTAAATCCTGAAGAACTGCCTTTCTGCATTCATATCTGTCAAGACCGGCATACTTCCTTCCGGCTGTTTCGGTCATCCTGCCGCGCTCGTCAATAACCGTTATGAAGGGCAGGGAAGGGGTCTGACGCCGGGCAATAGCCTCGTCGTTAAAGTCGTGGGCAGGTGTAACCTTGACGGCCCCGGTTCCAAAGGATGGATCAACCGTCTCGTCGGAGATTATGGGAATTTCCCTGTTTGTGAGAGGGAGCGATATCATTTTGCCGATAAGATCCCTGTAACGACCGTCGTCGGGATGAACTGCCACGGCAGTATCTCCAAGCATGGTCTCAGGTCGTGTGGTTGCCACAATGATGTAGCCGTTGTCGTCTGTCAGCGGGTATCTTATGTAGGTTAACCTTCCCTCAATATCCTCATATTCCACTTCAAGGTCGGACAATGCCGTATGACAGCGGGGACACCAGTTGATAAGCCTCAGGTTTCTGTAAATAAGACCCTCTTCAAAAAGCCTTACAAAGACCTCCCTCACTGCCCGTGAGAGCCCGTAGTCGAGAGTGAACCTCAGACGGGTCCAGTCACAGGAGGCACCCAAACGCATTAGCTGGCTTATGATCCTCTCCCCGTACTCCTCTTTCCACTGCCAGACCCTGTTGATGAACCCCTCTCTGCCAAGGGCATACCTGTCGGTGCCCTCTTGGCCGAGATGCTTTTCCACGACGTTCTGCGTCGCAATCCCGGCATGATCGGTTCCGGGCAACCAGAGCGCCCTGAATCCTTTCATTCTTTTCCACCTTGTCAGTATATCCTGTAACGTTGCATTGAGGGCATGTCCCATATGGAGTGATCCTGTGACATTTGGTGGAGGTATAACTATACAGAAGGGTTCTCCTTCAGGGTTAATCTCGGGTTTAAAGAACCCCTCCTGTTTCCAGTACTCGTACCATTTCATTTCTACGGAGGGATCGTAACTCTTGTCCAGTCTGCTCATTTCACTCCTCTTTATATCTTTTTATACAAATTATACAAAAAGAAGCAAGCCATAGGCTTGCTCGATGATCTGAATTCTATGATAATCAATCCTGGTTTAAAAATAGAATACTGAGCCTGTTACGCAATCTGAAAATGCCTGAAAAAGACATTCCTGACTTGTTTCGGAATCTTATAAAATCAGAGAATTAAAAGTCCCTGAAATAAATTCAGAATGACAGATGACGGGTTTGTACAACAGACTCAATTGCATTTTAAATTGCAACAATATTGTTCAGAACCCTGGAAGGCCGAGAAACAGGAGAGATGAAAAGAGGGTCAGAACTCGGATTTTATCCTCTCGATCTCTCTGGTAATGATGGTTTCAGCAAGGTCGGGAACGGTCTCCCATATTACCTTCTCAACCTGCTGTTGTAGAGAGGATGACATTTTCTCAATGGTTGATTTCACCGTATCTTCAATCTGTTTCGGCAATGATTCATCCAGTATATCTTCCAACTTGGCGCCGACCTCTGCACGGATGACTGCATTTATAGTATCTTTTATATCAATATCAGTCAGGATTTTATCTACGTTGTCCTTTATGAGGGCGGTAATGCTGTTGTTGATGGTTTCTGCATCGATTTTTTCAAAGATGGATGCGACCCTGTTGTCGACGGTATCTCTGATAATGGAATCCACTGCTTCAGCAGGCTGTTTTGCAGGTTCTTTCCCCGTTTCAGAGACTCCGCTTTCCGCAGATACCTCATCAGCCGTCTCTTCCGAAGGTGCTTCTTCTTCCCCGGTCTCCAAAGGCAAAGCTTCCGTGACGGATTCTTCAAATGTTATATCTTCCTCGAGGTTCCAGGTCCCTGTTTCCTCCTTTAACCATGGTTGCTCTGAGATCTCAACCGCCTCATCAGCCTCCACTGATTCCGCCACCTCGGCATGTTCGGCAGGTGGTGAGTCACCCTCAGCCTCTCCAACTTCTGCAACAACCGCAGCTTCAGGTTCCTCTGAGACCTCCTTTTCAATAAGCACAGCGTTGATCTTGCTTATTAACTCCTGTGATTCGAATGGCTTGACGAGATAATCATCGGCCTTCATCTCCTTTACCATTTCTTCATCAATCGGTTCAAAGGCGCCGGCAAGGAGCAGGACGGGTATATCCCTTGTATCCTCGTCATTTTTGATGTGATCACAGAGTTGGTAGCCGTTCATCTCCGGCATCTCGATGTCGGCAAGGACTATATCGGGTTTGAATTCCTTTATAACGTTCCAGGCATCCTCGCCCGTACTCACGGACTTGATCTCGAAGTCCTCGTCCGCAAGTATCAGTTCAACCACCTTCTGGATTGTTATGCTGTCATCCGCCAAAAGTAATTTTTTGCTCATATCTCACCTCTCTTTGTGGGGTTTCACACCTTAAAGTTATTGTTCAAGGAGTTTATGGCCTACTGACAAATTTTATTGTTATATGCAAAAAAAGTCAAGTATTTTAAAATCGGTTCATTACATTTTAATATATAAGCCTTGAATAAATCTCTTTCTACCCAAATCCAGCGGTAACTGATGTTAAGGAGGAGCATGACAGTATCTTCAGTCATTCTCGACGGGCATCCGGCCCGTCTCCGAGGGAATTTTGCGATTCACCCTCCCGGTGAATCTTATGCAAAATTCAAATCCCT
>VAPE01015351.1_pt1 | contig 16560 bp, 21 predicted proteins | sample 3393911 | NCBI WGS metagenome assembly VAPE01 (sample SAMN08290436, study PRJNA428436) | hydrothermal vent metagenome | isolation source: Deep-sea hydrothermal vent chimney | place: Atlantic Ocean: South-mid Altantic Ridge | reverse complement strand
GGCGGGGACCCGATCCTACCCGCCACCCACGGATCTCCCGATCCCCATATAATGAAAGTTTATCAGTTTTCTCACGCTTTGTGGTCCCTCGCGGCCTTATTCCCCGCACAATCCCGGCCGGATCGGGTCGGGATCCCCGGTATAAGGGGGCGAGGGCGTTTCCGAATCGTGTTTGGCGGCGAGGCGCAGGGGAGGAAGGCCTTTCCTGTGCTCCGGGTCGGCGGAGAGCCGGATCCGTCCGACGACGGCCGCGGTGGGGGTGATTAGGCGGTAGTCCCGGCAGGTGGTCGGGAGTCGGGCTTTCCGGGACCGGATAGGTCCACGGATCCGGTGGTGCGGCGGCTGTGGACGAAGCGCACGAAACGCTCCGCCCAGTGGTTGCACTCCACGTCCCGCAGGTGCGTGTAGCAGGCCATGAGGTTCTTGTGTATCAGGCCGTCGTGCGTCCCGTCGATCCCGTGCCCCCGCAGAACACGATAGGCGAAGATGGTCGGTCCCTCGAGGTTCTCGAGGCTGGAATAATGGAACTCGTGCGCCCGGATCTCGCGCGGGGGCGATCCCGGGGCCGGGGGCCATGGGGCATCCGGGCTCTCCTCCAGGCGTACGTAGCCGTGCCCCTGCGGTCGTTCGTGCATGACCACGTCGCCCGGGATCACGCCCACCATCTCGCAGCGCCGCCCCTGCCAGGACAGGCTCCGGGTCAGGTACATCAGGCCCCCGCACTCGGCATAGGCGGGCAGACCGGCCTCGATCCGGGTGCGGATCTCACCGCGCAGGGCGCGGTTGGCCTCGAGCCGTTCCATCGCCGTTTCGGGGAAGCCGCCGCCGATGAACAGGCCGTCGAGATCCGGAAGCCGCGTGTCGTGCAGGGTGTCGAAGAACACCAGCTCGGCCCCCGCGCACCGCAACGCGTCCAGATCGCCGGGGTAATAGAAGCCGAAGGCGGCGTCCCGGGCGATCCCGATGCGTACGTCCGGTGTGCGCGTGGGGGCCGCATGCGCCGCAGTGGGCGGTGGGAGAGGTGTCGCCTCGTGCGCGATTGCGAGCAGGCGGTCGAGGTCGACCTGCGCACCCACCACCCGACCGATCGCGGCGATCTTGGCGTCGGCGGCACCGTGCTCGCTGCTTGGCACCAGTCCGAGGTGGCGTTCGACTACTTGCAACTCCGGGTCGCGCTGGATCGCCCCCAGCACCGGCATGTCCGTGTAGTGCTCGATCACCGCACGCAGCTTGTGTTCGTGGCGGCGACCCCCGACTTGATTGAGGATCACCCCGGCGATGCGGATTTCCCGATCGAAGGCCTGATAGCCGAGGATCAGCGGCGCGATGCCCCGGGTCATGCCGCGCACATCGATCACCAACACGACCGGTGCACCGGTGAGGCGGGCGAGGGCGGCGTTGCTGTTGCTCCCTTCGAGGTCCAGGCCGTCGTAGAGGCCGTTGTTGCCTTCGATCAGGGCGAGGTCGGCTCCGGCCGCGTGTTGCGCCAGAACGGCGAGGATCTCCGCCTCGCCCATCGTGTAGAAGTCCAGGTTATGGCAGGGACGCCCCGCGGCACGCCCCAACCACATCGGGTCGATGAAATCGGGGCCTTTTTTGAAAGGCTGCACGACCCGACGGGCGGCCGTCAGGGCGGCGCACAGCCCGAGCGTGACGGTGGTCTTGCCGGAGGACTTGTGGGTAGCGGAGATGAGCAGGTGGGCCATCGGCTCAGGGTACTCCCGCCCCGGTCGCGGGGCGGCGAATACCCGCACTTGCGTGCCGGTGTCCGCCGCCGATCCGAACCGTCGCCCGCCTCAGGCGTGAGCCTCGGCGGGCGCGGGTGCCGGGGGCGGGGCCGCCGCCGGTTCCACCACCGAGTCTTCGAGGCTCACGGGTAGGAACGGGAGAAACTTGATCGCGACCATGGTAGCGGCCAGCGAAATGGCGATGCCGCTGATGCCGAGCAGGATCTCCGGCAGGCTTGGCGTGTAGGTGTTGATGACCCCGTCGTAGAAGGTGCTGCTGACCGCCTTGCCCGGGAAGATATCGAGGGGGTAGACCTGTCCGCCGATGACGATGACGTATACCAACGCGAGCCCACCGAGGATCACCAGGATACTGGAGACGGCGATCCAGAATCGGGAGTTTCCCGTCGCAGGCGAGTAGAGCAGGGCGAGCGGGACCAGCCCGCCGAGCAGCACTTGGCCGCCCCAGAACAACCACGTGTAGATATTCCCGCCGAACAGGATGAAATCCTCCACCCCGACGTGTTGCGCCCAGTAGAGGTTCGTCAGGTGGAAGATCGCGAGAAAATAGAGCACGGCCGCAACGAATACCCCGAGCAGGTTCTTCAGCCGGCGCAGAGTCGCGTCACCCAGGGGTCGGCCGCTCCCCGCGTAGCTCGACATCAGCACCAGGAGGTAGATGGCCAGTCCGAAGGAAAAGGACATGATCACGAACATCGGACCCATGAGCGCGGAGTCGTAGGCGTCCCGGGCGATCAGGAAGCCGAAGATCGAGCCGGTACCTGTGGTCAATGTGATCCGCCAGATGAACGCCACGAACCCGACCGGCCGAATGTAGCGGTTCATGCGCCGCTCCATGTTGAACCACAGGTAGATCGCGACGACGAGCATGAAGCCGATGTACAGGAAAATGTTCCACGCGAAGATGGATCGGAAGTTGTAGTGGGTCATCGCCACGAGTATTCGATCGGAGTGCCCCAGATCGAGAACCAGGACCGCGAGACCGCCGATCAGCAGGGTGATGGACAGCAATCCGGAGAGCGGGGCGAGCGGCTTGTACGGCGTGCGCGCAAACACCGAGGCCACCGAGGCGGTGTTCAACACCCCGGAGGCGGCCACGATCAGGAATATCGCGAACACGTGCGGTATTCCCCAGACCACCTGGTTGGTCATGCCTGTGACCCAGTGGCCGTAGGTCTCCATGTAATGTACAGCCGCCAAGCCAAGGGCAATCAGCACACCGAATCCCGCGAGCAGGACCCAGAAGCCGATGCCTCCCTCGAGTTCTCGATAGTGTATCCGCTGTTTCATGGTTTCCGTGTATCCAGAAGATCCGCTGTGAAGTTGCTTCCGGCCCTCGTGCCGCCGGCCGAACCACCCAGTTCCCGCTTGGCCCGCCGATGCGCGCCGACCGGGGCCGCTCAGATTCCGTGGTAGCGCACGCCGGTGTCCAGCTTGAGATCGGCACGCACTTCGCTGCTCTGCTCCGTGGACAACATCTTGGCGATCTTGCTATTGGGGTCCTTCATATCGCCGAACACAAGCGCCCCCGGACCATCCGCCGCGCAGGCATCGACGCAGGCGGGTTTGTGGCCGCGGTCCACGCGATGCACGCAGAACGTGCAGGCTTCAACGGTGCCCATGCCGCGCGGCGACCAGGGAACCTGATCGTGAAGCGGTTCGGCCACGAACGAGCGCGCCTTGTAGGGGCAGGCCATCATGCAGTAACGGCAGCCGATGCAGATGTGCCGGTTCACGAGCACGATCCCGTCCGCGCGCCGGAACGAGGCGCCGACGGGGCACACGTCCACGCAAGGCGCGTATTCGCAGTGTTGGCACAACATCGGCAGGTATTGGACGTACCCGGTGTGCAGGTCGCGGAGCCGGACCTTGCGGATCCACTGCGAATCGGTCTCGGGCCGGCCGTGACTGTGGATTCCATTCTCTTTGTCGCAGGCCTTTACGCAAAGGTCGCAGCCGCGCGTGCACTTGGTGGTATCGACCAGCATCCCCCAGCGCACCTTGCTGGAGACCGGTTGATCCAGTGTTCGCGCATGGGACACCTCGAACAGGACCATCCCGGGGGCTAGGGCGGCGCCGGTGACGGCGGCGACTTGGGTAAGGAACCGACGCCGCGCCCGCTCGGGGGCGGCGAGGGTGTTTTCTTCGGGTTGTTTGCTCACTTGGAACCACCTCCGGCGCCTGGGGAGACGGGCATAGGCGTCAGTTCATGTGCGCCTGCGCCCGGATCACCGACGGGTACCGGCTTGGCGTCCGCCGGCAGCGGATTACCACCGTTCGGGCCGACCCCGGGCGGGGCTTTGACCGGGTGCGCTGCGTGGCACTCGAAGCAGTCGATCTTCACGGCCGCGTAGGCGTGACACGTCTCGCAGAAGAACTTCGTGCTGGTCGGTTTCGGCCACTGTCCATTGGGTTCCCGATGGACATGGCACGCAATACAGTCCTCTATGCTCCGGCCCTTGATAAACTCGCCTTTGTAAACCGTAAGGTCCCGCTCATGGAACAGCAACTTCATGTGGTTGTGCCGCATCCACTCGGTGGGTTTCACACAATGCTTGCCCGTGGCCTTGGGCAGAACCGGGAGCGGCACACGCCCCGCACCGGCGGGCTGGTCCGCCCGTGCGGGGCTCCAGGCGAAGAGCAACATGGCGAGGGCGGCGGCCAGCAGCGGCGCGAACCCGCGCCGGTGTCCGGATGTACCTGTCATTGTCACCCCCGGCTACTCGCCCAGCGCCATGTCGATATATCCGGTCGGGCACACGTCCGAGCAGATGTGGCACCCGATGCACCGGGTATAGTCGGTGTCGACATATCGACCGGTGGTGGATTGGTTCTTCTTGACCCGGAACACCGCGTTCTGCGGGCAGTAGATTACGCAGTTGTCGCATTCGAAGCACAGGCCGCAGCTCATGCAGCGATTGGCCTCTTTCTGCGCCTGTTCATCGTTCAGCGTGACGGTGCGCTCCATGAAATGCCCGATGATCTCGTCGGCGCTCGGGCCGATTTCCAAGCGCTTGATGCGGGGCACGTAGGAGAAGTGTCCGAGGAACAGCTTCGAGGACGGGATGATCTCGCGGGCGGAACGGTCCTCGAAGTTGTGAATTGCGAAATTACTCGAGAAGGTGCCCCATTTTTGCTGATGATCGTACTCCTCGGGCTCCAGGCCCGCCTCTTTGAGCTTGTTCAGCAGATTGAACCGGTGCTTGTCCACCTTGGGGCGCTTCTGAATCTCCTCGTGGCGCAGATACTGGTCGATGGTCTCGGCGGCGATGGAAGCTTGGCCGATGGCGGTGGTCAGCAGGTGCGGTCGGATGATGTCGCCCGCGACGAAATGCCCCGGGTGATTCGGCACTTGGTAGAACTTGTCGGCATCGATCAAGCCGCGGCCGTTGTTCATGTCGTCGACCCCGGCGAGGTCGCCGCTCTGGCCGATGGCCGAGACGATCAGGTCGCACTCCAGTTCGAACTCCGTGCCCGCCTTGGGTACCGGCCGATTGTCGACCATGTCGCACCGAGCCATCTTCAGCGCACGCGCACGACCGTTTTCGTCGAGCAGAACCTCCAGGGGCATCACCTCGTCCAGGATTTTCACGCCCTCCTTGATGGCGTCGCGAACCTCGTGCTCGGCGGCGGTCATCTGGCTCTTGGGGAACAGCGAGGTGAGGGTGACGTCGGCACTTGCACGCGCATCATCGGGGACCGCACCCTGCTCGGCGGATCCATCGATCACGCGCTCGGGCAGGTCGGCGGCGGGGCCGTTCTTCAGGCACCCGAGACGCCGGGCCACGGAGACCACGTCGATGGAGGTGTCGCCGCCGCCGACGCAGACGATCTTGGGCGGGACGACCTTCAGGCGGCCGGTGTTGAACGCCTCCAGGAACTTGATGCCGGTGACGCAGTTCGGCGCGTCGGCGCCGGGTACCGGCAGCGGGTATCCGGCTTGGCAGCCGAGGGCCCAGACGACCGCGTCGAACTTCTTCTCGACTTCGGCGCTCGAAACGTCGCGGCCCACACGGGTCCCGGTCCGCACCTCGATCTCACCGAGTTCGATAATACGCTGGATCTCGCGGTCGAGAACATCCCGCGGCATACGATAACGGGGGAGTCCGTAGCGCATCATGCCGCCGAGTTCGTCGTGTTCGTCGAAGATCGTGGACGCGTGGCCGCGACGACGCAGGTGATAGGCGGCCGAAAGCCCGGCCGGTCCCCCGCCGATGATCGCGACCTTCTTGTCGCCCACGGGCGGTGCCGCCTGGTAGGCGAACTTCTCGCTGATTGCGGTATCGCCGATGAACTGCTCCACCGCGTTGATCCCGACGAAGTCGTCCACGTCGTTGCGGTTGCACGCATCCTGGCAGGGCGCGGGGCAAACGCGGCCCATCACGGACGGGAAGGGATTGGCGTCGGTCAGGCGCCGGAACGCGTATTCCTGACGGCTCACATCCGCCGGCGGACGCTCGATACCGCGTACGATCTGCAGATAGCCGCGAATCTCCTCACCTGCCGGGCAACCGCCCTGGCACGGCGGCGTGCGCAGCACGTAGGTGGGACACTTGTGGGAGTGGTCGGCCTCGAAGATCTGCTGCCGCCAGTTACGCCAATCATGATCGCCGTTGCGGAACTTGCGAAAAGTCAGCTTCGGCTCCTGCATCTCATCACGCGACGTCGACATGTGCATTCTCCTGTAAAGTCAATCTTCGATTTCGCGAAGCCGCCACGTGGCCGGCCCTGCCTATTGCTTGGCCCCGAGGACCACCGCGTCGCCCACCAACTGGTGCAGAGAAATGATCTGGTCCATGGAGAGATTGTAGTACGGGAACACCTTGGCGAACTGGGTCTTGCAGATGGCGCAGATGGTGGCCATGTGCGTCACTCCGCGTTCCTCGACGACGTGGCGCAATGCCTGCATGCGAGGGAGCGCACCCTTCACGCGCAGCTCCATCAGGTCGTCGGTCAGCAGACCGCCTCCGCCTCCGCAGCAGAAGGTGGACTCGCAAATGGTCCCTTCTTCCATGTCATAGTAGTTATTGCAGACGGCCTTGATCACTTCGCGGGGGATGAGGAACTGCCCGCCCGGCATGTTGCCCATGCGGGTGGCACGCGCTACGTTGCACGGGTCGTGGAAGGTCACGACCCGATGGTCGTTGGCGGACTTATCCAGAGTCAGTGCCCCACGCTGGATCAGGTCATAGGTGAATTCGCAGATATGCTGCGGCGCCGGGTAACGCGGATCCAGGAAGTCGAACGGGCCGATGAGCGTATTCCAGAAGCTGTAGGCCACGCGCCAGGCATGCCCGCACTCGCCGACGACGATGCGCTTGACGCCGAGATCGAGGGCCGCCTCACGGATACGCATCGCGCCCCGCTTCATGTTCTCGTAGGAACCGATGAAGATCCCGAAATTGGCGGCCTCGGAAGCGTAGGAACTGAGTGTCCAACTGATCCCCGCCTCGTGGAACACCTTGCCGTAGCCGATCAGTCCGTCGACGTGCGGTTCCGCGAAGAAGTCGGCCGAAGGGGCGATGACCAGGACCTCGGCCCCTTTTTCATCGACGGGGTAACGTACATCGACGCCGGTGTCCTCCTTTACATCCTCCTCGAGACCCTCGAGGGTGTTCTTCAGGGCCGGACCCGGCAGACCCAGATTGTTGCCGATGATGAAGACTTTACCGATGATCTCGTTGCTGTACTTGGCCCCGATCCCCACGCTGTCGAGGATTTCGCGCCCGGCCATGGTGATCTCCGCGGTATCGATCCCATAGGGGCAGTAGACCGAACACCGGCGGCATTCCGAGCACTGGTGGTAGTAACTGTACCAGTCATCAAGTACCTCTTTGGTCAGGTCGACCGCCCCGACCAGTTTCGGAAAATATTTCCCGGCGAAGGTGAAGTGACGCCGGTAGACCTTGCGCAGCAGATCCTGCCGGGCGACCGGCATGTTCTTGGGATCGGCCGTTCCGATGAAGTAGTGGCACTTGTCGGTGCAGGCCCCACACTTGACGCAGCAGTCGAGGAATACCGGAAGCGAGCGGTATTTTCCGAGGAGATCGGCCATCTTGTCGATGACGACCTCCTTCCAGTTGTCCATCAGCTCGCCGGGAAACCCGAGCGCCCGCTGATGCTCCGGCTTCGCGGTGAGGGGTTTGGTGCCCGCCATCGCCCCTTCGCGAATCCGGGGGATGACCGTGTATTCCTTGATCTCCGGGGTCTGGAATTTCGCCACGTTCCGTTACCTCGCCATGCAGCGGCAATAAAATGGGCCGGCGGGGGTCAGCCCGCGGCGCCCGTACCCGTATCGGCGGCCCAGGGTGTGATATGGCGCTTTTCCCGGGCGTCGTCGATCTGATTTCGGGTCGGACTGAAGAACAATGCGGGTCCGTGCAACAGTTTGCTGAACGGGAACACGATCATGAGAGCCGCCACGAGGGCCAGGTGAATCAGCAGCAACGGATCGTGCGGGATCGGCTGCCAGTCCGCGTACAGCAGACCCAGGGCGAAGGCCTTGAGGCTGACGATGTCGGTATGATCGACAAAGGTCATGAGTATGCCGCTCGTCGCGATACTCAGCAGCAGGATCAACATGAGGTGATCGGACGGGGCGCTGATGTAGCGGACGCGATCGACGAAAAAGCGCCGGCCCCAGAGCCCGAGCAGGCCGAGCACTATGCCGAAGGCCGCGTATTTCCCGAACGGCTGCACCAGCACGACCCACCACCACACCGGCTGTGTGAAGTAACGCAGATGCCGGAGTAGCTCGAGGAGCAGACAGACATGGAACATCCACCCGAACAACCAAGTCCACTTGCTGGACTTGAACAGGCTTGAGAAGAATACGACCTCGCGCCCGAGCCGCAACGCAACGCCCGTGCCGGTGGTCGGCGCGGGCGTGGTGGGAATCTTCAGGGGTGCGGGCGTGCGTGCGTATTGAATGATCTTGCGGCCCACGCCGACCACCAGCACGAAGGTGGCAAAGTAAAAGAGCAGGGCATACGCTACGCTCAGAAAGTCCATGTTTGCGATCTCTCCGGCTCCGGCACCAAGTTGGGGAACGACGGGGCAAGGGGGAGAATCTCCCCCCCCGTCCCGTGCATCAGACGCAGCCCGTGGGCTTCGGAAGGCCGGCGTATTTGCAGGCCTGTTTCGCCGGGCCGTAGGGGAACAGCTCGTAGAGGTACTTGCTGTTGCCCTTGTCGGCGCCGAGCTTCTTGCCGATGGCCTTGGTGAGTACCCGGACGGCGGGAGCGATCTGGTACTCGTCGTAGTACTCACGCAGGAAGTTGATCACCTCCCAGTGATTGTCGGTGAGCTCGAGGCCCTCGTCGCTCGCCATCTTCTTGCCGACATCGGGGGTCCACTCGTTCAGGTTGGTAAGATAACCTTCCTCGTCGGTCTCCAGGGGCTTTCCATTCACCTCGATCGTCATCTCGATTACTCCTTCACCATGGTCTGGATCGTTGCGTTGCGAACGCTCGGTTTATAACCACGACTGGACGTTGTCATGGGCGGTGACGAGGTCGACGAATCCGTCGTAACCCACGATGGACACGCCCTCGATCACCTGATCCTCACTCATCCCCCGGGCGCGCACATCGGGACCGAGGACATAGATGGAATGTTTCCGGGCGGCATCCTTGATCTTGTCGGTCATCGCCGTTCCCTCCAGCGCCGCGTAGATGCCGTCCTCCAGCAGAAGGATAGCACTACCCTCGAGTGCGTGGCCCAGGCAGGAATCGAGCGTATACCGCTCGAAAGGTGACTTGTTGACAGTATGTAGCATGGTCATGGGTTTTTACGCCTCAGAACGAAAGGATGACTTCCTGCTGATCCATGTATTCCCGCAACTCCTCGCGGGACATCACCTGTACCGGGACGATCAGATCGTCCTCCGACAAGCCCCGGGCCTGCAGAGACTCCTTTTCGACATAGAGTTTCTCGACGTCGTAGCCTTCCAGGGCGCGGAAGGTGGGCGAGAAGTTCTTCATCCCGATCCCTCCGGTGTCCTGCCCTTTCTTGATCTGGTAGATGCCGTCGTCGATGAACACCAAGCTCACATCCTGTTCGAAGGCGGCCGTGATCAGGACGACCTCCAGGGATTCGAGGGCATAGATGGTTCCGTAAGGTGCCCGGCGGTTAACATACATGAATTTCTTTATGGCGGGGGCATTCTCCTGTTGCTCCCCGGGTTCACTCGACATCGGTGTGGACATGTTGGGTGTCACTCCCCGTTACGCATTCGGTTATCGCGGCAGTCGGCGGTCAATCACCGAACACCACCAGCCGGTCGGCCTGGATGCCGGCCTCGATCAACTGCCCCAGACCCGAGATCCGGAATCCGGGCGCCAAGTTCGAACTGTCTTTTCCGTGGCGCTTGGCCTCGCTCTCGTCCAGGATCCCACGGCGCTGCGCGGCTGCGATGCACACGACCAGATCCAGATCGTGCTCCGCGGCGAGCTCGGACCATAACTTCGTGACATTGCGATCGTCCTGCGGCGGCACACCGAGGCGCGTTCCGTTGTTGACCCCGTCGTTGTAGAAAAATATGCGGAAGATCTCGTGGCCCTTCTCGATCGCCGCCTTGGTGAATTGATAGGCGGTGTCGGAGGCCTGATGCTGATACGGCCCCTCGTTGACCAGTATGCCTAGCTTCATAAGTTCAGCCCTTGTCGATTCCCGTGAGCCCGGTATCCCTGGACCGGGGTAGAGGCGGGTCCCCCGCCAATCTAATCTAATCCGATGAATTATTGGCCTGGGCGCCCCCGCCGTCCTTGATCTGGATCAGAAACGGATATGGGTCGACGCGTTTGGAACGGTTGCGCGCGTTGCGCCGGGTACCGACCGAACCCGTCATCGGCCGCCCCGCAGGCACTCGATCCCGGAATGCGAAGCCGGGCCACGGGCCGGCTCCCCGGCTCATCGAGCGTTGGAGTTTCGTGGAGGCCTTCAGCCATGGCGATTTTCCTTCATGCCTGCAACCATCGCGATGGATATCCGCTATGCGGCCTCCCGGATGCGGTGGGGGCCGCAGTTGTGCAAACATCCCGACCCGGCAAGTCTACGGTGCGCGGCATGGAGGCGAACATCCTACCAATTGGGGAATCGCCCGGACCGGATGTACCCCCAATGGGATATGGCGCGGTCGATTCATTCGTTGTTTTTTCTTGGGTAACCGCAGCGGGCACGGTCGCCGGATCGGCCGGGTGCCGTGCCGCGCCCGGCGTAGCGGCATGGATCGGCGCCCGTGTCGAATGGTCCTTCGCCCCCGATCTCGGATCGCAGGATAATGTCCCCGTGAGCCCGACGGGCACTTTCCCGGCAGGGTGTTCGCAATGGACCTTTGTGAAATCAGTGGATTGTGATCGATTGCGAAAGCTATTTGGTGAATGATGGGCCGTTCTTGCCGCGATCGCTCCGCCGGGCGTTATCATAATCGGATTGCCGGTATGGGATCGGCATCCGGTCGGTGAGAGGAGATGATGTGCTCTGGTTGAGTGAGATTCTGCTGCGGCGTCACGACCTCGACTCCTTCGACGAGCTGGTTCGCACGGTGCAGGAACGGGCGCGGGAAGGCGAGATGTTTTTCAGCATGGACGTCAAACCGCCGTTCCAAGACACTCCCGAGGATTGGGAAGACCGGCTCGAGGCGGCGTTTTCCACCGCGCTACGGGAATAAGCGGAGGTTGCACGGATGTACTGGGACGAAGACGACAAGCGGGCGCAGGCCTACGTGGTTCCCGACGATATCGTGGACCTGGCATTCGCCGTCTCCTGCCGTTGCCTGCCGCCGGATCACGCCCACGCGCTTTCGAGCGCGCTGTGCGAGGCGCTGCCATGGTTGGTGCACGAGCCCGGCGCCGGTGTGCACCTTATCCACGGGGCGGAATCGGGCAACGGCTGGTATCGGCCCGAGAACCCGGAGCGCGACCTGCTCTACCTCTCGCGCCGCACGCGCATGACGTTGCGCCTGCCCAAGGCTCGCGTCGACGATGCGCGCACCCTCGGCGGGAGCGAACTGGACATCGCCGGGCATGCGATGCATATCGGGGAGGCCGCGGTACGCCCGCTCAGCACCCTGCCGACCCTGTTCGCCCGGTATGTGGCTTCGGATGCGGCGCAGAGTGAAGAAAATTTTCTGGAAGACTCCGCCGCGCAGTTGCGCGAGATCGGGATCCCCGTGCGCAAGCTGTTGTGCGGAAGATCCCACCTGCTGCGTACACCGGATGGCGCGATCTTCACCCGCAGCCTGATGGTGGCCGACCTGGACGCGGAGCAATCGGTACGTCTGCAACAGCGTGGCCTCGGTCGCCGGCGTATGATGGGCTGCGGGTTATTCATCCCGCACAAGGGCATCGCGCCGGTACGGCCCGACGAGAGCGGCTGAGGCCGGGGCAAGATTTCATCCACTGTGGACCGGCGTGCCGGCGCCCCGGGCGGGGCGAAGAACACGAGCGGCCCGATAGTAAACTGAAAGGGGAGAGCAAATGACGCTGGAGATCGGCGGGAAGGTAATCGAAACGACGGCTATGGGATTTCTGGAGAACCAGGACGACTGGAACAAGGAGGTCGCGCACGCCATTGCCGCAGAGGAAGGCATTGAATTGACCGACCGGCACTGGGCTGTGATCGACCATCTCCGGGATCAATACTTCAACAACGGCGGCGCGCAGCCCAACACGCGAGCCCTGGTCAAGGGGATGCAGACGGTGTGGGAAGGGGAGAAAGTGGACGCCAAGACCCTCTACGCACTGTTTCCGCACGACCCGAGCAAGCAGGGTGGGCGGATCGCGGGATTGCCGGAGAGTCGACGCAAGGGCGGCTACTGACCCTCGTCCGGGTCGCCGTGCGGCGGCTCAGGTCTCGCCTGCATGCAGAGGACATTTCCGGCGCGTGCGCCGCGGTGCCCGCCGCGGCGCACGTTGGGATTCCCCGGCACGGAAGGCGATCGGATATGCAACGGACGGTTTAGCTTGACGCTCGATTCCACCCCATCCGATATTCCGCGGCATGATCGGGGAAGCGCACGAATTCTTCGGCTGTGTTACAAGCGGTTGGCACCGATCAAGTCCTCGATCGCCTGCACGCACCCGGGTCCCTCCCGCCGGTGGAGATCAAGTATCCGCTCGGCGAGCGAGTGCCAGTGCTCGGCTCCGCGCCGAGCGGTTTCGTCCAGTGCGGAGAGATCGCCCTCCGCCAGCCAGCGATCGTAGGCATCGCGTAGCGCCGGAAACAGTTCCTTGCGCATCCCGCCGAGGTTCGCGAAATAGAAATGCAGGGAGGAGGGGTCCAGCACCTTGAGCAGCGCCGGCAGGGCCGAGGCGCAGTCGACCAAGTGATCACGCACGGCTCGCGCCATCAATTCCGCCCGGGAGCGGGGCAGGGCCGCAAGCAGCGATTCCCAGTCACCGCCGAGTTCCCGCCCGAGGCGCACCTCGCCGACCTCGTGCAGGATCAGCGTCTCGAGTTCGTTTTCCGTCATCTTGTCGAGCGCACGATCGGGGTCGCGATCGAAGTCGTAGTAGGCGATCGCACGTCCCATCGGGGTCTCGCGCCGGTTCCAGCGCCACTCCTCGACCTTCTCCCAGATCATCCGGCGCAGCGACTCACGGCGCACGAAGATCATGCCGTCCAGGCTCATGGCCGGAGGGGCCGTCAGGTCGCGGGCGTACTCGCGTGCGGACACGAGCACGGTGAAGCCGTCATGCTCCTCGCGGCGTTCGAGGCACCCCAGGAAGAAATGCGGTTTCGCCTGCCGGCCGATGCCGCCGCTGTAGACCAGTCCGTCCGCGCCGACCGCTTCGTTGATGCGCGCGGTGTCGAAGGGCTCGAAGGCTTGGCCGTCGAACCGGACGGGCTCGAAGGAGGCATCCTCCAGTTGATCCCAGAGCCGTTCTCGCTCGGTGATCCAATCGGCTACGGCGCTCTTGGACAGTGCGGCGCGAAAGGAATGACCCTGCTCCCAGCGATAGTACTCGCGCATCTTGAGCAGGTAGACGCACAGGCCGTTCTCGCCGGCGTGGCGCGCGTCGGCCACATGGCAATTGTGCTGTACCGTGGCGCGCAGCGCCTCGAGTTTTAGAGACATGGCGCCTTCCGCCCGCTTTCGGAGACCGTCGCCGCGGCGTGGGGTCGACCCTCGCACGGCCCCGGCTCCGCACCTCGGAACTCACCTGTCAACCGGCTATCAGAATGATTTGCAAAAGCAAAACTTCGAGTTTGATCGTAGCATGAGATCTGCACGTCTGCCAGTTGCAGCCTCTTCCAATGACACATGAGCCTGAACGGGGGGTGTGATTCCAACGTGAGATGAGCCTCAAGGCGGTCCGGGAACGGGCGTATACTCGCCCGTTCCGCGCGGGATCCCGCCCGCCGTTGCTGGAGGAGTCGTAGGTGCGCGTCAAAAGTCGCTGGAGCAAGCCCGATAAAACCCATACCCCGGAGGCGATCGCGAGCGTGCTCAACGCCACGGCCTGGAATATCGCCACCCACAGCGTGCTCGAAATGGAAAAGGCGGGGCTTCAGGCCGATACGCAATTGCAGCGCCTGACGGTCATCGCGGAGTTCATGGCGTTTCTGGTGCATATCGCCGATCGTCTCGCGGCGACTCGTATGGACGTGGACGAGCGCGGGCGTTTCATCAACGCCCTCGGCGTTCGGGCGGCCGAGGTGATGGCGGGCAACCTCGCGGATCTGCAAGGTCCCGGTGACTATCGGGCGTCGTTTATCGATACCCTGAACGAGCGGATGTCCGAGTATGCGGAGTTCGGATTCAGCGAGGCGTCCGGTCCGGACATCGGTTTCCTGCGTGGATTCGGCCGGCGTGTTACCGCGGCCATGGGCCCGCGCGACGAGCGCTGGATCCTCGAACGGGTGATGGAGGTTGCGGCGCCGGAGGCGATCGAGACCCTTGCCAAGACGATGCGCGGCCTGTTTGCCTGAACCGCGGCCCGTTGGGCCGGGCTTGCCCGGCCCAACGGGTGCAGTCGGGACTTATTTCTTGACCCAGGCGGAATAACCGTCGGTCTTCTGCGCCAGGCCGTCCTCGTAACCGGCGGTGTAAGTGTCGGTGATCCGTTGCTCTTCGCGCTTGGGGCTGTGCAGATATCCACCTTCCCAACCCCGGACGTACTCGGGGTCGACCCCCGCCTTCTCCATCTTGGTCACCGTTTCATAGTACGCATTGTTCATCGCTTGCACCTCGCTTCGTATGCCACTTTGCACGTTGTACAACCAATCCGGCACGCACTCATTCCATGAACCGTGCGCGCGCCGCTCCCGAATCCAGACTCTCCCGCACCGCCCGTACGGTCGGCGCCAGGGTGTGCGTATAGCCGCCGTAGAGGTCGGCCGCATCAAATGAATTCCTCGACCGGGGTCGGGTGTCCGTGGCGTCGATCGGCGCCTGGAGCATCCCGCGGTTCCCATCGTCCGTCTCGGTCGAGTCGGGCATGTTCGGCCCATGTTCAGGGGATCTGCGGGAATTCGCAACGTGTCGCCCATCGGACGTCGCGCCGTGGCCCGCGTCAGTATAGGCAATGCAACCCCCCACCCTATATATCCCGATAGGGGGGGCGCGCCTATCTTCATGCATGGTGCGGATATGGGTCGCTCCGTTTGCGCTACGCTCCCCGGCGCGGTCTGCCGACGCCGGGGAAGGAGTATGATAGCCTAATCGGCTATAGGGTGTTGTCCGCACGGCGCGCCGTGCGCCCCGACACGGGACGAGAAGGGAAGGGAAGACGGGATATGTCCAACGACGAACAGGAAGAGCGGGAGGAGATCGAACTGACCAGCGGCATCGCCGCGTTCGAGACCAAGCAGTTCTCTCTCGCCGTCCAGTTGCTCTCGCCGCTGGCCGAGTGCGGCAACGCCGAGGCCCAGCACCGGGTGGCGATCATGTGTCAAAACGGACTCGGCGTGGTGCGCAACGAGGCCGAGGCGTTGCGGTGGATGCGTGCGGCCGCCGACCAGGGGCACGCCCTGGCCTGCCACGGGATGGGCTTCATGTATCTGCAAGGCGAATGCGTGGAACACAACGGGCAGGAGGCCGTCAAGTGGTTTCGGCGCGCGGCGGAGCAGGGTCTGGCCGGCTCCCAGACCACGCTCGGAATGATGTACGCCGAGGGCAACGGCGTAGAGAAGGACCCCGAAGAAGCCGATAAGTGGTACCGGATGGCCGGATTTGAGAGATAGTCCGCGGCGGCGCGCGGCTCGTCCCAGTGCCCGGCGCTACGGCGGACCGGCCGGGGTCGGTTCGCACAGCCGGAAAAATCCGGATACAATGCCCGGCCGGATCGTAGCGCGAAAGAATCCGCCATGACCGTTCGAATGTACTGCACCGATATCTGCCCGTACTGTGCACAGGCCGAGCGCCTGCTGCGCGGCAAGGGCGTGGCCATCGACAAGATCCGCGTCGACCTCGCCCCGGAACGCTACGAGGAGATGACCCGCCTCACCCGGCGTCACACCGTACCGCAGATCTTCATCGGCGAACGCCACGTCGGCGGCTTCGACGACTTGGTCGAACTCGACATGGATGGGGGTCTGGACCCGCTGCTCGAAGGCCTTGCCGGCGCCTCTTGAGCGTCGGCACCCGGGTCCCCATCGCCGGGCACATCGACCGGCGCTCCTCTCGGTCCTCAAAAAAGGCTCCTCAGCAGAACCCGTGGGTGGACACTCCGGTTCGGGTAGGACGCCAAGCACAGGATACAAAGCGATTTCAGCGCCGTGGCAAGTGCGAAAGCCGAAGGATTTTCCGGAGGTCGGTTTTGCTTTGGTGTTGAAACCCTCAACGACTCCGCTGGAGAACGGACCTTTT
>VAPE01028271.1_pt1 | contig 16577 bp, 13 predicted proteins | sample 3393911 | NCBI WGS metagenome assembly VAPE01 (sample SAMN08290436, study PRJNA428436) | hydrothermal vent metagenome | isolation source: Deep-sea hydrothermal vent chimney | place: Atlantic Ocean: South-mid Altantic Ridge | reverse complement strand
TGCCGTGGTCAATATGTCCGATCGTGCCTACGTTGGCATGCGGTTTTGTCCGCTCAAACTTTTCCTTTGCCATCTTTCCGTCTCCTCAGGCTCAAGGTTCTATTCAACCCAGCCGACATTACAACTATCGACTGATACGAGTGGAGCCCACGACCGGATTCGAACCGGTGACTTCTTCCTTACCAAGGAAGTACTCTACCGACTGAGTTACGTGGGCGCCGATACCATGTTTCAATTACTCCGTCACGACAGTGTCCTTTCATTATTCTCTGCACATGGAGCGGGAAACGAGACTCGAACCCGCAACCCTCAGCTTGGAAGGCTGATGCTCTACCAATTGAGCTATTCCCGCTCATAATCAGTACCAATAATGAAGAAGGACAGTCCACTTCGCTCCGACCCAGGCGGTATGTATCCAGGCGGCATAATATGGTGGAGGGGGGAGGATTCGAACCTCCGAAGGCTCCGCCGACAGATTTACAGTCTGTTCCCTTTGACCGCTCGGGAACCCCTCCACGTATAAAAAAAACCAGAAGTCAGAAACCGGAAGGATGTCCAGTTCCCAGTTTCTGACTTCTAACTTATGACTTCTGCGTTCTGACTTCTGCATTGGAGCTGGCGATGGGACTTGAACCCGCAACCTGCTGATTACAAATCAGCTGCTCTACCAATTGAGCTACGCCAGCGTTAAACTTTGCATTTATATCCGCTTGAGCGAAAAAATCAACTACTTTTTTCAAGCCGCTCCTGCCATAACCTGAATCCCTGACGGCTTGGGGATAAAAAAAGCCGGAGAACCAATGTCCCCGGCTTTCACGGCCACAGGATTGAAAAAGAATATTCTCAATCCGGATTTCAATATTTTTTCAGTTCAATGAATTTTTCACATAAGCGCTATCGCGGTAGCGCTCAAAGGCCATGGCAAAGGTCCGATAGACCAGATGGGCAAATTTGGTATAGGGCATATACAGAAAAAGCATCATGACCGAAATCAAATGCAGGTAGTAGACAACATAACCGACCGAAGCAACGCCGATCAACCTGAGCAGTTCCGCGGCCAGCCCCGTGACGCCGACGCCCATAATCATCCAGATCAAAAACCAGTCATAAAAAGTGTGGGTTGCCTGCCCCTCCATCTCCATGCGGGAACGATTACCCCACAGGATGCCAATGCCGACAATCAGGGCGATGGCGGCAATGTTGGCCAGGATCTTAACCGGGTTCCACATGGACAGCGGTCCATGCATTGACGGAATAAAGATGCCGAGAAAATCCTGGGTAAACGCCGAATAGACGGTAACAAAAAAAAGCGCCAGAAAGGAAAGCAGCAACGGCAGATGGCCTTTGATCCGGTCCGCGTTGGCGACACACTTTTTAAAGCGGGTGTGCTGAACAATCTCCACAACCGAAGGCCAGAGCAATTCGTTGATAAACTGACCGACGGATGGCCGGTAGAGGGCCTCGCCGACCCCGGCACTTTCGGCCATCTTTTGCCACATGGCCGTGACGCCCCGCCATGCCGCATAAATTGACAGGGCAACCGTGGGCAGAATAATCAAATCAATATAAAAAACATTTTTGGCCAGCCAGCGAAAATCCCAATGACCAAAAAAATGACCATAGCCGTCACGGGCGAATTCCGCGGCCGACGGGATAGTCATGCCGCCGGATATCAGCCAGACAACAAAGATAATGACGGCCGGGATACCGATCAGAACCGGCATATTCTTGCCGGCACTTGCCAGTTTTGCCAAACCGGCCGGCCAGCCGAAGTACTTGTAGGTATAGGCACGGATGGCGCCAAGCACATCACCGGGCTTGGCGCCGCGCGGACAATATGCGGTGCAGTCACCGCACTGATGGCACAGCATGATGTTGGGATCGCCGACCAGTTTCTCTTTGAGGCCCCACTGGGCAAAAACCATTTCCCGGCGGGGAAAAGGATTATCATCGGAAGAGAGCGGGCAAACCACGGAGCAGGTAGCACACTGAAAGCACTTTTTCAAAGTATCGCCGCCCGCACTCTTTATTTCTTTAATAAAATCGAGATCGGGTTGCACGTTCATAGACATTTTCTCCTCCTGTATTGAAAATCGTGATCCATATCTGTAAAACGTATTCTCTATATCAGAAAATGAAAAATGTTGCCATCCGGATTTACAAAAAAACCGGATGGCAACTGATTCAACATGATCAAGAGGTTAGAAGCCCTTGAACGGGTTCGGCCCCAGTTCAATAATCTCTTCGACAAATTCATCGATGATCGCCGGGATCGCGTCATAATCGGAAATGGCGATCTGCCGCACCGCGCAACGCTCCGGCTCCAGGCCAAGTGTGCCCAGGGTTTCGCCGATATTCTGCATCCGGCGGTCGGCCAGCTCCGAGCCCTTGACAAAGTGGCACTGGTAATCATCGCCCCACTTGCAGCCGAGAAGCAATACCCCGTCCATACCCGCGGACATGGCATCCTTGATCCAGACCATGTTGACCGAACCGAGACAGCGGACCGGGATAAAACGAACCAGCCTGTTGATATTGTTGCGGTGCATACCGGACATGTCAATGGCCGGATAGGCATCATTTTCGCAGACAAAGACCACGACCCGCAGTTTGTCCTCATCGTCATCCGGAACCTCGATGGCCTTCACCATGGAGCCGATCATATCGACGTTGTAATCGGCAAAACCGATAATCCGCTCAGGGCATGCGCCCATGCAGGTTCCGCAGCGGCGACAACGGGTCGGATTCGGCAACGGCGTTCCCTTCTCATCGTCGTCAAGGGCGCCGAATGGGCACTCCTCGGTACAACGCTTGCACTGGGTGCAGCGGGTAAAGAAAAAATCCGGATAGGTCTGATCACCGGAGCGCGGATGAACCGCAACCCCGCGATTAGTGGATTCGATGCACTGGATAGCCTTGAGTGCTGCCCCCGTGGCATCATCGATCGTCTCTTCCATGGTTTCCGCCTTCCGGACACCGCCACAGGTGTAAACGCCGGTTCGGCGGGTCTCGTAGGGAAAGCAGATAAAGTTGGAATCAGCATAGCCGTCGAAAAGATCCAGATCCATGAATCCCGGCCCCTGGCGATAGGCCAGGTTGATGGTCGGTTCGTCAACGGTCGTCGGAATCATACCGGCAGCCAGGACCACCATATCCACATTCAGGGTCAAGTCTTCGCCAAGCAGGGTGTCTTCGGCCTGAACAGCAAGTCCGTTGCCAGCCTCCTCAACCTTGGTCACCGCGGCCTTGGTCATGAAAACACCGTCATTTTGCTGCATGGCCTTGTAGAACAACTCGGTGTTACCGGGGGTGCGCATGTGCTGATACAGAATATACGCCTTACCGTCGGGGTTGTCAGCGCGGACATACTGCGCCTGCTTCAGGGCGACCATGGAGGTGACCGAGTTGCAATACGGAAAATCACGGTCGTCTTCCTTGCCGCCCGGGCTTTGAATAAAGGCCACGTTGGCCGGGACCTTGCCCTCTTTGGCAAGCTTCTCGAACTCGGCGTTGGTTACCACGTTTTTCAAGGTGCCGTAGCCGAGATGTTCATATTTGGAGACATCGGCCGGGGACCAGCCGGTGGCCAGAACGACCGCCCCGTACATATCGCCGTCAGGGTTCTGTTCAGTGTAGGCCTTCAGCCCCGCATTGGGGTCTTCCATCTCGCCCTTGTCAATACGGTCCTGCTCGTCAACGCCCACCTTGGCCGGGGCATCCCACTCGCTTTTCGTCCCTGCCGTCTTGAAGGTCACGACGAATTGACCGGGAGCGCCTGAAATCCTGGCAACCTCGGTCTCTGTCTTGACGGTGATGTTGGCATCAGAGGTAACCCCTGCCACCATTTGCTCTACAGACGGTGTCTCGAGTTCGGCATAGGGATACCTGGTCGGGAACATCTTCCGCCAGTTCAGGGCCTTACCACCGAGCACGCCGGCCTTCTCCACCAGGGTGACCTGGTAGCCGGCCTTGCTGGCCTCCCTGGCCGCCGTCAAACCGCCAATGCCGCCGCCCATGACCAGAATTTTCTTGCTGATCGACTCCAGCAGATACGGCTCGGGCAGTGTTGTCTTCTGGGCGCGAGTAACGGCCATGCGCACATAGTCGCAACCCGTCTCCTGCAGAAACTCATCCACACCTTCAGCGGCCTCTTCGCCCTCCTCCGGTTTGCTGGCGGTCCAGGCTACATGTTCCCGCAGATTGCCGCGGATAGTAATGGTCTGTTCGCCAAAATTAAATTCTTCCTGCATCACCCGCGGGGAGCAGGCACAAATGACCAGGGTATTCACCCCGTTCTCGGCCATGTCTTTTTCAATAAAGGAGCGGCCATCTGCTCCGCACAGGCAGGAATGATCCTTCATTTCCATACCCGATTCGGAGGCGGCGGCCTTGAGTCCATCTATATCAAGGACATCGCCAATGCCACAACCAGTACAGAGATATGCACCATATACATTATCCATTGACTTTCCTCCTACCGTCCGATCTGAATTGCTTTAAGGGCTGCCGCGGTTGAAGACTGACCACAGGTATAGACATCAGCCGGTGATTTGGCGCAGCCGGCGGCAATCATTCCCTTATCCGGGTCGGAGACAACGAAACCGTTCCCATCCATATCGACCCCAAGAGCTTTTCCCTGCTCGCCAAGGGCCGGCTGCATACCGGTTGCCAGTATGCACATATCAACCTTCTGCTGAATCTTGGCGCCGGTCACGGCATTCTCGGCGACCACGGTCACCCCGCCGTCATCCTCGGCAATGATGTCGGCGACCTTGCCCTTGATAAACTGCGCTTTTTCGTCGCCCATGAGTTTCTCGCGGAAATGCTCATACTTGCCCGGGGTCCGCAAATCTATGTAAAAGACATAAATCATGGCTTCGGGGTAGCGCTCGCGAATATAGGTCATCTGCTTGAAAGTAGCCATGCAGCAGACATAGGAACAGAATTCCAGGTGATTCTCGTCACGGGAACCGGCACATTGAACAAAGGCGAACGATTCGGGTTCCTTGTCATCGCCGGGCCGCAGGATTTTGCCGCCGGTCGGGCCGTTGGGGGCGGCCATACGCTCCATCATCATGTTGGTGATAATGGCGGGAGATGATCCGAACTTGAGATTGTCCATCTTGGTCGGGTCATAGGGATTCCAGCCGGTTGCCCAGACAATGGAGGCCACATTGACCGTAAAGGCCTTGCTCTGCATCCCGGTATCAATGGCATCATATTTACAGGCGGCTTGCACGGCCTCGAGACAGGCACTCGAACAGGCGTCCTTGTCCAGCACGAAACGGCGGGGAAATGCCATTTCATGAGGCAGGTATATTGCCTTGGTCCGGTTCATGCCGAAGTTGAAGGCATTGTCGATTTCGTCGGTACAGGCTTCGGCACAGGCGCCGCAGGCGGTACAGTTCGAGTTGACATACCTGGGTGCCGTTTCCAGTTGCACCTCATAATTGCCGGGGCCGCCGGAGACCGACTTCACAGTCGTCATTGTATAGGTCCTGACCTTCCGGTTGTCCTTGATCCGCCTGAAGTTGATTTCCAGGCCACAGGTGGGTGGACAGAGTTTCGGGAAATACCGGTTGAGCTGGGCTACACGTCCGCCGAAGTACGGGTTTTTATCGATGATATATACATCGTTACCGACTTCCGCAGCCTCCAGAGCAGCCGTAAGACCACTCATGCCGCCGCCCACAACCAGTACCGCACCAGTTCCTGCAGTGTCACTCATGACAATCCTCCATAACTGCTGGTATTGATAAAAAATAATTTCTGGTTCAGTTGACGCTAAAAACAAACACGGATAACTCTTAGCGTCAACTCAAACAAAAAGCTTACCAAAAATCGAGGAGTCGATATGAAAAATCTCCAGGCCCCGGAGGAGCCTGGAGATTTTCATTGAACCTATCGATATTGCCGTATAATTACAGCCAAGGCTCGGTTTCAATAATGTTGATGCACTCGACCTTCTCACACTTCCACTCAGCGGCTTGCGGATCGTAGGTGGAGTTGACAAAGCACTTCCAGTGCTCATCATCAACGGTCGGGAAATCGGACCGGTAGTAGAAGCCGGGATAGCGGGACTCTTCACGGAACTGAATGTGACGAATATGAGCCTCGACACACCAGATACGATGGTAGTTTTCCCAGGCGCGCAGTAGCTCGTGCAGATCGCCCGCAGCCATCTTGGCGGCATCTTCGCGGAGCAGTTCCAGAAGATCCATGCAGATACCCAGCAGTTTACCCGAGGTCATGTAGTAGGTAGCAACACCGCCGCCGTACTCATCGGTCGCCTTCATCAGGCGCATCATGAGACCGGCCGGCTTGCAGTAGTTGGGGTTCACATCAGCGGCAGTAGTTGCACCGACGAACTCATGGTAACGCTTAACCGGGGCGTAAACCTCATCGGCCAGCTCCTGGGCGGACTGTGCCAGCTCGGTGGTATAGGTATTGTCACGGCAATACCTGACCATCTCCTTGGCAACAATACGACCCTCGGTATGAGAACCGGAGGAGAACTTATGGCCGGAGGCACCGACACCGTCACCGGCGGTAAACAGGCCGTCAACCGTAGTCATCCGGTTATAGCCCCATTTATACTGATGAGCCCTGGTACCGTCTACGGTCGGGACCCAGTCCTCGTTCGGACCTGAAGTCCAGATGCCGCAACAGCCGGAGTGAGAACCGAGCATATAGGGTTCGGTCGGCATGATCTCGGAGCCGACCTTCTCGGGCTCGATATTGGCCCCGGCCCAGAGACCGGCCTGACCGACGGACATATCAAGGAAATCTTCCCAGGCCTCGGACTCGAGATGTTTCCAGTATTTCTTCACCGCCTTCTCATCCAGGCCGGCGGCTCTCTTCTCCTCAAGGAAGGCGTTCAGGGCAACGTCGGTAGCCATATAAATCGGACCGCGACCGGCCTTGAACTCGTTAACCATCAAGTGGTTACGCAGACAGGTCGGGGTAACGGCGGAGGCACCATAGGGCATAAAATGCTTGAGTTCCTCCTTAGCTGCGTCGCTGCCGGCATAGAACTCGCCCAGACCATTCTGGACCTTGGCCTTGAACAGGAGGAACCAGGCGCCAACCGGGCCGTAACCATCCTTGAAACGGGCAGGGGTGAAACGATTTTCCATCATGGTCAATGTTGCACCGACCTGAGCACACATGGTGTAGGTGGAACCGGCATTCCATACCGGATACCAGGCACGGCCCTTGCCCTCACCGGTGGACCGGGGACGGAAAATATTAACAGCACCACCGCAGGCAACCATGGCGGTCTTGCAGGTAAAGACATGAACCTTGTTCTCGCGGGTGGAGAAACCAACGGCGCCGGCAATGGTGTTCGGCCGGTTCTTGTCCAGCAGCATCTTGACGATGAAAATACGCTCCATGATGGCTTCTTCGCCCAGCGCCTTCTTGGCCGGCTCGGCGACGATGCACTTGTAGGACTCGCCGTTGATCATGATCTGCCACTTCCCGGTCCGTACAGGCTGGCCGCCCTCACGAAGGGTCGGAGCAGGCTTGGCGCCATCCAGGTTGGAGCCGTCCTCGGCCTTCTTCCAGATCGGCAGACCCCATTCCTCGAACAGTTTGACAGACTCGTCAACGTGACGACCGAGGTCATAAATCAGATCCTCGCGGACAACGCCCATCAGGTCATTGCGAACCATCTTGACGTAGTCTTCGATAGCGTTCTCGCCGATATAGGTGTTGATAGCGGACAGACCCTGAGCAACGGCGCCGGAACGCTCCATGGCGGCCTTGTCGCAGAGGATAATTTTCAAATCATCGGAGGCCCATTTTTTGATCTCGAACGCTGCTCCACAGGCAGACATCCCACCGCCGACGATGAGCACATCACAGGTATGCTCGACGACTTCAGGATTGACAACCGCGGCAATCTCGCCTTTCGGCTTATTTGGTAATGCCATATTCCTATCTCCTATAAGCTATATGTATAGTTCAGAATTGAATTTTTCGGGTTGTGCATATGACTCAAACTCACTTACGCCAGCTTGGTCGGTGCCTTCAACTCGCCCTCAAGAAACAATTTGCAGTCATCGAGGTTGTCACCCTTCTGGCCGGGATACTCATTGGCAGCACCCTCCGCCGTGGTCCGGATCGGGAACTTAAAGCGTTTGATGTTGCCATTACGGAACTTGACGGTCCACATGATGGAGTCCGAAGACCGCATGGGGTGAACCTGACCGCCCATCGGCACAAAGTCATCATAACCGCGAACGGCAATGGCACCCTGCGGGCAGATCTTGACGCAGGAGTAGCACTCCCAGCATGCATCAGGCTCCTGGTTGTACGCTTTCATCTCCTCAACATTGAGAACCATGAGGTCGTTCGGGCAGATGTACATGCAGGCCGTCTTGTCGCCGCCCTTGCATCCATCACATTTTTCAGGATCTACGTAACTTGGCATTAAACTACCTCCTCACTTTAATTTTCCATTTTGGCGGCGCGCCAGCGCAACCACAATATCCTCTGTCCATTTCTTCTATCTATTTTCTCGGCCGGAGAACAGGAACAACGCAGCTATCACTGCGTACGTCCCCGGTCGTCCGACATAACAACCGAACGGGCAACATATTAATTCTGCTGGGCTTTCCTTCCAGTTATAACTGCAAAAAAATAAATGAACAGTCACTCATTTTCGACTACTTTTAGCATATAATTTGTTGCACAATCAATGTCAAGAAAAATCGTAACGACTCAAGTGGATAGACTGCCAATCCAGGCGCCGGTTCCGCAGACTTTTTTGGTGCCAATCCTTATCCCGAATAACCGGCGCGGACAAAAACCTCACGGGGCCTGGAACCATCGGACGGACCGACAATGCCCTCCTTTTCCATCATTTCAATCATCCGGGCCGCACGATTATACCCCACCCGCAGGCGACGCTGGACCATGGAGATGGAAGCCTGGCCTGTTTCGGTAACGATGGCCACGGCCTCGTCGTACTTTTCATCATACTCCACGGCCTCATCATCGTCCGTTGCCGGCTCGTCCTCGACCCCCCGGAGTACGGCTTCGTCATACTCCGCCTTGCCCTGTTTCTTGAGAAAGGTCACGATCCGCTCCGTTTCCTCCTCGGAGATATAGGCACCGTGGATGCGTTGCAGCTTGGCCGCCCCTGGCGGCAGGAAGAGCATGTCGCCGTCGCCGAGCAGGTGTTCGGCGCCGCTGCCGTCCAGGATCGTCCTGGAGTCTACCTTGGATGCGACCTTGAAAGAAATCCGGGCCGGGAAGTTGGCCTTGATCAGTCCCGTCAGGACATCAACCGAAGGCCGCTGGGTAGCGAGCATGATGTGCATGCCGGCCGCGCGGGCCATCTGGGCCAAGCGGGCGATGGAGTTTTCCACATCCTTGGAGGCCACCATCATCAGGTCTGCCAGCTCATCCACGATAATAACAATATAGGGCAGTTTTTCCTCGGCAATCTCGTTGTAGGAAAGAAAAGATTTGACCCTTTTTTCCTCCAGCAGGCAATAGCGCCGCTCCATTTCCCTGACCGCCCAGATAAGCGCCCGGCTGGCCATTTTCGGTTCCACCACCACCGGATGCAGCAGGTGCGGAATGTCCTCGTAGACCGACAGCTCGATCCGCTTGGGATCGACCAGCAGCAACCGAACCTCATCGGGCGTTGACTTGAAGAGGATGGAGGCGATAAAGGCATTGATGGCCACTGATTTGCCGGCGCCCGTAGCCCCGGCAATCAGCAGATGCGGCATCTTCGTGAAATCGGCCACAACCGGGTGGCCGACCACGTCCAGTCCCAGGGCCAGGCTGAGCCGTGAGCTTGAATTCCCGTACTCCTCGGTCAGGAGAATATCGCGGAGGAAAACTGTCTTGCGGACCGGATTAGGGATTTCAACCCCGAGGGCCGCCTTACCGGGGATGGAACCGACAATGCGGACCCGGTCCACCTTGAGCGCCATGGCCAGATCATCGGCCAGCGAGACGATCTTGTTGATTTTGACTCCCGGCGCCGGCGCATATTCATAGGTGGTCACGACCGGGCCGGGCGAAATCCCCTCCACGTTCCCATATACGCCGAAATCTTCGAGCTTGGCCACCAGGATCTTGCTGACTCGATAAAAATGTTCTTTATCAATACGGATTTCCTGCTGATCGTGGCGGGCCAGCAGATTCACGGGCGGCAACTGGTAATTCCCGCTCCGCGGCGGCCGCGGGGTAAACTCTTCATCTTCCGTCTCGGACGATAATTTCAGCAACACCGGCTCGTGCACGGCAGGTACCGCCGACGCCCGCGCGGCGGGGGAGGAGTTGACGATCGCGGGTTCCTGCTTACGGCTGCCGTTTTTCCTGGCCGCCGGTCTCCCGGGTAATGCCTTCGGCAGGCGCTTACCCACCTTGCCGCCCGTTCGCCACAACCACTTACCGGCGCCCAAGGGCGAAAAACGCACCGCGGCCATGAGGGAAAAAACGAGTACCAGCAACAACAGGAGGACAGAGCCGGCCTCCCCCATAAAGCGGCCGAGAAGCCTCCAGATCAACCCGCCGAGATAGCCGCCCGGGGAAATCAACTCCGGTGGAAAAACAAACTGCACAGTGGTTGCCAGCAGACCGCTGGTGGAGATCATAATGCCGGTGATACCGGCGACAACAAAAGGCAGCCGATTGGTAGTACCGCCGGGCATGAGGACGGACATTGAGGTATAGATCAGGATCAGGACCGGGAAAAAGGCGGTCAGGCCGAAAAAACTGAACAGATAGTGAGCGATATAGTAGCCGACGGAGCCGCACCAGTTCGCCGCCGGCACCTGGAGGGCCGGATGTTCCGCCAGCAGCGGTCGGGCGTAGCTGACAAAGCAGAGCAGGAGAAAAAGGGCGAGGAAGAGACAGAACATCGCCACGACTTCCTGCCGGGCGCCCGGTTTCTTCTTCTTAGGCAGCGGCATAATCTTTCTCCTGTATCCGTGACGGCTTGCATCTGCACCCTTCTCGAACGCTCACGGATTCAGGTTTCTGGGCAGCGGACAGGGGCAGGGGCATTGACGGGACCGTTTTACGCTTGCTTAAAAAAATCGGCACAGGAATCATAAAGACAGCCCCTTCGCGATGGAGAAAATATCAGGAATCTTCCTGCACCGCATCCAGGATACCGTTAATAAAGGGGACGGAATCGGCAATGGAATAGCGCTTGGCAATTTCCAGGGCCTCGTTGATGGCAACCCGGGCCGGGACATCGTCGCAATAACGTATCTCGAAAATAGCGATACGCAGAATATTGCGGTCCACCAGGGACATCCGCTCAAGGCGCCAATTACGGGAATGACCGGCAAGCAAGGCATTGATCTCATCCAGGTGGCCGCAGATACCGCGGATCAGCTGCCGGACATAGGGCAGCGCTTTCCTGCCAGCATCAAAATTGGCACCGAACTCCACCAGTTCCGCTTCAATGGATTCCAGATCACCGGCACGTTGTTGAAAATCATGGCCGAACAGAAACTGCAGGGCAATTTCCCTGGACTTACGACGTAATCCCATGTTTCAGTTAAAAATTCTCAAGTTTATGTGGTTCTTCACGCCCCCCCCCAAAACAGCAGTTCGGCAGTGACGGTAACGGCAGGAACGTCTCTTCTTGATAACCTGAATCCATGAGCGTTCGAGAAGGGTGCAGATGCAAGCCGTCACGGATCCTGGGATAAACTTTCAACTCTCCAAATTGACCAGCAGGTTGATCATTTCCAGAGCGGCAACCGCCACATCCGAGCCCTTGTTGCCGGCCTTGGTGCCGGCCCTTTCAACGGCCTGTTCAATGCTTTCCGTGGTCAGCACCCCGAAAAGCACCGGCACGCCGGAATCCAGCATGACCTGGGCCGTGCCTTTGGCCACCTCCCCGGCCACATAGTCAAAATGGGGAGTGGCGCCGCGGATAACGGCCCCCAGCACGATTATGGCATCGTACCTGCCCGACCTGGCCATCTTCTGGGCGACAAGCGGTATTTCGAAGGCCCCCGGCACCCGGGCCACGTCGATATCGTCATCATTCACGCCGGAGCGGACCAGACTGTCAATGGCCCCTTCCAGCAATTTTTCCGCAATAAACGAGTTGAACCTGGCAACGACAATTCCAAGTTTTTTCCCCGCGCCCTGCAGACTTCCTTCAATGTAATGTGCCATATCAGCCTCTTGCTCTCATTCAGACTCCCGATCTGGACGGCAAGGCGCCGCCCGTCCACTCCGTCTCCCGGCAATCACGGATCTCCCTATACATCCTCAAGGGATGGCTCCTCACCATAGATCTCCAGGATATGCCCCATCTTGTCTCGCTTGCATTTCATATATTCCTTGTTTTCCGGTTCGCAGAGGACCTCGATGGGGAAGCGGGCCACCACCTCAAGACCGTAGCCTTCCAGGCCGACAATTTTTTTGGGATTGTTGGTCAGCAGCTGCATCTTCCGGACGCCGAGATCACGGAGGATCTGGGCGCCGATACCGTAATCACGCAGGTCCGGCTTGAAGCCGAGCTGCACGTTGGCCTCTACCGTATCAAGCCCTTCCTCATCCTGGAGCGTATACGCCTTGAGCTTGTTCACCAGGCCGATGCCCCGCCCCTCCTGACGCATATAAAGGATCACCCCGACGCCCTCCTGATCGACCATGCGCATGGCGGCATGGAGCTGGGAGCCACAGTCGCAGCGCGCCGATCCGAAGACATCGCCGGTCAGGCACTCGGAATGCACGCGGACCATGACCGGTTTTGTCGAATCGATCTCGCCCTTCACTAAAGCGAGATGTTCAAAGTTGTCCACATCGTTCGTATAGACTACGGCCCGAAACTCACCGGCATGACGGGTGGGCAGGCGGGCTTCGGCGGCCCGGTGAACCAGAATATCCATGCGCAACCGGTAGGCAACCAGGTCAGCGATGGTGGCGATCTTGATATTATACTCGGCGGCGAATTTCTGCAGATCCGGCATTCGGGCCATGGTGCCGTCTTCCTTCATGACTTCGCAAATGACCCCGGCGGTACGCATACCGGCAAGACGGGCCAGGTCCACCGATCCTTCGGTCTGGCCGGTCCGGACCAGGACCCCGCCGGCCCGGGCTCTGAGCGGGAAGACATGGCCGGGGCTGATGATATCACTCGGCCGGGCATCCGGCGCCACTGCGGCGCTGATGGTCCGAGCCCGGTCGGCGGCGGAAATTCCCGTCGTCACGCCGGTACAGGCCTCTATACTGATCGTAAAACCTGTGCCATAGGGCGACTTGTTGTCCTGCACCATCATGGGCAGATTCAGTTGCTGAATCATATCCGGACTCATGGCCAGGCAGATCAGACCGCGACCATGGGTGGCCATAAAATTGATGGCCTCTGGCGTGACCGCCTCCGCAGCCATACAGAGATCGCCCTCATTTTCCCGGTCCTCGTCATCCACCAGGATGATCATTTTCCCGGCCCGGATATCCTCTACCACATCTTCAATTGCACTGATTGTCATGACATACCTCGACTCCCGCCCCGAAGGTGGAGTTCTATTTCAAAAAACCGTGTTCCGCCAGGAACGAGGAACTCATACCGCCGCCCTCTTCAGGCCCCACTGATTTTGCCGCCAATAATTTTTCCACGTACTTGCCGATGATGTCAACCTCGACATTCACCAGGTCCCCAGGTTTCAAGGCGCCCAGGGTCGTCATTGCCAGGGTGTGGGGGATAATGGAGATCGAATACCGCTCACCCTCGCAGCTATTGACCGTGAGACTGACCCCGTCAATGGCCACCGATCCCTTTTCAATAACATATTTTGCCAGACTGCGAGCCAAAGAAAAAGAAAACAGGGTAAAATCTCCCGCTGCCCGGCGGTCGACCACCCGGCTCCGCCCATCGACATGACCGCTGACCAGGTGGCCGCCCAACCGGTCGCTGAGTCTTAGCGCCCGCTCCAGGTTGACCATGCCGCCCACCCGCAGGGCGCCGAGTCCCGTCCGGGACAGCGTCTCCGGCGACACATCCACCGTAAAACGGTTTCCCCGAATATCAAGGGCCGTCAGACAGACACCGTTGACGGCAATGGACTCCCCCTCTTCCGGGTCATCCAGGGCGAAATCAGCCTCCAGAGTAAAAACCATGCCGCCGCCGGCCGGCCGCTGCCGCGCCACCGTCCCCCGGCCCTGGACGATACCGGTAAACACTCCCTACCCCTGTTCGACCATGGCGGCGCGCTCTGCAAATTCACGGGCCTCGTCGCGGTGTTTGAAGTTAGCATGGATAGAGGCCACGGTGCGCAGGGCATCGGCCGCCTTCTCTTTTTCCCCCTGCTCCATGAAAACCTCGGCAATGACCTCGAGAATTTCCACAGTACCCTTGGGGTTCCGGGTTACGGCGTAATAATCAATGATATCGAAGAGCAGGTCCCGCGCCTTGTCCAGCTCACCAAGTCTTTTATAGACGCCGGCCATCTTCTTGTTGAGGGCCTGGATGGACAGGGCATCTTTTTCTTTCTCGCAGATGGCGACAACGCGCCGGAAATGCTCAAGGGCCATCCCGTACTCTTCCCTGGCGACGCAGACATCGCCGAGACGATCCGCGGCATTGGCTATCCCCTGTTCGTCGCCCTGCTCTTCAAAGCCCACCAGGGCATTGTGGAAGGCATTGGCCGCCTGGGCATATTCGCCCTGTTGCAGAAAATCCCGGCCGGCCTTGTAATCCGCCTTGGCCGGATCGTTGAGCGCCTCGTCTTCCTTCGCCGGGGCTTCCCCCACGGGGCCGATTGAATTCAATGGTTGCAGCTGCTCACTCACTTGTCTTTTCCCCCTGATTATGGATCAATTCTCCGGCCCGGACCGCCAGTTCCGCTACCGTGAAGCGCACGGGCCGACCCTGCTCATAAATGACTATTTCACTTTGATCATTTTCCAGGCCCATAACCTGGAAAGCCGCCTCGGCAGCCTGAAGACGACCGAGCAGTCTGGCCATGAGCCCCCTCACCACCGGGTTGGGATGGCCGAGAAAATGAAAGGTGCCGTAAAACGGCGTGTTCCTGACCAGATCGGGCCGCACCGCCGCGATCTCGCCCAGGGCCCAGACCACCTGTTCCTGGGTTGCGGGATCGCCCATATAGTTGAGCAGATGGCGGGTAAAGGCACCATAGATATCGGGGCGCGCGGCAATGATCGCGCCGATCGCCTCGACCATGCCCCAGGAGGTCGCCGCCGAATCGGAGCAGGCCTCGAAAAGCCGATGGAGGAGATCCGCCACCGGTCCGGGCTCGCGGTCGGCCACCCGGGCACAGACCTGGCCGAGAATCCAGGCCGTATGATAACGACCGGCCTCATCCGGATCATAGAGCAGGCGCTGCAAAAAACGCAGGGTCCGCCGGTCATCGAGACAATAATCCACCAGGGCGTCAACGTCGCCGGCAGCGGCCAGTTTTTTCACCAGGGGCTTATCGGCCCGCTTCTTCCGCCGCTGCGAATCGCGTTGCGCCTCAACCGCCGGCCGGGCGGCGGTCGCAGGTGAGGCCGCGGTTTTCCGCCCCGCTTCGTCCTGCTGCCCGTTTTTATTCTTGAACCGATTGGCAATCTCGGCCACATCCTTGTGCAACCTGACAAAGTACAGAACCCCGTTAACCACGCGACCGTCCAGATTCCCGGTCTCGACGACCTGATGGGTCTGTTCGTCATAGTGCTCGACCCGGCCGGTCAGGTAATCATCTTCCGGCAGGAGTTCCCAGGCCAGGTCCCAGTCATTGTTACAGGCATAGACCAGACATTCCACTATGGCGGAGCCCACATTATAGCCGGTGGCGTCACAGACGTAAACCGCCCCGCATTCACAGTTGCCCAGCGGGAACTCAGTCATCTTCCTCTCCCTGGCATCCGTGGCCCGGCCTACGTCCATGCCGCAGAAGGGGCACCACGGTTTGACCGTACGATGACTATCCATGTTCAACCGTGACCGAGCTTTTCTTCCAGGGCCTGAGCAAACCGATCATCAACCGGGTAGCCGAGTTCACGGGCCTTTTCCACGTTTTTCTTCGATTCCTCGAAATCACCCTTGAAATAGAGGGCCACCGCCAGGTTATTTCTGGCCATGGCCGAGTCGGGCTCGATCGTCACGGCCTGACGGGCCGCCTCAACCGCTTTTTCGTCCTCTTCCTTCATGGTCAGGGCCGAGGTCAGGTTGATCCAGGCGGTCACCAGGTCGGGAATGATCTGCGTGGCCCTGGTGTAGGACTCGATCGCCTCGTCAATCAGGTTCTGGCGCTGCCGGATCAGGCCGATGTTGACATGGGCTTCAGCCATGTTCGGGGTAACTTTCAAGGCCCGCTCATTCAGCTCCAGGGCCCGGTCGACGTCACCCTGGTCAAAAAAAATGGCCCCGAGATTAATCAGGCTTTCCACGGACTGGTCATCCAACTCAATTGCCTTGCTCAGCTCACGGATGGCATCGTCAGTCCGGCCGGACTGACGATACACCAGGCCCAGCTGATGATGAACAAAAACACTGTCGGGCTTCTCCGCGCAGGCCTTCTCCAGCTCTGTAATCACTGTGGCAAGATCAATTTTCTTCTGCTTATCTGACATTGTTCTTCCTT
>VAPE01007614.1_pt1 | contig 16760 bp, 17 predicted proteins | sample 3393911 | NCBI WGS metagenome assembly VAPE01 (sample SAMN08290436, study PRJNA428436) | hydrothermal vent metagenome | isolation source: Deep-sea hydrothermal vent chimney | place: Atlantic Ocean: South-mid Altantic Ridge | reverse complement strand
ATCCAGAAGTTACTGAAAAGACTGGATTCCCGCCCAATCCCGATTTGTCGGGACGGGAATGACGGCTCTATTGTTGAGTTTATACACAGACACTAATTATGGATTAGCCGTTTCATCATGATGAAACGGGCCTGAAAAAAAGAGGCCCCTATAAGAGACATATAAAAAGTATGCAAATGGGTATAATCCTTTCTTTCATTACATACGTATTCGTTATAATTGCATGCCTTAAGGGCATTTCCAACATCATGATTCTCTGTGGCAGACGTGACCTGAAAAATGATCTTTCTATTACAAAAAAAAAGCTTACCGGCGGGGTCTTCCTGCAGGGTTTATTTGACATTCTATTCATGGGCAGGCTCTTCCGTGTAAACAAGTTGCTATGGATAGGGGAATGGACGTTTCATGTATCATTCATACTCACTTTAACCGGCCATCTAAGATACATACTCTATCCCGTACCTAAGTGGGCTGTTGTTATGAACTGCATTGGGAAATATGCTGGTATTTTACTCCCCCTGTCCCTGTTGTTCGTCCTGTTTGTACGGTTGTCACTTTCTGAAAGAAGCGACTATGTATCGCCGAGAAATTTCTTTCTCATCCTGCTTATACTCATCCTGGGCACAACGGGTGTGATCATGAGATTCTTTATAAGGCCCGACATAGTCGGCATCAAGAACTATATTATGGATTTATTAACATTCAATCCGGGGAACCTGCCTTCAGGGTCTCTTTTTGTGATTCACTACAGCCTCTTTCTGGTGTTGCTCCTTTATCTCCCGACGCATATACTGACCGCACCCTTCATTATTTTTGAGTCAAGGAAGCGGACATCAACAACGAAAATTATTGAATATGATGAATAGGAAACCATTTACAGAATCACTTTCAGGCAAACAGCTTTTCGAGGTGAAGGCTTGTACTGAGTGCAGGGAATGCCTTGCTTACTGCCCTGTGCAGGAAGTCACTAACAACCCTGCCATTTCCCCGCCGGAGAAGCTCCGCATCTTCAAGAAACTTATTGATGAAACAGAGGGGCTGAAATCCAGGTTCTTCGGCGGAAAAGACATAGACCGAAAGGTCCTTGAAGGCCTCACAAGGGCAGTTTTTGAATGTACGACATGCGGGGTCTGCGGCGAGGTCTGTCCCGTCGGGATAAACACCCAGAGGTTATGGCCGATACTCAGGAAGGAGATGGTCAAACATGGTACAGGTCCTATCGGGCAGCAGGCCGAAATTCCCGGTGCAATCATGAATACCGGCAACCCCTACAACAAGCCGCGGGAGGAAAGATACTCACCGTGGTTGCCGGGTAGTATTGAGATAGTCAAGAATGCTGAAATAGCATATTACGCCGGCTGCACAGGCGCCTACCAGGCCCGGCCGATGGTGAAAGGCGACGTGCTGGTTCTGGATGCCGTCGGCACGCCCTTCACAATGCTTGATGCCGAAGAAGAGGTCTGTTGCGGTTTTCCTCTGTTTATAACGGGACAGCATGAACAACTTGAATCACTCGTAAAAAGGCTTATTCCTGCTTATAAAAAAAAGGGTGTTAAAACCCTCATCTGCTCATGCCCATGCTGTGTAAACATGATGGCCCGGGAATGGCCGTCCTATTACGGTGATACCCTCCCCTTCAGAATAACCCATATCACCCAGTATGTCTCCCACGCCCTCGGGAAGGGGACCCTTAAGATAAAAAGAGCGCTGAATGAGAGGTTAATCTATCATGACCCCTGCTACTTAAGCAGGGGTGTAGGGGTGATTGAAGAACCAAGGGAGGTCTTGAGGCATATACCGGGCGTGGAGCTTCTTGAGTTTGACCACAACAGGCGTCTCTCCCGGTGTTGCGGTGCAGGCGGCGCCGCAAAAAGTATCTTTCACGAAAACGCTGTGGCCATAGCACGTCTAAGCATTGATGAGGCGGTCGAAAAGGGAGCGGATAAACTGGTGCTCGGTTGCCCTGCCTGTTACGAGAAGGTAAACGAGGCAATGCAGGACCATGTAAGAAAGGTTCAGATCGTGGATATTATGGAACTGCTTTCAACGGTGATTTAATAGAGCCGGAGGATATATGAGCCATTTCAGGATAAGATGCCGGAACTGTGGAAAGGTACTCGTCGATACATACTGTGCCTTCTGTGAACATTGTAAGGGCGCACTTCTCATAACGGAATACCTTGACAGGGAGTTCAGGGTATCAGACAGGGGAGGTATCTGGAAATACAACTGGCTTCCCATACATGAAGCCGGTTTCCCCCAGCCGGCCCCCGTCGTATACAGGTCTGACCGCCTTGCCGAATTCCTCGGCCTTGACGATCTTTATGTCGCCTTTAACGGCTACTGGCCTGAACGCGGGGCAGACATCCAGACATGCACCTTCAAGGAATTTGAGGCTGCTGTTGTATTACAGAATGCCCGTGAAAATGACGTAAAGGGCCTTGTTGTCGCTTCTGCGGGTAATACTGCGCGTGCCTTTGCCCATCTGTCATCGGTCTCCGGTTTTCCCGTAATCATAGTCGTTCCCCGGATGTGTCTTCTTGAAATGTGGTATCTCGTGGAGACTGTAACGGTACCCACGGTTGCCGTAAGCGACGGTGACTATTCGGACTCGATCGACGTTGCCAGAAAGATAGCAACCACAATGGGCATGCCCTTTGAGGGAGGGGTAAAGAATATTGCCAAGAGGGACGGCCTCGGCATAGTCCTGATGGAGGCCGTTAACAGGATAGGGAGGTTACCCGATCACTATTTTCAGGCGATAGGCAGTGGTACGGGGGCCATAGGGGTCTGGGAGATGTCTGAGAGGTTCCTGATGGACGGAAGGTTCGGCTCAAGACAGCCTGTGCTGCATCTCGCACAGAACCTCCCCTTTGCGCCGATGGTAAAGGCATGGGAGAGAGATAGCCGAAGCCTTTTTACGGAAGACCTCAACCCGGACCTGATAGTGGAAATAACAACGCGTGTTCTGTCTAACCGGTACCCCGCATATTCCGTAAAGGGAGGAATTTACGATGCACTCAACGCCACCGGCGGCAGGATGTACGGTATAACGAACAGTGAAGTATTTCATGCAATGGAGGTATTTGAAAGCTCGGAGGGCATAGACATAGTCCCCGCAGCCGGTGTGGCTGTTGCCGCACTTATGAAAAGCGTCTCGGAAAAACATATAAGGAAAACTGATACAATACTGTTAAACATTACCGGCGGCGGAGAGAAGAGGCTTAGAAAGGAGAGGCCCGTATTTATTCCTGAACCGATCTTTATATCAAAAAACATATCAGAGAAGGAGGTAGAGCCATTATTATGCAGTACCCTGAAGATGAACTCATAGAAATAATAAAAAATGCAGGGGTAGACTTTATCTGCACTCTCCCCTGCGAGAAGATTAAGAGCCTGATTTACAAGGTTCAATCCAGATTTATTCATGTCCCCCTGACCCGGGAGGAAGAGGGGGTTGGTATTTCCGCAGGTGCGGCACTTGCCGGAAAGAAACCTGCAATGATTGTTCAGAGTTCAGGAATGGGAAATATGATAAATGCACTCCTTTCCCTTACCAGCTTTTTCAACCTTCCACTTGCAATTTTTGTCAGCCAGAGAGGTATTTACAAGGAGAAGATCGCCGCACAGGTTCCGATGGGCACGGCACTCAAGGGACTTCTCAAGGCATTGGGAATAGGCTACACGGTTCTGAAAAAAAAAGAGGATCTATACAAGGTACAGAGACACTTAAAAAATGTTTACACCAAGGAAAAGATTCACGTCTTCCTGATGAATCCGAGGATATGGAAACTCTGCACCGAGGACAACCCTTACCTTCTACAGGAAAGGAGACTGCCGATAAAAAGAGCAAACATAATAAGCCTTTCAAACAGAAGACCCACCCCCATCTTTACCAGATATGAGATCCTCGGATTGATCGCTGATTATCTGAGAAATAAGGTTGTTGTTTCCACGCTTGGTTTTCCTTCCAAGGAGTTGTTTAATGTCCTTCCTCAACCATCCAACTTCTATATGCTCGGGAGCATGGGAATGGCGACCCCCATCGGTCTGGGAGTAGCGGCGAGCAGCGCTAAAAAGGTCTTTGTTATTGACGGAGACGGCTGTCTGCTCATGAATCCGGGTACACTTGCCACCGTGGCACTAAAGGCGCCTGAGAATCTTACCATCGTCGCCGTTGACAACGGCGTCTATGGCTCAACAGGAAATCAACCGACGCCGACACAATACGTCACCGACCTTTCCATATTGGCACACGGTTTCGGTATTAAAAATATTTTTACGGTTTCAGAAGGGGATGAGATAATTGCTGCACTGAGGTCCCGCAAAAAAGGACCGAAGTTTATCCATATCATTGCAAGGCCCGGCAATATGTCATTGCCTCCCATTCCACTTACAGCGGATGAGATAAAGGAACAGTTCTCGGACTCCTTTGTCTTCGATTCAACTATACCCGGGATAAAATAAGAGACTCTTTAGAAAAACAGCAGTCTTACGCAGGCGCCGGCAATCAGCAGGAACACCCAGCGTTTGAAGTGCGTCTCATGAATGTGGCTGTTGAGCCATTTACCCGCCAGACCACCGACAAACATAAGCGGTATAAGGGAAAGATCGGTTATCCACAGTTGCCTGTCCAGCAGGCCCAGCCCCGTAAACATGGTCACCTTGGTAATATTCAGTCCCACGAACACCAAAACAAGGGTGCCCACGAAATGCTGTTTTGTAAGCCTTCCCGCCAGGTAAGTAGAGATAAATACGCCTCCCGAGTTGGCTAACGCAGAGGCCACCCCTCCGACAAGGCCGATAGAGGTACTCCACATCAGATTAGGGGAGACGGACGTTCTGCGTATGAACATCCGGAAGAGTTCGGTCGTAACATAAAGTAAACCTATAATACCGATAGCGCGACGCGCTGTATTTGGTGTAAACCAGTTCAATAACAGTGCCCCGAAGACTGCACCTATAATACAAGGGGGGGCAAGAGCAAAGATGTCGCGGAGATACCACTTTCGCCAGTATTGATAAATGGCTGTAATGTCTGTAAACAACATCATGGGTGCTACCAGCACAACCGCTTCTTTGGGGCCCATTACGAGAGCCAACAGGGGTGTCAAAAAAATTCCTGCGCCAATCGCAAACCCGCTTTTAAGTACCCCTGAGAGGAAGGCAACAACGGCCAGAACAACTGTCAGCATGCTCATATGTATATAACCCTGAGCAAGAGCAAAGGCATTGTTGACCAATTAACTTTGAATATTCCGTTTATAGCTGCATACCCCACTTGCGCACTGTTCTCACTTCTATTGCACGAAACACAATATTCTCAACTCCGATACCGATTATGATCACGGTTAACAGCCCTGCAAAAACGTAAGCAATTTCGAGTTCATTCTTATTTTCATAGATGAACCAGCCGAGACCTCCGGATCCTGAACTGACCCCGAATACCAATTCAGCCGCGATCAGGGTACGCCAGGCAAATGCCCAGGCAACCTTAAGGCCGGTTAAGATGCTTGGAAAGGCCGCCGGGATAAGAATTCTAAACACATAGCGCAACCCGGTCAGACCATAATTGCGGCCGACCATACGCAGAGTCTGGCTCACCCCCGTAAAACCTGAATGTGTATTGAGTGACAAAGGCCAGAGAACGGCATGAACCAAAACAAAGACCATGCTTTTTATCCCGAGCCCGAACCACAGCAGTGCAAGGGGCAACAGGGCAATGGCAGGTAGAGGATTAAACATCGCGGTAAGTGTTTCAAGTAAATCCGATCCAAAGCGTGTGCTGATCGCCAGGGTAGTCAAAATCGCGGCGACCACAATTCCAGCCGCATAACCCAACAATAAAACCTTGATCGAGACACCGGCTCTCGATAGAAGGCCGCCATGAATCAATGCATCCCAAAAGGCGGTTACTGTTGAGGTGAAACTCGGAAACATGAGCGGGTTGTTAACCCTTGCTGCATAAACCTGCCACAAGAAGGCAAGAATAAACAGAATAAAGAGCTTGCGCAGGGCTTTTATGTTACTAATCCTTTCCCATAAAGTCAGGGGTTGCTTTATTTCACCTGCCTTGCTTGCATCTAATATGTCTCTCGTAAATTCAGGGCGTGCAGCAGGAGACAAGCTGTCTTTTTTATTATTCATAAAACTATCACCCTTTCTTGGTTAATTCTTCCTCGATAGCATCGCTAAAGAGCGTATTGTGAATCTTGTCGAGAAGTTTCCTGAAGTCATCCTGACCCAGGTTTTCATGGCTGTACATGTAAGCATTGAACTCAGCCTTTACCTGACCGGGATGAGGCGAGAGCAATAAAATGCGGCTTCCGATGATTACAGCCTCTTCAATAGAGTGTGTAACGAAGAGCACGGTAAATCTGCAATTCTCCCATAGTTGAAGGAGTTCTTCCTGCATTTTTCGACGGGTCAGGGCATCAAGGGCGGCAAAGGGTTCGTCCATCAGTAGGATGTCCGGCTCCATAGCCATGGCACGGGCGATTGCCACACGTTGTTTCATGCCGCCTGAGAGGGTATGCGGGTAGGTATCGGCAAAGTTCGTCAGATTAACCAAATCCAGATAAGCCACTGCCTTGTCTTCAGCCTCATGTTTCGACATCTTACCGCTGGAGGTCAAGGCGAACGTAATGTTCGCCTTGACCGTCTTCCAGGGTAACAACTGATCAAATTCTTGAAACACCATTACACGATCGGGTCCGGGTTTACTGATCTTATGACCTTTGAGGCTTATTTTGCCTTCGGTCGGTTTGAAGTAACCGCCAACAGCCTTGAGCAGGGTGGTTTTCCCGCATCCTGAAGGACCCAGCAGAACAAACCTGTCCGAACGGAAAACCTCAAACCCCACCCTGTAGGTTGCAGTAACCAGGTGATCCTCGGTCTTATATTGCAGGGTGACCCCCTCTACTTTAAGGAGGAGTTCCCCTGAAACCTCTTCAGCTGTTGACGGCTTAGGACATTCTCGAGACATCATCAGCTCCCCTGTTTGTCATAAATTTCCGGGAAAAACATATCCTTCCAACTTTTCGGCATAATCTTGATGGCTCCAATCTTATACATGAAATCAGCAAATTTCATCGTATTGAGCGGAACGGTTGTGAACTCTATCGAAGGATCCGTGATTATCTTGTAAACAAAATCCACGGAAAGTTTGGACCTGGTGGCCTTGACATACAGCTCTGCTGCCGCACGTTTATCCTTATTGATTATATCCATTGCCTCATTAAGGGCTGCAAAAACCGCGGCATAGGTCTTGGGATTGTTTTTATGAAACTTACTGGTAGTCCAGACATTATTGAAGGTATGCGGACCACCGAGAATATCATAGGAGCTGAAAACCCTGTGCACCCTGGGATCTTCAAGTTCCTGGAACTCGTAGGGCGGACTCGTTAAATGAGTGTCGATTTCAGACCTTCCGGAGAGCAACGCTATCATGGCATCAGGATGTTTCATCGAGACCGTAAGATGATCAAGCTTGTCATAATTCTTTTCTCCAAAGGTTTTTGCGGCAGCCATCTGCAAAATAACAGCCTGAATCGATACCTTCACGGCCGGTAGGGCAATGCGGTCCTTGTTGGTCAAATCTCTTATTGACTTGACGTTAGGGTTTATGGTATTCAGAAAAAGAGGCATTGCATTAATAGCGGCCACACCTTTAACGTTAAGAGACCAGCTATGAGACCCCTTTGTCTTTGCCCATATTTTAATCAACGGACCCACACCACCCGAAGGGAAATCCAGGTTACCTGAAAGCAAGGCGTCATTCATGGCCGCTCCACCACCAAATGTGGACCACGTAACTTTTATGTTGCCCAGACCTGCAGCCTTGGCGTGTTTTTCAATGAGTTTGTATTGCTCCATTACGATCAACGGCAGGTAACCGAGACCGAACTGCTTTGCCAATCGTACTGTCTTGACCTCGGCAGTCGCTGTGGAATAGGTCACACCAAGCATCGCCAGAGCTATGCCTATACTCACTATAAGGTTAACATACTTTGTCTTAAAGGCTATCATACTTACCTCCCTCTTCCTGTTTTTATTATATGATACCATCATTTAAAGTCCTCAGCTTCAGTATAATGTGATTAAAGAGATTTCGCTGTTGCAGCGCTCCACTCTCTCCATTGTTCGCACATCATGACCCTTACTTGATAATCTCTTCTTGTGGTATCCGGCTAAACATAACAGCTTTACCGTAAAGACGTATCACCTCCTTTCCGTCACGAATCAAAAGGATATTTTTCAACCAGTTATCATTATCGGTCTTTGGGAAATCACTCCTGTAATGCGACCCGCGGCTTTCCTCACGTATCAGCGCACTTTGAGCAACCATCCGTGCAACCGTTATAAGATTACGTACGTTGAGAGCCTCGTTCCAGTCCATGTTATACTGCCGGCTGCCCTTTACTTTTATGCGTTCGGCTCGATCCTTCATCTCATCGAGTCGCTGAATACCCTGCAGTAGTTGTTCTCTTGAGCGAACAACGCCTATCTTCTCCCATGTAAGCAGCTTCAACTCCCTTCTCAGTCCATATGCATCTTCTCCATCGGACAATGAGAAAGGCCGTATCGTTTCCTGCCAAACGGCGTTAACCTGTGCATCGTCAACAGCAGATAAATCATATTCAGAGACAAAGGAAGCCGCTGCATCTCCGGCTCTCGCGCCGAAAACGGTAGACTCGGCAACTCCGTTTCCACCTAACCGGTTTGCTCCATGAACTCCGCCTGCGTCTTCACCGGCTACAAAGAGTCCTTCAAGGTTACTACGGCAGTCCCTGTCAATCCTGACACCACCCATATGAAAGTGAGCCGTGGGGGATACTTCAATCGGCTCCCGTGCAAGGTCCTTTCCGATATCCTTAACCCGGTCAACCATACCCGGAAAGGTGCGCTCCACAAACCCTGCCCCGAGATGCGACATGTCTAAAAGCACACCGCCGCTCCGGGTACCGCGTCCGGCCATAATCTCAAGATAAGCGCCACGGGCAACCTGGTCCCTGGTGGATCTCTCCATACGGTCCGGATCATAGCGTTCCATAAAACGCTCTCCTTCTGCATTAAATAAACGGCCGCCGGCACCGCGCAGCCCCTCTTCCAGGACACTGCCGCTGAGTTGAGACTCACCGGCGAGAAGACCTGTGGGATGGAATTGAAGCATTTCCATATCCACAAATTCAGCCCCTGCCCGGAAGGCCATTGCAGTCCCGTCACCGGATTTTTCCTTGGATGGAGCAGAAATCTTATACATGGTCGCTCCACCTCCGGTTGCAAGAATAACGGCCCTGGAGTTGACCACAAACGGCTCACCGGAACGGATGTCCAAAAGGATCGCACCTGCAACCCGGTTATTCCGGGTCAGCAGATCAAGCCCCCGGCACTCCTCCAGAACCTGAATATCTCTGGCAAAAACCTGATCCCTGAGGCGGGCGATAATCTCTATTCCCGTCAAATCCCTCCGGTGAATAGTACGATCAAAACACTGACCTGCAAAAGGTTTTTGGTGTAAATATCCATCCGGTCCGCGGTCGAAAAAACATCCCACCTTGTTTTCCAGTTCATAAACGATTTTGGTTGCATCTGTAACCAGAGTCCATGCAAGTTCCTGATTATTGATAAAGCCACCGCCTTTAATGGTGTCTTTAAAATGTTTCTCATGGGAATCGTCGGGATCCAGCACAACATTGTATCCCCCCTGTACCATACGCGTACAGCCGCTTTTACCGGCCAGCCCCTTCACAGAGAGAACAATATTCAACTCAGGGTTGGCATCGTAAGCATGCAAAGCCGCCATCAAACCCGCGCCTCCGGTCCCCATGATGAGGATATCCGCTTTAATCTGTTCTATGCCTTTCACCACTGTTTTTTACCTATACCCGTATTCCAAGTTTTTTAAACACGCAGCGTTTCCTTAACTGCTGGATCGACCACGTGGGGATTATCTGTTTCGGACAAACTTCCACACAGTTAAACTGGCTATGGCAACGCCATACCCCGTCTGTATTACCGACAAGCCGCAAACGTTCTGCTCCGGCCCCGTCACGCTTATCCGCTACCAAACAAAACGCCCTGTTTAAAGCGGCAGGGCCCAGGTAGTCCGGATCGGTAGTTACCATTGTACATGAGGAATAACATGCACCACAGGTGATGCATTCAAGCATTTCATCAATCAGTTTACGTTCGTCGGCACCTTCAGGGACCCGATAAAAGTCTTTACGCTCCTCTTTCGGGATAAAGTAAGGCTTTACCCTTTCGTACTTATCGAAGAAGGGGTCCATGTCAACAACCAGGTCTTTCAGTATGGGTAAATTGGGCAACGGCCTTAAATGAATTTCCTTGGTACCTAACCCCCCGACAAGGGTCCGGCAGGCCAAACGGGACTTGCCGTTTATAAACATCGCACAGGAGCCGCACATGCCGATACGGCAGGAACAGCGGAAGGAGAGGGAACGGTCCTGATCGTCTTGAATCTGATAGAGCAGATCCAGCACCGCCATGTTTTTCATCTCGGGAACATCGAATGTATCAAACCTGGGAAGGTCGTCAACCTCAGGGTTGTAACGGAATACCTTAACGGTCAAGTTAGCACTCATCTATGCATTATCTCCCTATCTCCCAAACAACCGGTTCATACAAACTTAAACAGAGAAACTCCTCCTAAAAAGAACATCACACAACCAATAATCACCAATATGAACCCTATACTCCTGCGACCTGTTGTTCCAATACCATAGTCTTGTATAATATTGTTGATTCCGTTTAAAGCATGGTAAAGCCCGAACGTCAGGAGCCCTATATCAACGAAAAAAAACATCAAGGTTCGCAACCGTATGGCCACATTGCCGAACCTGATGATTTCTCCCGGATTTTTATAATGCAGCAGCCATAGATGAACTCCCAGGAGGAATATAAGTCCAACAGCAGTGACCCTCTGGAAAAACCATGAAAGGGTGCCGTCGGTTTTGTTTATCATCTCTTCACCTCTTTCACCTTACTATCTCCGGCAGTATTCTGAGAAAAGACCATATGAACAGTGCTGCAACCAGTGTCATCCCAAACCAGAAGATTTCTTTTTGCCGGCGTATACCAATCCCCAGGTCAAAGAGAATCAGTCTGACTCCGTTTATCCCGTGGATGAGTACCGCAGCAAACAGCCCAAGATCGAATATCAGAAAGAGCTTGGAGGTCATAAGCATCGACAGGAGGCTGTCAAACAACTCCTGTCCCTTCAGGATGGCTATGCTCATCAAGGAGACATGTATCAAGAGGTAGGCAGCCAGGGCCAATCCGGTTATCCGATGCAACCACCAGGCCCACATACCTACCGCCATGGGCTTCCATACACTTAAATTAGGAATATATTCGGTCTTCGCCGAGATACTTAATCCCCTGCGGGTTACGGTACGAATACCCTTCACTTTGCTATCTCCCTTCCACAGTACATAAGTATATATCGATCAAATCCCGCCAGGATAATCGCCTGTTATTAAAGAGACTGAAAACCCCGTTAATCATATGTCTTTTATTCCAAGCTTCTGATAGATTTCGGGTAACCGTTTTTGGGCATTGGCCTTTACCTCGCTGTACAAACTCTCTCCATGGGAGTCCATTGCAACAACGAGGGGTCCGAAGTCCCTGACCCTCAATTTGTAAATAGCCTCGGGATGCAACTCGGGCCAATAGACATGCTCAACCTCTTCCACCTGGGTTGTTTCCAAAGCCGCTGCACCACCTACAATTGCAAAATAGCAGGCGCCATAACGCTGCATTGCTTCAAGGCTCCCTTCATATAGCCCCCCTTTTCCAATAAAAGCACGTACACCGTACTTCTCGATTAAGGGAGGAGAAAATCGATCCATGCGGGTGCTGGTCGTTGTACCGATACATATCTTTTCCCATTTATTCCCAACCTTTTTGAGACTCGGTGCCGTATGAAGAACGGGAAAACCATTCAGGTCGACAGGGGGTTCATCCCCTTTATCAAAGATCTGAATCATGGTCTTATCTCTCATGCCGAAGATATGGCCGTTGATTGTCACCATATCCCCGACATGGAGAGATCGCATGGTTTTTTCATCAAAAGGTGTATTCAGTGTATGATAAGTCATAAATCTTCTCCTTGTGTTAACCCATGGCAATATAGTTACTTAAATCTATTAAAATCCATATTCTACCCGGCCGTCACTCCATATCCTGGCACGGGCCCTTCTCGCGGGCCAGCACTGGGTATTGACGGCAACCGGATTCTGTGTTATATGGGTATAGGCCCACTCAATATGGACAGCCATCGTCGTATTGAATCCTCCCAACCCCATAGGACCGATCCCGGTGCTGTTAATGGCTTCTTCCAATTCCTCCTCTAATTCTGCAAAGAGGGGGTCGGGACTGCGTGTTCCTACCGGACGTGTCAACGCCTTTTTTGCAAGGGTCATTACCAGGTCGGCCGTGCCGCCGATGCCCACCCCTATAATTCCCGGTGGACAGGGATTCGCCCCGGATGCAACAACAGAATCGACAACGAATTTTTTTATAACCTGCACTCCCTCTGCAGGTGTAAACATCCTCATGGTGCTCATGTTTTCAGAACCCGAACCCTTGGGTAATATCAGAACATCAAGATAATCGGCATCAGCATCGAAATCCCAGTGGATAATTGGCAGACCTCTCCCTACGCTTGTCTGAGGATTCTCACGGGTAATGGGGTGCGTTGAGCTACCCCGGAAAGGATGTTCAACAGTGGCCTGTATGGTCCCCACGGTCAGGGCCGCTTTGATTCTCGCTCCATCCAGAGGAAACCTGCTGCCGATCTTTACCATATAAACAGGAAGACCGGTATCCTGGCATATCAACATCTCTTTCGTATCGGCTACCTCTATATTCTTGAATATCGTTTCAAAGATTGCCTTTGCAGTATCGTTTGTCTCTCGCGAGTAGGCTTTTTTCAATGCTTCCCTGACATCAGGTGGGAGCACTTTCAGGGCACGGATGTAAAGTTCCTTGGCAACATCGGCTACTAACTGGTAGCTAAACTCAGCCATCAGAACCTCCTTTCAATTAAAGATTTGCGCAAAGACAAAACAAATAAAGATGTGATTAAAATCCCAACTCTCTACAATAGACCTTGCCGAAAGTCCGACCTTTGGTCGGGGAGCTTGACATATTTATGCGCTTCTGTACAATTTAGTCAGTACGAATTCACGGTGGCCGAGAGCTTCCGTTGCTGTAAAACGGCCGTTACACGTCCGGATCATGATTTCCATCAATTGGTCTCCGGCTTCATTTAGTGTCATCTTACCTGCGAGAATATCTGAAATATCGAGATCAATATGTTCACTCATAGTACTGCATGTCAGAGGATTGGCGGAAAGCTTTATCACCGGTTCAATAGGATTTCCATCGATATTGCCCTGTCCCGTGGGGAACAGGTGAACCACGGCCCCGGATGCAGCCCAGAGGGTAACGGCTTCGGCAGCGGCAGATGATGTGTCCATGTACCACAGGCCCTTACCCTTGGGGGCTTCAGCGGGCTTTAAGACACCTACATATCTGGCTTTTTTTCCAATCTTTTGCAGGTTACCAATGGCCTTCTCTTCGATCGTGGTCAATCCGCCCCTTATGTTCCCTTTCGTGGGCTGGGAACCGGAGAGGTCATCGGTTTTTTCTTTCATGATGAAATCATTGTATTCATTCCAGACCCTCATAAACTCCTCTCCTACCTCGGGAGTTGCCGCCCGCTCCTTGCACACCAGCTCCCCGCCGGTAATCTCGGAGGTTTCTCCAAAAGAGGCGGTAGCACCCATCTCTATGATCCTGTCGATCACATTGCCCACTGTCGGGTTGGATGCCAGCCCTGACGTGGTGTCGGACTCCCCGCATTTGACCGAGACGTAAAGTTCATCCAAAGAGCATTCCGTCCTCTGAAGCTCCGAGGCCCACTGAACGTATTCCTTGGCCTGGCGGGAAGCCTGTGCTATTGTATTTAGGTCTCCATTGCGTTCAATGGAAAAGCCCTTTACCGGTTTTCCGGTTTTGGCAATACCCTCAACTAGCCTGCCGGTCCATTCAGGCTCTATGCCTATCACAACAACAGCTGCAACATTGGGGTTTGCCCCTGTTCCGATTATAGTCCTGAAGAAAAGCTCAAGGTCTTCACCAAACTGCAGGCGCCCGTAGGCGTGGGGGATTGCCAAGGTGCCTTTGATATTGTTGGCAACCGCCTCACATGCGGCATTAGAGAGGTCATCCAACGGTAAAATAACAGTATGGTTTCTAATGCCGACACGACCGTTTTCACGACGATAGCCCATAAACTTAGGTATATCCATTTTTACCACCTCTTTGTTTTGAGATTGTGAACATGAACATGTTCACCTTTCCTTATATCAGCATCGACTCTACCAATATCATGCCCGTACTTTATTACCGTATCTCCTACCTTCATGTCCTTTAGGGCAATTTTATGCCCCAGGGGAACATCCATTAATGCCTTGAGTTCAACCGCACCCCGGCCTTCCATTATCCGACCCTCCACGGTCTCTCCAGCCTTAATGTCCACTGTAGCTATACCGACCGTGTCATTCTTGTCATGAACTAAAAACTGAATCATAGTTCCTTCTCCTTTCTGTAACATTCTTTTCGGTTTTGAAAAATTAAAATAGTTCCTGGCCTCTTTACCCTGCAATACTGCAGCTACGTCCCGGCATACGGAAGAAACCACCCTCGCCTGTCCTTCTTTTGTAAAAGCCGCTATATGTGGTGTCAGAATGACATTGTCCATCCCGCAAAGAGGACCTTTTTCCGGGGGTTCGTTTAGCCTGACATCCAATCCTGCACCGGCGACCTCTTTTTCTTTTAGTGCGCGAATCAATGCCGCCTCGTCAACCACCCCACCCCTTGATGTATTTATAAAAAAGGCAGTCGGTTTCATTTTGCAAAACTTGTCATAGTCGAACAAACCCCTGGTTTCTTGCGTTAGGGGGATATGGCAGGAGACAAAGTCAGCCTGAGCCAGCAATTCATCCAGATCCATCATGCGGGCGGACAGTTCCGAGACCACTATAGCATCAGGATTGGCATACCCATCATAAACCGCTATATCCATTCCAAAGGCCCTGGCCCTTACTCCAACCCGGTATCCAATCCGACCAATCCCGACTAAACCCAGTTTTTTCCCATAGAGTTCAATGCCGGCAAATTCCTGCCGTTTCCATTCGCCGCCCTTGGTGTTATAGTCAGCCGCCGTGATCTTTCTTGCCAGGGCAAGCATCAGCCCTAACGTCAGTTCTGCAACGGATATGGAGTTCTGTTCAGGCGTGTAGATAACTGTGATGCCCGCAGATGTTGCTGCGTTGGTGTCTATATTGTCAAGCCCCGCACCTGCACGACCAATAACCTCGAGATGCGGTGCGGAAGCAATCATTTTTGCGGTAATCTCTGTCTGGTTACGCACGATGATGGCCTTAAAGTCCGATATCATTTCCTGCAATCTTTCAGGCGACCTCCAGAGGTCGGGCTCAAAAACGACATCAAAACGGCCCTTCAATGACTCTATCTCAGGACCAACAAGGTTTTCGGTTACCAGTATGTCCCGCATACTACTGCTCCTCCTTCAGGGCAAAGGGGATCCTGAATTCATCACACAACCCCTTGAGTTCTCCAATGGTTTCTTCCTCGATACAGATCCCTTTTTCTCGATTTTCAACGGCCTTTCTAAAGGATCGTTCCCCTGGAATCAGTATTTCTTTTACGCCCTGCTGTTTTCTACATGCCTTAATTTCATCAATCATTTTATCAACGCGTTTTTTGAAAACGGATACATCCATGAAGGCATCTATGTCCATAAGGCAAAAGAAATGTCCTACATTCTGTTCTTTATTCATATCCTTATACATGGAACCCACCGAAGGCCCGATAGCAGCGCCGGAAAGCACCCCTGAGAAGAGTTCCACCATCAGGGCAAGTGCATATCCCTTATGGCCGGCCATGGTAAGAACCGTCCCGATCAACGCCTCTTCAGGATCCATAGTTGGATTGCCCTCCGGATCCAATGCCCACCCGGGGGGGATTTTTTTCCCTTTTTTATGGGCGGCGATTATATTGCCGCGGGCTACAACCGATGTAGAAAGGTCAATCTTTATATTGAACTCCTTTCCGGTTGGAAAAGATACTGCCATGGGATTTGTTCCAAAATAGGCCTGACACCCACCCTGAGGTGACATAGCCGGCTCGGCATTGGTCATGGCAAATAAAATCATGTCCTTCCGGGCAGCCTTGTTGCAGTAATAGGAGAGGGAACCAAAATGCTGAGAGTTTCGGATAGTTGCCGAAGCGATACCACCGAGCTTTGCCGTCTCGGTCAGGATCTCTAAAACCTTGCACGCCTGGACCTGGCCTAAACCATTTCCGGCATCTACTGCTATTACAGCCCCTCTCTTCCTATCAATAGAGATCTCTGCCCGGGGGTCAATTAACCCCCTTTGTATCCTGCGTATATAGACGTTGACCCGCGAAACACCGTGAGTGGACTTTCCATGTATATCCGCGTCTACCAGGGAATCGGAGAAAATCACCGAGTCATGTTCAGGCACACCCGCTGCCTTGGCAATCCCTGCAACTACCCTTTTTACTGTTTCCGGATTATAACGTTTCATCATTTTATTCTTAGCATCTATCATGCCAAATTTTTAAACACACATTAACTCCTTGATATATATATAACTTAATGGAAACAGTGCAGCAATTTACAGTAT
>VAPE01006664.1_pt1 | contig 16779 bp, 26 predicted proteins | sample 3393911 | NCBI WGS metagenome assembly VAPE01 (sample SAMN08290436, study PRJNA428436) | hydrothermal vent metagenome | isolation source: Deep-sea hydrothermal vent chimney | place: Atlantic Ocean: South-mid Altantic Ridge | reverse complement strand
TTGACATATTCTCTTTTCAGATTTATGTTCCATTACTAGATAAAAATAAATTATGTTTCATAATGTTACCAGCCTTGCTGGGTTTTGTTTCACTTTTCATTATTATTTAATTACTGTTCCAATAAACTCTTTTCCATCTAAATAATCTCTTAAATTATCAATGTTTTTGCCATTCATAATGGCTAACTCTAATCCAACTGATTGAGCTTTTTTTGCTGCAATAGGATCAAAAGGAGAACTAACACCTGGGCTCCACCTATCTGGTAAAATCATTCTAAAATCATTCCATGAACTTGTTTTAATAATCTTCGCATTAGGAAAAATACTTGGATCTTTATCACAAACAAAATCTATATTTGATAAATTAATTAATTTTAAAGCTTCCACTTTTATAGCTACATGGACTGCAGCTAAATCGCTACTATTACCTGGTTTCCAGCCTCCTCCAATAATAATAGGTTTTTGAGTATTGGGAATTAAATCTGGATCTAGTAAAATTTTCTCATAGGCTAAATCACCAAAAGAAATCCTGACTAATTCAGCATTTAATCGTGTAACAGAAATTCCCATCCAATCTAAATCTTCATCTGTTACTTTAGTTATTTGTTCAAGAGAGTCATTATATTCTCTACAAATTTTTCCACCTCCAGTAATAATGATAAATCGACGTCCTTTTTTTACATATTCTTTAATCGTTGAAACAAATTTTTTTAAAAAGTCTATGTCAATTTTGTCTGGCAAAATGATTGACCCACCTAAAGACATCACAATGTAATCATTATTATTCATATTATAAATTAAGGTGCTTTATTATATCTAAATGAATTTCTTTAATTGATCTTTTACCGTTGATTTTGATATAAGTAAATTCTGATTTTTCTTTTAAGTATTCAATTGCAGGAATAACATTTTTATTATAAAAATTAAGACGTTCAATAATTGCTTCTTTCGTATCATCTGAACGACCTCTTGAAACCATCCTTTTCTCAACTTCTTCTTCGCTAACTTCTATATTAATTATTATTGGATTAGATCTATTATAGAATTCTAATATCTCAACAACGGCTTTTGCTTGCGATAAAGAACGTGGAATTCCATCTATATATAAATGTTGTTCAGGATTTAAATTAAATAATAATTCAGAAACGAATAGACTATTAGTAATTAAATCAGGAACAAGCATTCCTTTAGTCGTTATATCTCTAATCATATCTTGAGCACATCCCCCATCTTTCATAAATAATCGAAATGTATTACCCATAACAAAAGAATATGATTCAATTTTAGGATTAATTTCTGTAATATATCTTTTTAATAAATCAATTTGAGTTCCTTTACCAGAACCAGATCTTCCGATAAAAATAAATGTTTGTGGATTATCCATATTTTATTATTATACACTAATTATTTGAATATTAAAAAATCCCAATTAATTGGGGTTTTTTAATATTCTCTCATTGATAATTGTGCATCTATTTTTTGTATTAAATCTAAAACCACAGCCACCACAATCAATAGAGCCGTGCCCCCAATGGCAAATGAAGGTACTCCAGTAATAGCTTGCATCGCAAGAGGCAGAACTGCGATCAAACCAAGAAATATTGCTCCGATTGTAGTAATACGATTAAGAATTCTCGTAATATACTCACGAGTTGCAGGTCCGGGTCTAATTCCAGGAACAAACGCTCCATTTTTTTGAAGATTTTCAGCAATCTGGTTTGGGTCAAATGTAACTGCAGTATAGAAATAAGTAAATAAGAAAACAAAAACAAAATAGACAAATGAATATAACCAGGCTTGCCTAACAAACCAAAGTAATCCATCGGAAATTGCTTTTAAGGTACTATTATCCATTTTTGCTAAGAAGTTTCCTATTAATTGAGGAAAAAGTAAAATAGAAAGAGCAAAAATTATTGGCATAACTCCTGCTTGATTGACTCTAATAGGAAGATAAGTTTGCGTTCCACCTGAGACTCTTTCTCCTCTAATTTGTTTAGCATAAGTAACTGGGATTGGTCTTTCCGCCTCGGTTATAATCACCACACCTGCGATAATTAAAATTCCAATTGCTAAAAATAAAATATATAACGGAAGATCAGCTACATTAAAAGTAAAAATAAATTGTGAAACTTGTCTCGGGATACTGGCTACAATTCCCGCGAAAATTATGAAAGAGACACCATTACCAATTCCAAATTCAGAAATCAATTCACCAATCCACATTATGAAAATGGAACCAGCCACTATAACAACCAAGTTTGTTATAATATCAAGAACAGACATATTAACAATAATACCTTGACTCTTTAATAACATAATAAAAGCTAATCCTTGAATAATTGAGAGAGGGACTGTTAGAACACGGCTTAACTGGTTAAATTTCTTTTGACCAATTTCTCCATCTTCTTGATACATAGCCTTCAACTTAGGAGACATAATTGTCAGAAGTTGCATAATAATTGAAGCAGTAATATATGGGCCAACTCCTAGCATAAGGATAGAAAGAGTTGATAAACCTCCACCTGAAAAGATATTCAAAACTCCAAGGAATTGGTTATTATTCAAGAATGATTGTAATTTAATCGGATCAATTCCAGGAATTGGAATAGCCGATAGTAAACGAAAAACAATCATAGCCGCAAAAATAAATAATATACGGTTTCTAAGCGTTTTATCTGTAACTAATAGTTTTAATTTATTTAAGATGTTTTCCATATTTTATTTAATAGTGCCTCCAGCTTTTTCTATTTTTTCACGAGCAGTTTTAGAAACTAAACAATTTTCCACAGAAATCTTAATTTTTAGTTCTCCATTACCTAAAACTTTCACTTTAGGAAATACACCTTTAACCCGACGAATCAGTTTTTTATCAAATAATAATTTATTATTCACAACTGATCCTACTTCAAATAAATTAAGATCACTAACATTAACGACTGAATATTTATTAGCAGCATGTGAATTGAAACGATAACCTCTTAATTTTGGTAATTTCTTGATAATATCACGTATTTGCGGACGACGCTTATTACCAGCTCTGGCTGTCTGACCCTTACCTCCACGACCAGAAGTCTTACCGCGGGTTCCACCGCGACCTACTTGTCTTGCCTTTTTATTTGGATGTTCTCTCTTTATTGTATTTATTTGCATAATAATTTTTATTTAATCTACCCTAATCTTTCTTTATGTTTTTGATTTCATTATCATCCTTCTTTTCTGGTTCTTTTTTAGGGACAGATACAGTATCCTTAGGAATAATATTTTTCATCTTAAATTGGTATAAAGCTTTATAAGTTACACGAGCATTATTTAATTTATTTTTACTTCTAGAATTAAATTTAGCGGTAATATTCTTTAGACCAGCAAGCATTAATATATCTCTAACTGTACTACCTGCTACTAAACCTCCACCACGATTTGGCATCATATTCAATTTAGAGCTTGAGAATTTGTCAGAAATTTCATGAAAAATAGACATCTCCTTGGTAGTTTTTATTTTAAACATTGTTTTCTTAGCTTGGCGAATAGCTTTATTTATAGCAATAGATATATCTCCACCTTTACCTGTACCAAGACCTATAGAACCTTTTTTATCTCCAATAGCCATTGCTACAGCAAAAGTCATACGACGTCCACCCTTAACAACACGAGTTACACGACGAATTGAAATTATTTTTTGTTCAAATTCAGGTTTAGGTTTTTCGAAAAAACTTCGTGATTTACGATTTCCACCTCTATACCTGTTATTATCATTAACCCTATTCCCACGAGAATTACTTATATTTGGTTTTGTTTTTGGTGTTTCCATAATATTAAATTAAAATAAAATTCCAGATTCTTTAACCCCATCAGCAAGAGCTTTTATACGTCCTGTATATTTAAAACCATTACGATCAAAAATACATGATTTAATACCTTTTGCGATAGCTAATTTAGCAAGTTCAACTCCTGCAATTTTTGATCTTTCGGTTTTAGTTCCACTTTTAATTTTCAAATCAGAAAATGAGACAATAGTTTCATTTGTAGAATCATTTATAAATTGAGCATAAATATACTGATTAGAACGAAAGACGGAAAGACGAGGACGCTTTAAAGTACCATTAATTTTTGATCTAATTTTTTTCTTTAATCTTATTCTTTTTTCTTGTTTTTTATTTCTCATTTTTTGAAATTTTAGACTGCCCTTTTACCCTGCTTACGACGGATAACTTCATCGTCATAATGGAATCCTTTACCTTTATATGGCTCTGGTTTCTTCATAGACCTAATTGAAGCTGTGAATTGACCAACTAATTCTTTATCTATTCCAGTTACTATTAATTTGTTTTTTTCAGCAGTCACAGTTAGTTCAGTCGGGATTTTGACCTTTACAGGATGAGAAAAACCTAAGGCAAGATTTATATATTCTCCAGCAATTTCTATTTTAAATCCAATTCCATCTAAAATAAGACTTTTAGTATAACCTTCATTAACTCCTATGACCATATTTTTTACGTGCGAAGCATATGTTCCCCAAAGAGCATTGACAGTTGGATTACCAATTTTACTAGGAACAAATGTTATATTATCTCCATTAATATCAATACGAATGACATCAGAAAAGTCACGAGTTAATGTTCCTTTTGGACCTTCAACAGAAAAAGTATTTCCTGAAAGTTTTGCTTTGGTTCCTTTTGGTATTATGACTGTTTGTTTTCCTATTCTACTCATATAATTTAATGATTATTTATGTATATTTATCAGATTACCATATCTTGAATAAAACTTCTCCACCTACCATTTCTCTACGGGCTTGTTTATTAGTTAAAATACCCTTTGGTGTTGTTATAATCGTTAATCCATAACCATTTCTAATTGGCCTAATCTCTTTCACTCCAATATAAACACGACAAGATAATTTGGAAATTCTTTCTACTCCCGTAACTTTAGGTTGTCCATCACTAAGATAAATTAAAACAATTTCAAGAAAAGGAAATCCTTTTTTTGTTTTTTTTGTTGCTGATTTGATATAGCCTTCTTTTATTAAACAAACAGAAATTGCTTTTTTTACTTTTGAATAAGGAACACTAACTGACTCGTGTCCAACACGGTTTGCGTTTTTTATCATATTCATCATGTTTGCTATTTGATCCATATATAATTTGATTTATTTCTTTTAGATAAACTGCGAATAATATAATTACCAGCTTGATTTTCTAACACCTGGAAGCATTCCTTCATTAGCAAGTTCCCTAAAACAAATACGACATAATCCAAAATCCCTCATATAACCATGGGCGCGACCACAACGAAAACACCGATTTGTTTCTCGTGTGCTAAATTTTGATTTCCTTAAATGTCTTGCTATTACTGATTTTTTTGCCATAAAATTAATTAGGTTTTCAAGAAAGCTCTTGCCATTAATAAATTTGAGACAAGTCTTTAATTAAAACCAGTGAAAGGGATATCACGTTATTTTTCTTAAAAGCTTTTATTCTAAGCGCTTGAGGAGAATAACGGATCTACATTTCACGTAGGTTCAATACTAGCAAATAAACTTAAGGATGTCAATTTTTGCACACGCCCACATATGTAAAGGTAGCCTTAATTACAGTTGCGCAAGAACCGTTCTTGCGCATTTGACACATGGTATAAATAAAATAAACCTACTCAAGTAGGTTTATTTTTAATAGAAAATTTTAGGATTTCATAAAAACACGATAATCTTATTTCCCGATCAGGTGCCCCGAACGTATTTTTAAAGTATTCTTTCAGAAGTTTTTTAAAAGTACTTCTAAAAATTTTTACTTTTTTTACAATATCATCAATATCAGATATCACCAATATATCCCGAGACTCAATTTTAAGTCTACTTAAAATTAACTCTTCTCTTTTTAATTTGGCAATTACTTCACTTAAATCCCAAAACTTTTTCCTAAATACGTATTGAGAGACAATAAAACTAATATAGTCTCTAGCATAAAAAATTTTGAGAATACTAAATCTACTGAGTCTCTCATTCTCCTTAATGAATTTCTTAAATTGAAGACTTCTTTCGAATTTTCCATTTTTTTCCAGATATTCCACCCAGTAAGGGTTTAAAATATCTGCAATTTCTTTCTTTTTCATTTTATTGTCTTTTAAATTAATATTTAAGTTGATTTCTAAGTCTACCTAACAGATAAAATTAGAAATCAACTCATCTATTAACCTTTTTCAAAGAACTAACCTTCTGTGTATAAGATATCATAAAATACTATATTTGTCAAGGTATATAAATAAAAAACCTTATAAATAAGGCTTCTAAAGTAAAAACGAACAACTCACTGTAGTGAACCGTTCGTTTTTAAAGTCTATTCCATTGTCCATTGACACCATATTTAAAGGTAGGATTGGGGTCAGCCACTATTCTTTGGTCCCCCAACTCTCCTTAATGCTTGTTGTTAAAGGTTGCCTTAAGTTGCAGTTGCGCAAGAACCGTTCTTGCGCATTTATAAATAGTGGCTGACCCCAATTCTCTGACCCCAATTCTCAATTCTTCTTGAGATTTCGCTAATGCAGATTAAAGAATTAGTTAAACAGATATAGATCTAACCATTCCTTTATGGCAAATTAGTAATTTGTCTTTTGGTATTATCGTAAATAATTGACTCATAGCAACAGCATCACTTTTTCCCAAATAATCAAAATCTTTTCTATCAATATCCTTCTTTTCAAATTTAATACCTAATGATTCACCTTCTGATTGCCCTTGAACTATCCGAGGATTTTTTATTTCTATATAAATATCATCTCTCCCTTCAAAATCATATAATTTAATTGTATTCAAAACCCTATCTTTTATTTTTGGTAAAATGCTATTCCAGCCATCAAAACTATTCTGATCTTGAAGAATTATCTCAATTCTTCCATCTTCTTTCTTTTTTATTTCAAAACCAGCAGGCAATTGAGATTCCAAACTTTCAGCTAAACTTTGTTCTAATTCTTTTTTATCTTCAACAGAGATAACTTCCGGTTCTGGATTTTTACTTTTTTTCTTTTTTTGCAGATGTTGATCTTTACCTATTTTATAATTTTCTGTTCCTTGAAGTTTATCAAAATAATCCTGAGCTACTATTTTGTCTATTTTTCTAATTTGTCTTAATTTGTTTGCCTCTTTATCTCTAAATTCTTTGAAATCCTCCATTTTATATATACTAAATTAAATTAATAAAACCACTCGATCTATATTAAGTTATATTATACATCATAATATACTTTAGTTCAAATCCCTATTCTAGATGACTAAATATTGTCTTACAATGATTTTTTAAAGGCTCCGTGGGTAGGACAATTTGGTCTCCCAACTCTCCTTAATGCTTGTTGTTAAGGGTAGCAAGAACCGTTCTTGCTACCCTTGGAAATTGACGAAAAAAAATTATTTTGTGAAAGGGATACCGATATGTTTTAGGAAACTAGTAGCTTCTTTTTTATTTTTAGCAGTAGTAACTAAAGTAATAGCAAAACCAAAAACATCTTTTAACTCTTCATCTCCAGTCTCAGGAAAAATAGTATGTTCTTTAACACTTATAGTCAGATTACCCATATCGTCAACCGAATCACGACTAATTCCACGAAAATCTTTTGTTCTAGGAATAGCTACATTGATTAGTTTATCTAAAAATCCATACATCCGTGTTCCGCGAAGTGTAACCATAACTCCAATTGGATCTCCTTCACGAATTTTGAAACTTGCAACAGATTTTTTTGCTCCTTTTGTAATCGCTTTTTGCCCAGTAATTTTAGCCAAACGATCCATTACAAGCTTATTGTAATCTTTATTACGTTTGACACCAGAACCTGTGCCTGAAGCAACAACGACTTTAACAAAATGCGGGGCTGCCATTGTATTATTATAACCATATTCATCCTTAAGGACTTTAAATACTTTTTTTTCTTTTTCTTTTACTGTTTCCATAAAAAATTAAATAAGATTATTCATGCTTAGCCACATTTGACACGTGGATTGGCATTGCCATTTCTAATATTTCACTTCTATCTCCACCTTTTGTAGATTTATGTGCTTTTTTCCTTAAATTAACACCTTCAACAACAACTTTATCCAAGGCAGGAAGAGCTTTTATCACTTTTCCTTTTTTGCCTTTATTTGATCCAGCAATTACTATTACATTGTCTCCTTTTTTAATTTTCATAATAATTAAATAACTTCTTGGGCTAATGATATTATTTTTTGATAACCTTTTTCAGCCAATTCACGTGGAATTGGTCCAAAAACACGTCCCCCCTTAGGATCAAGTTTGTCTTTTTCTAAAATGACAACAGCATTATCATCAAAACTAATATATGATCCATCTTTTCGACGATAAGGTTTAACAGTTCTAACAACAACAGCATGATGAATATCTTTCTTTTTAACTATTTTTCTAGGTTCAGCTACTTTCACAGAAATAACCACTTGGTCGCCAAGACTAGCATAACGTCGTTTTGATGCACCTAATACTTTAAAAACTTTGCCGATTTTTCCACCAGCATTATCTGTAATTATTACAACTGTTCCATCTTGAATCATATTAGTTAGTTTTAATTTCTTAATTTCCAAATTTCAAAAAAATGAAAACTGAGAATTATTAAATAATTTTAAAATGTTTATCTTTTGATAAAGGCTTTGTTTCTTCAATTTCGACCCTATCTCCAATTTTCTTTGAATTATCTTCATCATGTACTTTATATCTCTTATTTTTCTTTATCCTTTTACCATATTTTTTATGTTCTATAAATCGCGTGACTTTGACTATTAAAGTTTTATCCATTTTATCTGAAGTAACTATTCCTTTTAGAACTTTCTTAAATTTTTTACTTTCTATTTTCATAATTTTATCGTTTAACAATACGAGTAGTTATTGGTAATTTTGTCCCTGCTTTACGAAGAGCTTCTTTAGCAATTATAGAAGTGACACCATCAACTTCAAATATGATTCGCCCTGGACGAACATCTAAACAATACCCTTGCGGATCGCCCTTACCTTTCCCCATCCCAACTTCAGCCGCTTTGGCTGTAAATGGTCGGTCAGGAAAAATTCTAATCCACATACGTCCAACCTTACCAATGGTTCTAGAGGTAACTTTACGAGCCGCTTCTATTTGATTAGAACGAATTCGTCCACCACTAGTCGCCTTAAGACCAAAAGAACCAAAAACAACTTTGACGCCACGAGTATCAGGCGTAACTTTAGACATATCTTTTCTGCCTGTTTGCCATTTTCTAAATTTTACTTTTTTAGGTGTTAACATAATAAATATTTAAATTATTTTTTTTCAGAAAAAACTTCTCCACGATATATCCAAACCTTTATACCAATGACACCATATGTCATATAAGCTTTTTCACGAGCAAAATCAACATCGGCTCTGAAGGTTTGAAGAGGTATGGAGCCTTTTTTAATCTGTTCACTACGAGCAATTTCAGCCCCATTCAAACGGCCTCCTAAATATACACGAGCTCCTTTCACTCCACGGGCTGACATCATCTTTTCAATTGCTTGTTTAATTACTCGGCGATATGGGAGACGTTTTTCTAATCCTTCAGCGATAGAATAAGCCATAATGGCTGCATCGGCATCTGGATTTGTAACCTCAATTATATCAAATTTGAAATCTTCTGGAATATTTATTTTTCTCTTAGCCATTCTAGAGATTAAATCTTTTTTAAGTTTTGTAGCACCTTCACCAGAACGACCAATAATCATTCCCGGCCTAGAAGTATAAACCATTATTCTTGTTGTCTTAACGCTTCGTTCAATTTCAATTCTTGAAAGATAAAAACCTCTGAGTCTTTTTTCTAGAAATTCACGAATAACAATATCACCCTCAAGAAGATTCTTGTATTTCTTGTCAGCAAACCAACGTGATTTCCAATCGCGAAGAATTACTAGTCTATGTGCATACGGATGAACTATTTTTGACATAAAATTAAATTTCTCTTTATTCCTTGATATTTGTTTTTGGTTTCGACTCTTTTATAACTTTTTTAACTTCTTTCTTGATTTCTTCTTTAACTTCTTTCTTACTTTCTATTTTTGTTTTCGGTGAAATGATTTTCTTTTCAACTAAAGCTTTTTCAACTAAATTAATAGTAACATGGCTAGTTCTTTTGTTAATACGAGAAGCACTACCACGAGCCCTTGGCCTACTACGTTTCAAAACTATACCTTTATTAACAGTTATATTATCAATGTAAAGATTCTCTTCTAAGGCTCCAGTTTGTTTAGCATTAGATATAGCTGAGGTTAAAAGTTTTGAAATAGGAGATGAAGCTCTTTTAGACAATGCATTAAGATAAACAAAAGCATCGGCAACCCTTTTGCCTTTGATAAGCTCCGTCACAAGTCTAACTTTACGAGGAGACTGTCTGTAATTTTTTAAAAATGCTTTCATTTTTTTATTTTATTTCTTTTTCTTTGCATCACCAGAAGCTTTAGCTGCTTTTGAAGCAGAGATTTCAGCTTCTTTCTTTTTAAGCTCAAGTTCTTTCTGCATTTTACCTCCATGCTTAATAAACTTTCGAGTTAAAGAAAACTCACCTAACCTATAACCCACCATGTCTTCATTCACCAGCACTTCTATGTGTTGTTTCCCATTATGAACCCCAAAAGTAAAACCTACCATCTCAGGAGAAATAACACAGGCTCTTGACCAAGTTTTAATTACTCCTGTTTCTAAAGGTTTTTTTCCAGCAATTTTCTTTAAAAGCCTTTCATCAACATATGGACCTTTTTTAAGTGATCTTGTCATAATAAATAAGCTCTTAGCGAGCCGTAATCACTATACTAACAAATACAAAAATAAAGTCAAATTTATGTCCAGTTAACCTTATGGAATGACAAACATGATAGATTGGAGTGACAAAGATTAGCTATTATTAATTATAAAAGTGAAAGCTTTAAAAAAATAACATCATAATCTTGGGTACAAAAATAATAAATCCAATTATACAAGCGATAATTATTGAGAGTAGAACAGCCCCAGCTGCAACATCTTTAGTATCTTTTGCATATGGATGATATTCGGGACTAGTTAAATCAATATCAATTTCAATAGATGTATTTATTACTTCTGCTAATAAGACAATCCCTATAACTAAAATAAGAATAGACCATTCTATAGTAGAAATATCTAAGATATAACCCAAATAAATAGCAAGCACAGTGAAAAATAATTCCCCCCAGAAATTATGAGTAGTTCGGAAAACTATACCTAAACCACGCCAAGCACGATTGGCACTTTTGATTCTTGTAATAATTGAAAACCTTTTTCTTTCAGATATTCTTTTTTGTTTCATATGTTAATTATACCAGAAATTTTTTATAAAAAAATCTGCAACACTTGTAAACGGGTGTGCGTGTCTGTTACCTTCTAGGTAAAAACCTATGAGGTACTTTTATTTATTTTCTTTTCTTACCGACTTTTCTACGCGAAACAATAAACATATTTGAATATTTTTTTGGAGCACGAGTTTTATGACCCTTGCCTGTGAGTTTACCCCATTTACTCTTCGCCCGACGTAACCCTCTTCCTTGAGCTCCTTCACCTCCTCCATATGGATGATCTACAGGATTCATAGCGCTTCCACGAACAGTCGGCCTAATACCTTTCCAACGCGAACGTCCAGCTTTACCAATATTTTGGAGCTTATATTCGGAATTTGATACTTCACCGATACAAGCAAAACAATTTTCTGAAACTTTCCTAATCTCGGATGATGGCATTTTAAGATTAGTATATCCATTGTTATTTGCAACTACTTGGGCGAAAGTTCCAGCAGAACGAGCAAGTTTACTTCCATTTTTAGGTTTAATTTCAACATTATAAACAAAAGTACCAACTGGAATTACTTTAAGAGGTAAACGATTTGCTGTTGTTAAGGGAGCTTTTTCCCCAACGATAAACTTATCACCAACTTTAACTAATTTTGGTATAATAACATATCTTTTTTCTCCGTCAGCATAAACAGCTAGTCCAATAAAAGCATTACGGTTAGGATCATATTCAATAGAGGTAATCTTAGCTTCAATATCATGTTTATTGTACTTAAAATCTATCTCTCTATAAAGACGCTTATGCCCACCTCCTTTATGACGAGTAGTAATACGTCCATGATGATTACGCCCAACAGATCTCTTGAATCCATGGGTTAAAGATTTTTCTGGTTCACTCTCCGTTAATACACCACGATATGAAACAGTGGTTTGTTGACGTTTTGATGGTGTTGTTGGTTTATAACTTTTCATAATTTTCTAGATAAATTCTATTTTATCTCCCTTTTTTAAATGGACGACTGCTTTTTTACCACTACTTTTAATTCCAATTTTTCCCTTACGAACAACTTTTTTACTTGTAATTTTAATAATCGTAACTTTAATTGGGCTAACCTTATAAAGTAATTTAATGGCTTTTTTTATTTCATTCTTATTGGCTCTTGGAGCAACATTAAAAGTATATCTTCCTTTATCGGCAGCTAATGAGGACTTTTCTGTAATACGCATACCTTTTATAAGTGGACTTGATTTCTTTTTACTGACTGATTTTTTTTTATCATTCTTGATTTCTTTATTTTCTTTTGTATCTATTTTACTCGTCATAATATTTTTATTTATTATTCATTATTGAAACTCTTTTCTCCATTTTTCCACCTAAAAAAGCTGTGCTTTCTGTTGGATACGAAATAATAGTATACCTATATGAAAGCAGATCAACTGGGTTGATATTTCTAATTTCATCCAACTTAACAGTTTTTATATTAGCAAAACTTTTTTTCAAAACATCCTTCTTGGCTGGAATAGTAATATATGTATTCACTTTTTCACCGCCTATGATCCTTTCAAATCCTTTTATTGTACTTAGGTTTTCAATAATTTGTACTGCATCTTTGGTTTTAATATTCTTAAGCTCTAGTTCCTCAATAAAAAGTATTTGACCTCTACGAAGTTTTTCAGATAGAACAGTATATAAGGCTTTGGTTTTCATTTTTTTATTTATCTTTTGACTATAATCTTTTTCGTTACGAGGTCCATGAGTAACTCCACCTCCTATCCAAATAGGAGAACGAGATGATCCATGACGAGCTCGTCCTGTTCCTTTTTGTCTCCAAGGTTTCTTACCTCCTCCTCTAACTTCTCCTCGAGTTTTTGTATGAGCTACTGGAGTTCGTGCATTTGCCCGCATAGCAATCACTACTTGATGAACTAAATCTCCATTCCAAGGTAATCCGAAGATAGATTCTGGAAGATTAAACTTACCAACAATTTCACCTTTTTGGTTGTATATTTGTGTTTCCATATTTAGCCAATTATTTCAACCAGCGTCCCACGTCGTCCTGGGATTGCTCCTTTAATTAATAATTCATTTTTATCAGTATCAATTCCAATAATTTCTAAATTTTTAACAGTTATTCTATCTCCACCCATACGACCTCCCATACGAGTTCCTTTTAAAACCTTTTGTGGACCAGTAGCTCCAATAGAACCAGGTTCTCTCTCAGAATGTTTTTGTCCATGAGTTCGTGGTCCACCATGAAACCCGTGTCTTTTGACCACACCTTGAAAACCTTTACCTTTAGAAACTCCAGAAACAGTTACAATATCTCCTTCGGTAAAAGTAGAAACTGTAATCTCATCTCCCTCAGCCATTTCTTCAATATCACGAAATTCGCGAAGGTGTTTAAAAGCTCTATTCTTATTTTTGTCAGAAGATATCACAGACTTAACATGACCAAGATGTGCTTTTGTAGCACGATTAATTTTTTGTTGTTCAAATGCAACTTGGACTGCAGTATATCCATCATTTTCAAGATTTTTAACTTGGGTCACTATTAAGGGACCAGCTGAAATAACCGTCACGGGAATTACATGACCATCTTCAGTAAAGCATTGCATCATATGTTGTTTTTTTCCAAGAATAAATTTCATTCTGTTAGAAGCAAGTCACGATCAGTCTTATAACTACACCAACTTGCTAAATTAAATCTAAATAATTAACTATCAAATTCGCACCTCTCATTTTTTTCTTAACCATTGCGACCGCGATTTTAACGAGTTCTATATACTAATTACATCATTTTTACATCTATATCAACACCAGAAGGTAACGATAAATTTGTAAGTGCTTCTATTGTTTTTTGATTTGGATTTAGAATATCAATAACACGCTTATGTATTCTAATCTCAAATTGTTCTCGAGCATCTTTAAAAACGAATGACGCCCTATTCACAGTGTACTTTTTGATTTCAGTCGGAAGAGGAATTGGTCCAACTATATTCGCATCATAACGTAAAGCAGTATCAATAATCTGTTTTACAGATGCGTCAAGAATTTTATTTTCATAAGCTCTAACGCGAATACGAAGTTGAACAATAGTATCTCCTTTTTTTTGTTTTTTATCTTTTGTTCCGATTGTAGATGATTTTTTCTTTGTTATCATACATTTGTTGTTAAAAAGAACTTTTAAAAACTAATTTACTTAATGATTTTAGTAACCACTCCTGCTCCGACAGTTTTACCTCCTTCTCTAATAGCAAAGTGCATCTGATCTTCAAGAGCTACTGGAGTTGTAAGTTTTACTATTAGTTTGACAGTATCACCTGGCATAACCATTTCTACCCCTTCTGGAAGAGTTGCTTCTCCTGTCACATCTGTTGTACGAATATAAAATTGAGGTTTATATCCTGTGAAAAATGGAGTGTGACGACCACCTTCTTCTTTCTTTAGAACATAAACTTCACATTCAAATTCTGAGTGAGGAGTAACAGTTCCTGGCTTTGCAAGAACTTGCCCACGATGGACATCTTCTTTTTTAATACCACGAATAAGGACACCGGCATTGTCTCCTGCCATTCCTTCTTTTAGATTCTTATTAAACATTTCAATACCAGTTACTGTTGTTTTTATTGTATCTTTAATTCCGACAATTTCTACTTCTTCTCCTAGTTTAACTATACCGCGTTCTATTTTACCAGTTACAACTGTTCCGCGACCTTCAATTGAGAAAATATCTTCAATCGGCATTAAGAAAGGTTTATTAGTATCTCTCTCTGGCACTGGAATATAAGTATCTAGAGCATTTACTAATTCTAAAATCTTTTTTGCATTCTCGTCATTATTATCACTTGACTCAAGAGCTTTTAGAGCTGAACCACGAATAACTGGAGCGTTGGCTCCATCATAACCTTGCTTAGTGAGAAGTTCACGAATTTCTTCTTCAACAAGATCAATCATATCTTTATCGTCAACCATATCGCACTTATTAAGAAATACAATCATTTTAGGTACGTTAACTTGTTTAGCAAGAAGAACGTGTTCACGAGTCTGAGGCATTGCTCCATCAGTAGCAGCAACAACAAGAATCGCACCGTCCATCTGAGCGGCACCAGTAATCATATTTTTAATATAGTCAGCATGTCCCGGCGCGTCAATATGAGCATAGTGACGTGTTGGGGTCCAATATTCATTATGAGATAAAGCAATTGTTATACCACGAGCTTTTTCTTCTGGCGCTGAATCAATTTGACCAACATTTTTGATTTTTGCCCCATATCCTTCACCTTGTCGTGAAAGAATTTCTAGGAGGGCAGCTGTTAAAGTGGTCTTGCCGTGATCGACATGACCAATAGTTCCCACATTTATGTGAGGTTTATCTCTGTTAAATTCTTCTGTCATATTTTTATTGGTTGATAATCATAACAGAGCAGATAATAATTAATACTCTATTCTAATTATCAACATAAATTATTAATAAAATTTATGTTGACTCTTATACTATCAAATATAAAAATAAAGTCAAATTTTATTTCTCTATGTACACTGGCTTAAAACTTTTAACCCTAACCTCAACTGACGAACTTATCTTTGGGCTATTAAAATCTTGGCAAGTAACAGTATAAGTAGCTGTTCTAAGGGGTTTAATTGTCTTAGTTCCATTTAATCCTCCTCCTTTCATTATATTTTTACTCATATTATTTGGGTTAGGGATAAAACATTTTGTGTTTTTTGATCCGACAGCAGACCATATTAATTGGGTTGAATCACCAATAAAAATAATCTTTTTAGTTGCTGTAAGAAAGACATTTAATTTGTTAGGATGGTATATCTTATTACTAACTTTAATTAAAATAGAATCTTGAACTGTTTTATTCTTACCAACACAATTAATAGAATATCGCGTAGTAGTTGAAGGACTCACATAAACGGTTCCTGCTGTGTTTCCTCCTGTATTAAAATCTGAGCTTGAACAAGATATCGTGTTTTGAGAATTCCAAGATATTATAGCTGTTCCACCTTTAGAAATAATTTGAGTTGTTGGGTTGGTTGGGTTGGTTGGGTTGGTTGGGTTGGTTGATGAAAGTTTAACAGAAACTAAATTATTGTTTTTACAAATAACCCCATTCCAAGTGCTACTAGCACAAGTTGCATTTATAGATGCTGGGTGGCCAAGAATAATTCCATTATGATATAAAAAGTAAGTGCTTGGACCATAATTAACAGTATCAGATACGTTTATACCAGATGTAGCTGATGAAACGAGAGTACCATCGGGATTGTTTCTGGTAACGGCTGTTAAACCAGGTGTTAAGTTTGATATTGACCAATTAACGAAAGAAGTACAAGTGCTTAAACCAGAAGGTATCTCGCATGAAGTTGCTGTTATTATGGTTCCGGTAGGTGGAATAGCTTTAAAGCTAGCACTAACTGATAGGTTAGCTGTGACATTAGTATCTGTTCTAGAAGCAGAAGTAATTCCATCACTCC
>VAPE01005414.1_pt1 | contig 16904 bp, 10 predicted proteins | sample 3393911 | NCBI WGS metagenome assembly VAPE01 (sample SAMN08290436, study PRJNA428436) | hydrothermal vent metagenome | isolation source: Deep-sea hydrothermal vent chimney | place: Atlantic Ocean: South-mid Altantic Ridge | reverse complement strand
CAAGATTTCTCTCCGAGTTTGACAGTACCTGAACCAGGTCGCCGAGGTTAGCATTTTTGTTTATAGTCCTGAAGTTAGTTTCAATAAGGTTTGACACTTCCATCATTTGCAGCACCGCTTTGTCTTTGTGATGCGTTACCAGTTCACCTTTTTCTGCCAGTCTTTTGGTATAAATGGAGTGTGTTTCAAACAGGCTGATGGTAAGGTAAGAGAAGATGGCCGTAAAAATCAATGGCGCAAACAGCTGATAATTACCTGTAAATTCCGCCACAAGAAAAATCCCGGTCAACGGTGCATGCATAACTCCTGCCATAACTCCCGCCATACCCACGAGACCCATATTTTTTTCAGGTACATTGGCAAAGGGAAGCAGGTTAATCATTTTAGCATAAAAAACACCGGCTACGCCTCCCATAAACAACGATGGAGCAAAAATACCACCAACCCCGCCACTCGCACCGGTAGTAGCCATAGCTATCACTTTGAAGACCAAAATGAGAGCCAAAAGCAAAAGTAAATGCCATATTCTTCCCGAAGAGGCAGCTATATTTTGATTAATAAAAACGCTGGCGTTGCCGGAAATCAGCAAACGCAAAAACTCATAGCCTTCACCATAAATTGAGGGGAAAACATAAATGATTATTCCCAGAACTATTCCACCTACCAGAATTTTATCAATCTTCCGCTTGAACTTATCCATCAGATTTTCTATCAGAAAAGTCGTGCGGGTAAAGTAGAGCGAAACCAAACCGGTAAAGATGCCGAGAAGTGCATAGTATGGAAGGTTGTCCACCTGATAAGACTGACTCAGTTGAATAGAAAACAACACCTGGTTGCCCATTAGAAAATAGGCCATGGATGCTCCTGTAACAGAGGCAATCAATATGGGAATAAGACTGGCCATGGTAAGGTCAATCATTAAAATCTCCAAAGAAAAAACTGTTGAGGCAATGGGAGCTTTAAAAATTCCGGCGAGCGCACCACTGGCACCTGCACCTACCAGAATAATAATCGTCTTACGGTTCATGTGGAACCGTCGTCCCAAAAAGGAGCCGATGCCTCCACCAGTTAGAACAATAGGAGCCTCAAACCCCATGGAGCCACCGAAGGTAATAGTAAAAATGCTGGCTATCATCGATGAATACAGGTTATGAGAGGGCAACCTGCCAAAGCGCTTGGAAATAGCATGAAGAACAATACTTACCCCATGCGACAGCTTGTCTTTTACCACATAATTGGTAAACAAAACCGTGAGCGAAAGCCCGATAAGCGGAAGAGCAAGATAAGCGTAGTACCCTTTCCCAAAGTCAAAACCCTGCGTAACCCATTGATGAGTATAGTAAGCAATATTTTTTAGAAGAACAGCAGAAACGCCTCCCCAGATACCAATGACCACACTAAGCAGCAGAACCTCAATCCTTAGCTGCCGGTTGTGGATACTTGTAATTGGTTTTTTCAGTATTTTATGATAAATATCCAACTTATCTTTTTTTAAGACGCCGCAAAAATAAACATATTCCCGTGCTTTTGTAATTTTTAAAAAGAAATTATTGCTCTAAATTACTGCATTTTGCATTGGTGCTAAAGACAAATAAATCAATAGAATACGAAAACAAGTATTTATTTGCTGCCATTAATATCATCAGGAAGCCGTTGTGAGGTAGTTAATCTTCGGAAAATTCCTTGAGCAACTGGCGGTAATGTGAGAAAACATTGGCACGAGAGACAAACCCCACATACTTCCCGTTGTCCAGTACCACAAGATTATATTTTCCCGAATGTTGAAATTTACCGGCCACAGTTTCCATATTGTCGCTTAGCTCCACAATGGTAGAAGGGTGAAACATCAGGCTTCTTGTAGAAACCGTATCGTACATTTTCGGTTCAAACATAATATGCCTGATCTGATCCATGACTATAATACCAAAAAAGTTATCGTCATCATCCACTACCGGGAAGATATTCCTTGTGGAGTCGGCCACTACTTTAACCAAATCGCCCAGGTTTTCTTCGGGATGCACTCTTTTAAAATTGGTTTCAATGAGATTCTCAATACTCATCATAATGAGTAAAGCTTTGTCTTTATGATGTGTGAGCATATCGCCATGTTTCGACAGCTGAATGGTGTAGATTGAGCGATCTACAAAGACCCGTGTTAAGCCGTAAGAGGTGGTAGCCACGATCATAATGGGGAAAATGAGGGAATAGCCACCGGTGATTTCAGCAATAAGAAAAATGGCTGTCAGCGGGGCATGCACCACCCCTGCCAGCAAACCAGCCATCCCCACCAGCGCAAAGTCACTTACCGGCAGACTGGCCATACCGAAAAAGTTGAAAGCCTTGGCAAAAAACAGCCCGGTCATAGCTCCAATGAACAATGTTGGAGCAAAAACGCCGCCAATACCACCGGCTCTGAAAGTAACCGACGTGGCCACCACTTTCGCAAGAATTATCCCCAGCAACAAAATCAGGGCAACGCCTTCGTTGCCTTTCAAGCCATAGAAGATACTGTGATTAAAAATAAAACTCAGGTTTCCTTTCAACGCAGTATTTATGGCTTCATACCCCTCGCCGTAGAGCGAAGGCATGAGGAAAATGAGTAGCCCCAGCACAGAAGCTCCGACTATAAGTTTGGACAGCCACCCGGGAATTTTATCAAATAGTTTGCCAGTGAGAACGTAACCTTTAATATAATAAATCGAGATGAGCGCACAAAAGATACCCAGAGCAAAATAATAAACAGTATCAGACAGGTTAAACCGATAGATAACCTGAAAAGGATAAAGAACATCCTGTCCCAGAAAAGCATACGATGTAAGTGCTGCCACAATGGAAGCAAGTAACAGCGGTACCAGTGAGCTCATGGTCATGTCGAAAAGAATAACTTCGAGGGCAAACACAATGGCTGCAATGGGCGCTTTAAAAATAGCTGACATGGCTGCCGCCGAAGCAAATCCCAGCACTGCAACAACCTGTTTATAGTTCAGCCCAAGGGTTTTAGCAATAAAAGAGCCAAAGGCAGCACCGGTGACTACCGTTGGCCCCTCCAGCCCCACCGAACCACCAAAACCAACGGTGATGGTACTGGTTATGATAGAGGAAAAAGTATTGTGAAATTTGATAAAGCCGTGGTTTCGCGAAATGGAATACAACACGTTAGGAATTCCATCACGTACAGGTTTGCGCAGAATATATTTTATGAAAAGTACTACCAGCAACAATCCCATGGCAGGATAAACTACGTAGAGATAATTTGAATAATCAATTTCAAAACCGCCGGTGAGTAGTCGTTTTATGAAAAACACAAGGCTTTTCATAATAACAGCAATCATTCCGGCCAGAAAGCCCACAACGATGCTGAGGACAATCATCAACTGCTTGTCAGGAATCTTTCTGCTGAGGACAAGTAACCGGTCGGCGAGTTTTCTTTTTCTTTTCATGGTCAGGGGGCAAATGTAAAAAGATTCCGCCTTTTTTGGCACCGCATAGATGATATTTTTCCTTTTTGAGAAAGTCTGTTAACTTCTCCATAGATTTTCAAACCGGAGAGTGAACTATAAGTACTCATTTTTTGCTTCTAAAACGATTACCAATTGATAAAGTGGACTTCAAATCCGGTTGCTTTATAGGATTCAATCACCTGCATTCGCGATACTTCTGCCTCTTTTCTGGTTATAAAAGCATTGGAAGTGCGGTGTCCACTGTTTGTTTTGCCCCAGTTGGGGATAATCTTAATCAGCATACCATCAAATTTATAATTCAGGTTATAAGCTGATTTCTCTTTATGTATATTACTAATATACAGACGATATTTTACATCACGGCCTCCTGTTGGGTCACAGAAGCAAGAAGAAAAGACATAGTAAAAATAAGGACCGTGGTTGTATGCCGGGATAAGCTGTAGGGTATTTGGTCTGGCTTCCACTGTTTTAGGATTCAGGTTATTTCGGTAAACCCGACCGATAAAGTCGTAGCAAACCGTTATACCGGCAACCAGTAAATCCATATCACCGTCGTGGTCAAAATCGCCCCAGAGAGCTTTGCCGCTACTTACCCCCGGGATGCCGGTAACAATTCTTTTAAAGTTAAAGGCTCCTTCATTTTCATAAACTTCAGTATAGGGTCTCTCCATCGACTCTCCGGTCATAACAATGTCAGGATCACCATCATGGTCATAATCAGCCACGTCAATACTGCACGATTTCAGGGAACGAATGGAAACAGGGATATTGACAAAAAGCTCGTTTTTTTCGTTGGAATAAATCCGGCAGTCGGGAAAACCATCTTTATCCTCGCCGCTAATGATAAAGTCGAGGTCGCCATCGCCATCAAAGTCAGCCCATCGCGCATCGCTGTTTTGAAGCTGGACAAAATGCTGTTTCAACAGGTAATATTTCCCCTTTTCATTAATGTAAATAGCCGTAAACGGTCCTTTGCCATTGTTGCCGGTAATAAGAATATCCAGATCACCATCTCCATCGAAATCACCCCAGCGGGCAACACCGTTGTAAACACCAGATACCTGAATGGGGTATTTAGTAAAGACACCATTATCATTCCGATAGATAGTCGTAACCAGCTTATTATCATATCGTTTGCCGGTAACCAGAATGTCCAAATCGCCATCGTGATCAAAGTCACCCCACTCCACCGAGCCATCCGACAAAGGCGTGAACGCCTGAGGAACAAGGGTAAAATGCCGATGGCCATCATTACGATAAAGGTTCATTACAGGTTGGTTTAACGCGTTAAGACCTGTCATCACAATATCCTGATCGCCATCTTTATCGTAATCGGCAACCGCAGCATCTCCACGGTGCAGAGCCGGAAAAGGCGACCTCAAGAGGCCAAACCGCTGGTTTCTGAGGGAGGCCGTAAGTTGTGAAATAACGAGATGTTTGTCGTGTACATAATAATCGCCATCGAGAAAAACATCCGGCCGGTGGTTATTGTTTACATCAAGCCAGCTCATCACCGGTTGCATCACCCCTTTAAGGCTGGTGTGCACTTTTGTAAAAACCTGAGCGTTCACAGCCAAGGAAGCCATAATAAGCCACAAAAGGAGAAAGTATTTTTTATTCATGAGACCGTTGTCTGTTTTCAACCAAAAATAAACAATATTTTTGAATGACAGAAAGGGTATTTCGTTGTGAGATTCCTCACTCCCTCCTTCATCATTTACTCCTTCATCATTCCAAAAGCCAGGTAGTTTCCCGGATTTTACTATTTTAGTCACCGCAAAGCACTCTTTTATGAGAAAAATATTACTTATTCCACTGATTTTATTGATTTTAACTGTAAGCTGCAGAAACCCGTTTGATTCCGGCAGACGAGAAAAAACACGACATAAAAAAATAGATTTGCTGGATTCCATCCTGGCCAGAAAAAAGATTATTGCACTAACAGATTACAGTCCCAACACCTTTTTTATTTACCGTGGTGAGCGCATGGGATATCAGTATGAACTTCTGAATGCTTTTGCTAAGTATCTCGGTGTTTCGGTGGATTTGCGCATCGAGGCAAATCTCGACAGCAGCTTTCGATATTTGCAGGAAGGGCGGGCAGATGTGCTGGCCATGGGGCTGACGGTAACCGGAAACCGTACCAAATTCCTTCTTTTCAGCGAACCGCTTTTTTATACTCGTCAGGTACTGGTGCAACGAAAACCAAAAAATTATCAGACGATGGCTACTGCAGATGAGATTAATGCCCATCTTATCCGGAATCTCATCAACCTTGGCGGTGTTACCATTCACATTCGTAAAGGGTCTGTCTATTATCAGCAGCTGCTGAACCTGGAAAACAACATTGGTGACACTATTTATATTGTTCAGGATACGCTGAGTACCGAGATGCTGATTCAGGAGGTGGCAGAGCATAAAATCAATTATACTGTGGCAGATCAAATTATCGCCCGGAATTCGGCTAAAATTTATCCTAATATCGATGTGAAAACACCCATTAGCTTTGAGCAGAAAATAGCCTGGGCTGTACGAAAAGATCAGAAGCACCTGGTAGATACGCTGAATTCATGGCTTCACAGATTTAACAAAACGCTGGAATCAAGGCTTCTATATAATAAATACTTTAAAAATATGCGGGTAAAACGCCTTGTCAGGAGTGCATATTATTCTTACACCGGCGGAAAACTATCACCCTATGACAGTTTGATAAAAACAGCTGCCAAACAGATACACTGGGACTGGCGGTTGCTGGCTTCCATGATTTATCAGGAGTCGGAGTTTAAACCACATGTAACCTCGTGGGTTGGCGCTTATGGCCTGATGCAGCTTATGCCGGAGACCATGGAAGCTTATGGAATAACCGAAGACTCAAGTGAAAAAGCACAAATCTATGCCGGAGTACGCTTGCTGAAATCTTTTGAAAGCCAGCTGCCTCCAACCATTACCGATTCGGTGGAAAAGATAAAATTTGTGCTGGCTTCCTACAACGGCGGATTGGGACATATATTAGATGCCCGCCGTCTGGCAAAGAAATACGGAAAAAACCCTAATGTGTGGACTGGTAATGTGGATTATTTTGTGCTGCACCTGTCCGAAAAGAAATATTACCACGACCCGGCGGTACGCAACGGCTATATGCGCGGATGGGAGACTTATAATTTTGTGAAAGATATCTTCGGTCGGTACGAGGGATATAAAACGTTGATTAGCCATTAGTGATTTTGTTCCGGACTACTTTAAAAAGATATTCAGCAGGGATAAAATCAAAAAAACACACACAGAACCAATTTTACATCCCCATCTCCTTTTTTAACTGAGCCACCCATTTCCGGGCACGGTCTTCGGTTTTTTCCGGTTCGTTGTCGCCATCGAGTGCAAGCCCGTAAAACATACCGTTATGTGCTCCCTCAGAGTTTGCAAACTGGTATCCTTCCACAGGCCAGGCACCAATAACTCTGGCTTTTGTCTTTATTATTTCCTCATGATAAATCCCCAGCCCATCCACAAAATGATGCGGGTAAAGCACATGGTTGCCCAGGCCAAAAGCTGCAACAGTGAGGTTGGAAAGGTCTCTTTTTTGTACGGTTCTGAAAAATTCGTTCCATTTATTATCATTGGTAGCGTCCTCCCAATTCTCAGCGCCAACAGTAGCACTGCCAAGGATAACCAGATCATAATCGTTGATTTTGTCTATATCAAATTCGTCCAGCGCGAATAAATCAATAGTTTTTGGATCAAATTGACGGTAAATGATTTTAGCGGCTCTTTCAACGTTCCCGCCTTTTACCCAGTACAGTAGTGCTATTTTTTTCATATTCAAATTTTTTTCTGTTGCGGTAAAATTAATATTTATTTCTTAAAACGGATGTGGAGGGGCTTTTAGAATCGTTAAAAATTATCCTTCGACATATACAAAACAGATGATTTGTGAAACAATACTTTAATCAAAATGTACCTAAAAGCAGATGGTTTTTTAGCTCAAATTTAAAGGCTCAATACTCCGTTAATTTTTCGTTCTCGCAAAGATTTGAATATCAACAAGCTATACCTATTGCCTTTGTATTTCCATCTGTTTATTAATCAGTATGATAGAATTTCTTACCGGACTATTGAAAGATAGTAATTCACCTTAAATCCGCAGAAATCATCTATACCGCTTCTATTGTAAAATGTAAAAGTGAGAGCGGCATAATCCTGCCACGCGTTCGGCATGGTTCGGCATACTTGAATTTTGAAATGTAAATTCAAGTAGCCTCAGTATAATGCTATGCCTGCGTTGCTTTTTTCTGTTCTATGCCAATCCTGACATGCATTCCGGCTTCTCATAACGAAGCTTCGCAGGTCTCGTACCTGACATTTTCCGGCAAAACACATCAAAATCATATAGTTTTTGTAACAACCCCATCGACACACGGCCTCTTTTAGTGTAATTTAAAAGGTAAATTTTGTAGATGCGATAATAAAAAGAAGAGGATATATTGAAGAAAAAGAGGTGATGGGAGGACACACATATAGACCATTAACAGTTTATTTTATAATGGATTAAAGCCCGGAACGCGGCACAGGTTACCAGATTTAGCCGGAGGTGGGTGTCACCCCTTTTTTGAAGGCTTTTTTGGCTTTGTAACGACAAAGATAAAATGAGTAAACTTATTTTGTATAATTGTAAACTAATTCAGCCCTGATAATCAGGAGGTCGGAACAAAACAGGAAAATAACTCTTAATGGTATTAAGATAATTGATACATTTTAAGTCTTTTTTAAAAAATTTGTAAAAAACATAAAAAAATGAAGTATCCAAAGGTTCAGAATTTTATTGGTGGAGCGTTTATAAACGCCTCCGGTTTACGCAGTCTAGAAATTATTTCGCCCATTGACGGTTCTCTGCTGTCAATAGTGCCCATGTCCGACAGGTCGGATCTGGATAAAGCAGTGAAGGCTGCATCTGAAGCTTTTCCCGGCTGGTCAAAAACACCGATTAAAACACGGGTACAGATATTTTATCGCTATCGGGAATTGCTTGAAAAACACATGACAGAACTGAGTAATCTGATTCAGGAAGAGTGTGGTAAAACATTTGGCGAATCAAAAGCCGAAATAGAAAAATCCATGGAGCTAACCGAATTTGCCTGCTCACTGCCACAATTGGTAACAGGTGAAATCCTGGAGGTAAGCCGTGGCGTTGAATGCCGTACAGAGTATAACCCGATAGGCGTTGTGGCCTCCATTACGCCTTTCAACTTCCCAAGTATGGTGCCTAACTGGACACTGCCGAATGCTCTTGTTTTGGGAAACTGTATGATTATGAAGCCTTCGGAAAAAGACCCGCTCAGCTGCGGCAGAATTGCTGAATTGTTGAAAGAAGCCGGTTTGCCGGATGGTGTATTTAATATCATTAATGGCGATAGCGAAATGGTAGAGGCCATCTGTGATCATCCCGGAATTGAAGCCGTTTCATTTGTGGGTTCCACAAAAGTGGCAAAGATCGTTTACCACAGGGCTACATCAAATTATAAGCGATGTCTTGCTTTGGGCGGGGCTAAGAATCACCTGATTGTATTGCCTGATGCTATTCCTCAAATGACAGCTTCAAATATTGCAGCCTCCATGAGCGGTTGTGCCGGACAGCGGTGTATGGCGGCTTCGGCTATGGTTGCAGTTGGAGATGTTGATCATATTATAGAAAAAGTATGTGATGAAGCCGGAAAAATTATTCCTGGTGAAAACCTTGGAGCAGTAATCAATAAAGAAGCCAAAGAACGAATTGAAAAGTACATCACCGAAGCGGAAAAACAAGGAGCTAAAATTCTTGTCGATGGCCGAAAGGCTACTGTTGCAGGCAAAGAAAAAGGAACCTATGTAGGGCCTACGGTTATCGATTTTGTAACTCCTGATATGGCCGTGGCAAAAGAAGAAATCTTCGGCCCGGTTATCAGCATCATACGTGTTAAATCTGTGGATGAAGCATTATCCATCGAAAATGCCAGCCCCTATGGGAATGCTGCTGCCGTATTTACACAAAACGGCGGAATGGCAAAATACATCACCGAAAATGCAAGCGCAGGGATGGTTGGCGTTAATGTGGGCGTTCCCGTCCCGAGAGAGCCATTCTCTTTTGGAGGCTGGAATCAAAGTAAATTTGGCGTAGGTGATATCACAGGAAAAAGCTCCATTGAATTCTGGACCAAACTAAAAAAGACTACGACAAAATGGAATCCTGAAGCAGGAATTAACTGGATGAGCTAAGGAATTTAAAATAATTATTTAACGTAAACACTTTATTAATCATGTCAGAAACAAAATCAGTTTCAGAAAGCGCCGGTATTATACAAAACAGTATGGATTATACCTTGTTTTCCTGGAGTAAGCAGAAAGGCATCTCTCCAATTGCTATCAAAAGCGGCAAGGGTGTTAACTTGTATGACTATGATGGGAAACGCTATCTTGATTTCTCATCAGGCTTGATGAATGTGAACATCGGCCACGGAAATCAGCGCGTAACGAAAGCAGTTACCGACCAAATGCTGGAAATAAGTTACGTAACCCCGGGTTGTGTCACAAAAGCAAGAGGGGATCTCGGTAAAAAAATTGCAGAAATTACTCCGGGGAACCTGACAAAAACCTTTTTTACCGTTTGTGGTGCCACGGCTATTGAAAACGCCATTAAACTGGCAAGGCTCTACACCGGAAGACATAAAATTATTTCACGATATCGTTCTTATCACGGGGCTACTTATGGTGCGATGACTGCCGGTGGCGACCCGCGAAAATTGCAATCTGATTCTCAACAGGTGCCAAATATAATTCATGTTGAAGATGCCTATTGCTACCGTTGTCCGTGGAGTCAGGAACCGGAATCTTGTAAAATGGAATGTATAAGTCATATTGAAAGAGTTGTTAAGTTTGAGGGGCCTGAAAATATAGCCGCCATACTAATGGAAGGTGAAAGTGGTTCATCGGGCTGTATTAAATATCCTCCCGGGTATTTCAAACAACTGAGGACTATTTGCGATAAATACGGTATCCTTTTAATTGCCGATGAGGTGATGAGCGGGTTCGGCAGAACAGGAAAATGGTTTGGCATCGAAAACCACGGCGTAGTACCTGATATGATTGCTGCTGCAAAAGGAATCACTGCCGGTTATTTGCCTTTAGGAGCTTTGATTGTAAGCGACAAAATTGCCTCTTATTACGACGACAAGCCCTTAATGCTAGGCATGACCTATAATGCTCATCCCGTATCTTGTGCTGCAGCGCTTGAAGTGCTAAAAATATATGAAGATGAAAATATGCTGGAAAATGCAGTCAAAATGGGGAAATACGTTGAGAAAATCGCCGAAGAGATGAAACAACGACATCCGAGTATCGGCGATTTCAGAAATACCGGTTTATTGGGTTGTTTCGAATTGGTAAAAAACAGGCTTAGCAAAGAGCCTATGGCCCCCTTCAATGCAAAGCCGGAAGAAATGGTGATTATGAACAAAGTAGCGGCAAAAATTAAAGAATTGGGATTGTACACTTTTGTCCGTTGGAACTATATTTTCGTGGCGCCACCTTTGAATATCAAAAAAGAGCAGGTTGATGAAGGGATGAATATCATATCACAGGCAATAGCTATTGCCGATGAATATTGTAATTAACTAAGTCATAAGGCGTTGGTTAGTTTATGTTCTTATACCTGGTTTGTTACTTTTGAAATTTCATTTCGGATTTATTGAATGATCATGAAAAATGAATATTTATAAATTTTAATTTTTTTACTATGTCAGTATTAATAAAAAACGGAAGAATCATCACTGTCGCATCAGACAGCGTAGCGGATATATTCATCGAAGGTGAAAAAATAAAGGTCATCGGCAAAAATCTCTCTATGAAAGCCGATAAAATAATCGATGCAACGGGGCTGTTTGTTTTCCCGGGTGGAATTGATTCCCATGTGCATCTCGAAATGCCTTTTATGGGAACCTCATCAAGCGACAATTACGAAACAGGTACCCGGGCGGCTTTGTATGGCGGTACTACATCGGTAATTGACTTCGTGATACAAAAGCAAGGCCTCTCCCTTCAGTCAGCGCTCGACGAATGGCGTTCAAGGTCAGATAATAACTGTGTGAGTGATTATGCCTTTCACATGGCCGTAACCGATTTTAACCCTGACACAAAAAAAGAAATAAAAAATATGATTGAGAAAGAAGGCATTACTTCTTTCAAAACCTTCATGGCCTACAAAGGTGCTTTAATGATTGATGACCTGCAGATGATAGAGCTGATGAAGGAGGTTAAGCTGCACGGGGGTATGGTTACCGTTCATGCCACCAACGGCGATATGATTGATGACCTCATTGCCAAATACAAAAGTGAGGGTAAGCTTTCTCCCTTATACCATTACCTATCACAGCCCGAAGAAACAGAAACAGAGGCAAGTGAACGATTTGTTGATATGGCAGATTCTACGGGCTGCCCGGGTTATATTGTCCACGTAACATGCGAAGGAGCGCTCAATGCGGTGCGGAATGCTACGCGCCGCAACCAGCAGGTTTTTGCAGAAACATGCATCCAATATCTTACTCTTGATGCCTCTTTATATGATAAGGGGTTTGAAAGTGCCAAATGGATCATGAGCCCGCCTTTACGCGAAAAGAAAGACCAGGCAACTCTTTGGGCAGGAATCAACCAGGGATTGGTAGAAGTTGTGGCCACCGATCATTGCCCTTTTAACTGGGATCAAAAACTAATGGGAAAAGATGATTTCTCAAAAATACCTAATGGTCACCCGTCCATTGAACACCGGATGGAATTACTTTTTTCCGAGGGCGTGGACAAAGGAAAGATTTCTCTTCACAAATATGTTGAAGTTACGAGTACCAACCCCGCCAAACTTTTCGGGATGTTCCCCCGCAAGGGAACTATTGCGGTAGGTTCCGATGCCGACATCTTGTTGTTCGACCCAAATACAAAACATACTATCTCTGTTGATACACACCATATGAATGTGGATTATTCAGCTTATGAAGGATGGAAATTGACAGGTAAAGTAAAAACGGTCTTGTTGCGCGGGCAAATTGCCATTGAAGATGAGCAATGTAAGCTTAAAAAAGGTTATGGTAAATACATTAAACGTTCAAAAGTGAACGGGATACTTTGAGAATGTATTGTGATCAGCGTAACAAATTATTATATTGCAAAAAGATCAGATTATAAAAAAATACTTTTAAAATTTAATAACATATCATTATGCCAAGAATCGTAAAATCAGGATTAATACAGATGAGCCTGCCCTTAACAGAGGGTGAAGGAAGCATTGCTGAAATCAAAGAAGCAATGTTTCAAAAACATATTCCATTTATTGAAGAAGCCGGCAAAAAAGGGGTTCAGATACTTTGCCTGCAGGAAATATTCAGCACTCCGTATTTCTGCCCCGGCCAGGACAAAAAGTGGTATGCTTCAGCAGAACCGGTTCCGGGTCCAACCACGGAACGCATCGCTGAATATGCAAAAAAGTATGATATGGTTATCATTGTGCCCGTCTATGAAAAGGAACAGCCCGGAGTATTGTATAACACTGCCGCTGTAATTGATGCTGATGGCACCTATCTTGGAAAATATCGTAAAAGTCATATTCCACACACCAGCGGATTCTGGGAGAAGTTCTTTTTTAAACCCGGCAATTTAGGCTATCCGGTTTTCCAGACAAAATATGCTAAAGTGGGCGTTTATATTTGCTACGACAGACATTTCCCCGATGGGGCAAGATGCCTCGGATTAAATGGGGCAGAAATCGTTTACAATCCGTCTGCTACAGTGGCAGGCCTTTCTCAGTATTTATGGAAACTGGAACAGCCGGCACATGCCGTCGCTAACGGGTATTTTATGGGCTGCATTAACAGGGTAGGTGAAGAAAAACCATGGAATCTTGGTAAATTTTACGGGTCTTCTTATTTTGTTGACCCACGCGGACAAATCTTCGCACAGGCTTCGGAAGATAATGATGAATTGCTTGTTTCAGATTTTGATCTCGATATGATTGATGAAGTAAGAAACACCTGGCAGTTTTACCGTGACCGCAGGCCTGAAACCTACGGTCCTCTGACTAAGTTATAATTATTTTCTGATCACAATTTTTTAAGCGCTGAAGTCAATTTAGACTTCTTCGCTATTTATGTATTGATAATTGTTGATTCCAAATTCATAAAAAATGACTATTAAAAATAACCGATTGACAGCGCAGCAGTATAAAGAAAAATTCGCAGATATCCATCCTCCCTTTGAAACGAGCGGGGCAGCCCTGCTCGAAGCTAATCGATGTCTTTTTTGTTTTGATGCACCATGCACTAAAGCTTGTCCGACAAGTATTGATGTGCCTAAATTTATCAAGCAAATTTCGACCGGAAATATGAAAGGTTCCGCCTTTACAATCCTCTCCTCCAATATTATGGGAGGGAGTTGTGCCCGCGTATGCCCCGTTGAGAAACTATGTGAAGGAGCGTGTGTGCTCAATAACAGGCAGGAACCCCCCATCCATATTGCGAGGCTGCAGCGCTATTCAACAGACAGGGCACTAGAAAGTCAATGGAACCTGTTTGAGAGAAAGGATTCCCGTGGCAAGAAAGTTGCCGTGGTTGGTGCCGGCCCGGCAGGCCTTTCTTGTGCGCATTGGCTGGCGAGACAAGGCGTCGACGTTACTATTTATGAAAAAGAAAAAAAAGCGGGAGGACTTATGACCTCTGGGATTGCCGCCTACAAGGTTACATCTGAATTCTGCAAGGAAGAAACCGATTTTATTATATCGACAGGTGGTATCGAAATGAAATACAACGAGGAGTTGAGTAGAAACCTGTCTCTCGCCGACCTTCAAAAAAATTACGATGCTGTATTCATTGGCATTGGTGTTGGCTTGACGAGACAACTTGAAATTCCGGGTGAAAACTTAGAAGGCGTCGTTGATGCTATCCGCTTTATTTATGAACTTCGGAAAGATGGCTTTTCTAAAACTGCGGTTGGCGATAAGGTGGCGGTAATCGGAATGGGAATGACCGCTGTAGATGCAGCCACGCAATCTAAACGTTTGGGAGCCAAAGAAGTAACGATGGTTTACCGCCGAACTGAAAAGGAGAAACCTTGTACCGATGTGGAGCTGGAAATTGCCAAACTCGATGGGTGTAATATTATCTGGCTTGCTGCACCAAAAGAAATTCATGGTGAAAACGGAAAAGTTAAAAGTTTGCTTTGCAGTAAAATGGAATTGGGGGAGCCGGACGATTCAGGAAGAAGATTTCCTTTTGATACCGGAGAGACTCTTGAGCTTGATGTGGATATGGTTATCAAAGCTACAGGACAGGTTCCCTATACGAATCTGTTGCAAAACAACGGAATCAAATTATCCACTGGCAAAATCAGAATAGATGCGAACTGTTCTACTAATGTCGGAGCAGTCTTTGCAGGCGGAGACTGTGTAAACGGCGGGAAAGAAGTCGTGGACGCCGTTGAGGCCGGAAAAGAAGGCGCCAAATCAATATTAAAGTATCTCGGAATAACAGATTAACGATTTATACTGAGGCCGCTTGAATTTACATTTCAAAATTCAAGTATAGCCGAAGATATGCCGCTCTCATTTTTGCATTTTACAATAGAGGCGGTATAAAATAAATCCAAAAGATGATATAATAATTCAGAAATATTATTTTGTTTATAACCCATAATAAAAGAAAATCATGGCAGATATATCTTCAAATTTTCTCGGGATTAAATCCCCAAACCCTTTCTGGCTGGCAAGCGGTCCGCCTACAGATAAGAAATATAATGTACTACGTGCCTTCGAAGCCGGCTGGGGCGGAGTCGTTTGGAAAACTCTGGGCTCTCAGGTGAAAAATGTTTCTTCGAGGTATTCTGCGGTTGACTTCAATGGTCATCGGGTAATGGGATTCAACAACATTGAATTGATCAGCGACCGTCCTCTTGATATCAACCTTCGGGAAATACGAGAAGTGGTACGTGAATTTCCAGACAGGGCTATGATCGTTTCGCTCATGGCCGATAATAACAAGGAAAGCTGGCATGAACTGATAAAAAAGACGGAAGATACCGGCGCGCATGGCATCGAATTAAACTTTGGCTGCCCTCATGGCATGAGCGAACGTGGTATGGGCTCAGCTGTTGGACAGAATCCGGATATCGCAAAAATGATTGTTGAATGGGTGATGGAAACAGCAACGATTCCCGTAATAACCAAACTGACCCCTAATGTGCATTCAGTGGTTCCTGTGGCAAAGGCAAGTGTGGAAGGTGGAACAAATGGCCTGTCGTTAATCAATACAATCCAATCCATTACGGGTATTGATCTCGATAATTTCGTACCCAATCCCAATGTAGGAGGAAAATCAACTTACGGCGGATATTGCGGGCCTGCGGTAAAACCTATCGCTTTGAAAATGTTAGCATCCCTCAGCCTGAATAGTTATACAAATAAAGTGCCTATTTCAGGTATTGGCGGGATAAGTACATGGAGAGATGCCGTAGAATTTATGTTGCTGGGAGCATCTAACATCCAGGTTTGCACGGCTGTGATGACGCACGGATTCAGAATTGTGGAGGATATGATCGAAGGACTGAGCAACTGGATGGATGAAAAAGGATTCCAAACAACAAATGATTTTATTGGTAAATCTGTACCTTATCTTACCAAATGGGGATACCTCGATATGAACTATCATATTGTGGCTGACATAAACCAGGAAAAATGCATAAGTTGTGGCCTTTGTTATATCACCTGCGAAGACACTTCCCACCAGGCTATCAATGTGGACTACGGAAATCCCTATAATAAATATACTATCAAAGAAGAAGAGTGTGTAGGATGCAACCTGTGTATGCTGGTTTGTCCGGTAAATGATTGTATTACGATGCAGGAAAAGCGCAAAGGGTCAGAATACTTAAACTGGTTGGAATACCAGAAAAGAGGATTGCCATTAAACGATTATTAATAATAAGTGTAAGGGAGTATATTGCTGATGTTCGGATTTTTATACTGAGGCTACTTGAATTTATATTTCAAAATTCAAGTATAGATGAACCATGCCGAACGCATGGCAGGATTATGCCGCTCTCATTTTTGCATTTTAGAATAGTAGCGGTATGCAATACGGCTTTTACATCAAAGTTTCTGACTACCTGAAAAGAAACGCCACCGATGAGCAAAGAAAACATGGCCTTGACATCGCAGACTTTCTGTAATTCCTTTGTGTAAACTTCAGACTTACGGCTCCGGTATTCGGACTCCTAAGGGATTGTGACGAAATAAACTGACAGTTTCGGCTTGTCCTTTTGTGCTTTTTCTTCGTTGCAAAAGTTTTAAATAAACAGTGGCTATTCGCAACGTTTGCGCCTTGAAAACCCGCAAAATTACTTCGTCGAGACCCGTCACTTTATTCCGTCACAAACCCT
>VAPE01000582.1_pt1 | contig 16942 bp, 12 predicted proteins | sample 3393911 | NCBI WGS metagenome assembly VAPE01 (sample SAMN08290436, study PRJNA428436) | hydrothermal vent metagenome | isolation source: Deep-sea hydrothermal vent chimney | place: Atlantic Ocean: South-mid Altantic Ridge | reverse complement strand
GGATTGGGCGGGAATCCAGTCTTTTCAGTAACTTCTGGATACCCGACTACAGACTTCGGGTATGACAAAAACATAAAACAGCAGTTTATACACAGACACTAAATAATCTTCCCTGTCCCCTTTTGCCAAAGAGGGGGAACAAAAAAGGAAATCAGCCATGCTGAAAACACCTGCCATGCCTCCTTGTGTCGGTACTGCTTTCTATAGCCTTTACAATGCACCTTGCCGAAAGCCCCGACCTTTGGCCGGGGAGCTTGACCCACCTGTCCTCAATTTGCCCCACGACTCAAACAGCGGATTTGCCTCATAGTCCTGTTGTAGATTTTTTACGGGTTTTACGTGTATACTTTGTAAGGATCATGGACAGGTTAAAGTCATTCAAGGTGCCGATGAAAGCCAATGTCAGGCCGCTTATACTGATTTTGTTTTTATGCTTAATCTTCCAGCCTTCCCTGTCAAAAGCACAGCCGCCCATAGCACAGCCGCCCATGAATCTGATGAATTTGTTGAAGGAGAGGCTGAAGGCGGCAGAGGAAGCTCGTAAGAAGAGGGAAGCGGAGGAGGGGAAACAGAAATCGGTTCAGGATGAAGGCGCAAAGGCAAAGGAGGGTGAAGTTCAAGCGGTCCCTCAGAACAGGCTGGCCGCTCAGCCCCAGGAGTCCGATTTAAAGACAGGTGCCGCCCGTGAAAAAGCCGGGCCATCCGGCAAAGGCAAAATCGAGAATAAGGTTACCGCGCAGGGTGTCAGTTTCTATTTTGATGATGCGGACGTGTTCGAGGTAATAAACGCTGTTTTCGGCGAAATACTCAAGGTGAATTATATTATCGATCCGAGGATATCCGGAAGGGTCAACTTCCGTACAACCACGCCGATCCCGAATGAAGACATACTGCCCGTCATGGAGATAATTCTCCGGCTCGATGGTGTAGGGGTTGTGGAGGAAGGGGGCTTATACAGGTTCGTTCCCCTTCCCGAGATATCCAAGGAACCTATCCCGATAAAGTTCGGAAACAACCCGGATGAGGTCGGGATGAAGGGTGTTTCCATAGTACAGATCGTACCCCTGACCTACATAGCTTCAGATGAGATGCTGAAGATTCTTAATCCCCTAATTACCCGTGGTGGTATGCTTGTAGATATACCACTGAGAAACTACCTGATGATTGCAGATACCGATGCCAATGTAAAGAGGTTGCTCCAGGTCGTTAAGATATTTGACAGGAAAGAAGTGCAGTCCGTGTCCAAAGCAAAGGTTTATGTCTACCCGTTACAGAATGCAAAGGCCGACCATGTTGCAAAGATACTGCAGGAGATCTTTCTTGGTGGCTCAAAGACCCTTCAGACGAAGAAGCCAAAGGCAAAAACAAGAATCTTCCGGACCTCCGGTAGGGAGATTAACACAAAAGAGGCATTGTCTAAAAGAAATGATGCTTCTTCTCTTGAGGGACCGCTTGTGACACCCGGAACAAAGATATTTCCAGATGAAATCACAAACTCACTCATTATTCTCACAACACCAAGGGATTATGATCTAATCGACGAGGTAGTCAAAAAAATAGATACAGTCCCGCGCCAGGTGCTTATAGAGGCGCTTATTGCCGAGGTTACCCTCACAGATGAGCTTAAATTCGGGATAGAGTGGTTTTTGAAATCTCACTTTACGTTGGGTAATACCCCCCTCACCGGTGTAAACGCCTTTGGTGAGAGCCCTAAAAATACAGTCTTTGATCCGGCCAATATCCTTGGGCAGTCAGGATTCACCTTTGCAGCAATAGATACGGCACAAGTGGTAAGAGGCCTTCTCCAGACCCTTGCCACTGAGTCAAAGGTAAAGGTTATTGCTTCACCTCATGTAATGGTCTCTGATAACCGTGAAGCCCGCATCCAGGTGGGTGACCAGCTACCTGTGCAGACGTCGCAGAGTGAGACAAGCGCGGGTACGCTTGTCACGTCGATACAGTACAGGGATACGGGAGCGACACTGAAGGTAAAACCCCAGATCAATGAGAGCGGGCTTGTTTCTCTTGAGATTACTCAGGAACTGTCTTTTAAGAGCGGGACCGGTGTCCAGGGCAATCCCATCATCTCCAACAGGACTGCTGAAACGAGTGTTGTTGTCCAGGATGGCCAGACCATTGTCATAGGAGGCCTTATACGCGAGAATCGTGACTCCTCAAGGATCGGCATCCCGATACTTAAAGACATCCCGATTTTAGGTTATCTGTTCGGCTCAACCGAGACTTCCGTTAACAGGACGGAGCTTATTGTATTAATTACTCCACATGTTGTAAAATCTATCAGCGAGGCCGAGAAAGTAACCAATGAGTTCAGGAAGAAACTTCCAGGGCTTGCTGACACATTAAAAGAGCCCCGGAAACAGGACCTTGAACAAAACATCGCTAAGTAGAGTCTGTGTATAAAGTCAACAATAGAGTCGTCATTCCCGCGGTCTGTTGGGCGGGAATCCAGTCTTTTCAGTAACTTCTGGATACCCGACTACAGACTTCGGGTATGACAAAAATATAAAACGGCAGTTTATACACAGACACTAAGTAGAGACGGATGTATCAAAAAATCAACAGTGTTGTTGAATAATAAACAGAGGAATCGTGAAAAGTCCCTGATTTCCGTGGTTAATTAAAGGGAATTAATTGGCCCGGTATTTGCATTACAATACCAGATTGATATAGTAAAATAAGGTTAAGGTTTTTGTTGGGTTAGTTGAAAAAAATGCTTGACATAACTGATAAATTCCGTTATACTTGGAGTAAATTTTGACAAACAATATGACAAGCAAAAACAGGCGCTTTAAAAACATTATTCATTTATTCTTGTTGTTTTCTCTGGTATCTCTGGTATCCTGTGCAGGAATAATAGAGAAGCCGAAGACAGAAGAAGATACGCTGAGAGAACGTGTAATGCTCTACTGGAATTATAAAGTAAAGGGTGATTTTGGTAAAGCGTATTTCATGGAGTATCCTTTATACAGGAAACAGTATACCCTTGATGAGTATAAGAGGGTTAATTCAAACCCTATTGTAAAGTATAAGGGGTATGAGTTATTATCCGTAAATAAGGTTAGAGATGGTATCTACAATGTCGGTATGAAGGTTTATGTCAGGTTAAAGGTGCCCGGAGCAAAGGCTTTTGAGAACAGTACTATATTAATGGAGAGATGGGTGAGGGATGGCAAGAGATGGTATCATGTTCCTGGAAGGAGAAAGGTCCCGTCACCCGAAAGAAAAAAGAACTGAAAGGGAGGTGATAGTAAGGAGGGATATTTGGTAATTTCTATGTGGACTAATAGTAAATGTAAATGCCAGATGGACTAATAGTAAATGCCGGCTTTGCCGGTTAAGAAGTTTTAGGTAAAGGAGGAGAGATGTATAAGAAAGCCATTTTAACTGTATTGATTGCTGTATTTGTTGTTTTCAGTGCTGGTTTTGCTACAGCGGGTCAGGTTGACGGTTTGGCGAGTAATAACGGTCCAGACCTTCCGAGCATGCAGGATGTGTATGTAAACCCCGGCGCTCTCGGTGATGCCCTGATTAACGGTTATTACAATGCCAGGGGGGCCTTTAACTTTCTGAGGGTGGTGAACACATCCTCACAGGGTGTTGCAGTCAAAATCAGGTTCAGGGAGGGTGATGACAGTAATGAAATTCTTGACTTCTTCATCTGCATGAGCCCCAAAGATCAGTGGACCGCCTGGATTATCGGGGATGAGACAGGGACTAATCCTGCTTCGCTCGTCTGGTATGACGACGATACACCCACCTACCCCGATCCACAGGACGATAACGATGTAACCAACAACATGTTCGCCTCGGTGTCTTTCAAGTATTCGTCAACGGGTGCTGCATCTGTCGTATCTGCCGACGATACCAACGAGGGTTACTATGAGATCCTCGGAGTTGTCGCTTATACCCCTGGCGAGGCGGTCAAAACCCCTTATGCATGTGGTGAACTCCTGGGTAACCCTCCAATGAATTTACAAAACGTTCCGAATGATCCGAAATTCGATTTCGATACTGATATCACCGATATCGGTGATGTCCCGAATGCCATTTTCGGTGCCCATGTGATAATCGATATCGGTGATTTGATTGCCCAGACCTATGCACTGAACATGACCGCCTTTGCTGACTGCAGGCAGGGTGCACCTGTGGCAAACATATCTCTCGCGACTGAGGGCAAACCTCTCTTTAACGACTGTGACGATACTATCGACGGTGTCAACTACGCACTCACAAAGGCTAACACCTATGCACTCTATGATATCGAAGCAAGCCTTGCCGGCCGTTCGGATATCATCAACGTCTTCCCGACAAGGCGGGAGAGCATCAAAGCTGGCATGCTGGGTGCACACAGTCCCTTTAATTCTGCTGCCGTAGTGGATTCGAAGTCAGGCAAGGTCTGTATTGACACTAATGATGACCAGTTTTGTAGTGCTTCTGAAAAGGATGTCTGTGAGCCTATCCCGACAAAGATCTACGATGATGCGGAGCATACACCTACAAAGACCGGGTTCTCACCTGGCAAGACCTCGACACCTGAGAAATGTCATGACGTTAACTATGTCGTCGTCGGTGTTGACAACAGCCCGCTTCTGAATACCGCGCTTCTTTCGTACAAGATCGATGCTTCCTCATATGAGATAGGCTGGGTAAGTGAGGACTTTGTAACCGGTGCAAGTTACCACTATACCACAATGGGGGTAGACCCGAGTGTTAGATCATACGGTATGCCTGTCCTGGCGTATGAACTTGGTGCCTTTGGTGACGGATGGCTCGAATGGATGCTGCCGCTCAGGTATGACACTAACATCGTGTATTTAGTACAGTAGGGGGTGGTTGCCCACAACCGTAATGGACAAAATACGCTTGTATAAGAGCGAAAGTGATTAATCTTAGAGAAGGGGGATGCCTTAGGCATCCCCCTTTTTTTTACCTTGTCCCGGCAGGCTGTCCGATAATTCAGGACAGGCTCTGAACTCGTTTCAGGATCTCTATAAACGTAACTTATTGAAAATACGAGATTCTGAAATGAATTCAGAATGACGGAAATGGAAATAAGTCCGGAATGACATCATATACGTTATCAGGACTGTGACACAGCCAGTTCGCAGGAATGACGACTTTTTACGAGTCCATAAGTCGTTGGTTTCTGTTGGTTTTCCGAACCTGGTTCAGGATTCATAATGAGTATTCACTATATTATTAGACTTTATATAAGTGGTTCAACCATATCAGTCATAATGGAGATTAAATCCTTTTAATTGGTATGGTTATTGCTATCATAAGTTCAAGTTATGGATGGTTCTGTAGAAGGTCCAGAGGTATTAACAATATTTAATTTGAACAAAAGGGGTTGATATGGCTATAATGAGAGACGTGAATATGAATTTAACCTTTGGATATAAAATAACAAAAAAAATAAGGAGGAAACCATGAAGAAAGCGTTATTCATATTAGTGATGTTTATGTCAATATCGTGGCTCTGTCAGATTGCAGACGCCGAGGTCTATATCAACAGCGTTCCCTCGGATATTACTGTAAACGAGGGTGACCCGCTCAGTATACCGATCTTCTTTGCAGGTGGAGGTTTGACCGGCAAACCGGTTGAGTTTTATTTCTGGGTGGATGTCCCGCCCGACAACCCCGAAGCCAGGATTTATATAGGCCCTGAAGGGGTAAAGGGATTTACCGACTATTCAGAACTCAGGCCGATTGCACAGCTTGATAATATGATAGAGTATATCAATATCGAATGGACACTCTTTACAAGTACCCCCGATGCGCCGAGTTTCAGGTTAACGATCTGCATGGATGGAAATGTGGACGGTATACTCCCGGACGGGCCCGATACCCCGGGTGCCTCATGTGGGACACGGGTAATAAATATAGTACCTAAAAAGAAAGAGTGCTCGGGTATATATGTTTATGACGACAATGGCAATGAAGTGAGCCAGATAAGTAGAACCCTCGATGAAGGAGGGAGCACGAAAGTACAGCTTAATATCAAGGACTCCTGCGGCAGTCCCATAGAGTTTGATGCAACCGCTTCCAAGGAATGGGTATCCCTTTCCGATCAGACAGGCCGGTTGGATGTAACCCTTTCTGCCGGTACTCATTCGGCGGATACATACTATGACAATATAAAAATTACCTCGGGAGACTACAGTAAGGACATCAGTGTATCGATGATGGTGAACGGTTCGTCATCCGGCAGTTGTACAATACCGTTTTTCTGTGGAGGCAGCGGGAGTGGTAGCGGCAGCGGGAGTGGGAGTGGCAACAGTTGCACCTCAACCAACATTGAAACAAGTCAACATGACCTATCCTTTGATGTATATGCTGGTGGGACAGAGACACAGACGGTAAAAGTCAGTAATTGTGGTAGTGTGGTGAGCTATACAGCCTCAGTTACTTCCGGGGCAGATTGGCTGAGTGTACAGTCAAGCGGCACCGGGGGTATGGACGTCACGGTAGATTCCACGGGCCTGACGACTGCCGGAAACCCTTATACCGGGAGTATCAGTATATCATCCCCGGGGTTAACCGACAAGACCTTGAGTGTCTCATTGACGGTGCAGGGTGAGTGCGTCCCGGCCAGTGCCAAGGCTGATCCTTCATCAATTACAAAGTCGGTCAACGTAGGGCAGAGTGCCGGCAGTGTTCCGGTCAGTGTAACCGACAACTGTAGGAACGCCCTGGATTATACTATAACGGCTGTCACAGCCACACCTGCCGGTTTGATAACTGCTCCTCTGAATGATGCCACAGGCAACGCTTCGTTTACCGTTACACTTTCAACCGCTGATCTCCAGGTTGGTTCCTACACGGGAGAGATTAAGCTGTCTACAACCGACCCAACAACCGGTGCATCCATGGGGCAGGTAACAATCCCGGTGGCGGTGAACGTAACCACGGTGGACAATATCCAGGAATTGCAGAATAATGAACGTGTAAACTTCTATATTGGGGACAACGGCGTTAAGTACTTCAAATTCTTTGCAAATGAGTCAAGCCAGCATAACTACCCCATAGCCTTCGGTCTTGACTATGTCCCCGGGAACGACAGCTTTGGTGGCAATAATGATATGGTTGTCAAATACGCCGGGAAGAACTGTGAAGCAGGTCCTCCTACGGAGGATGACTATTATAACGTTGTTCTTCCCTACTTGAAGCAATACGGGAATCCTGCCTGGAGCCAGAGTCTTATGATATGGTATCCCGACCGTGCACGTGATGACCTGTATTACAAGCTAACCGGCGACAGTAACGAATACATCGAAGTCTACGGTGATCCCGACAACCCCCACGGTTGTTACTATGTGATGATCGTCAATACAGGAAGCGAGACTGAATATCTGTCGTTAGGGATAGCAGATATTGATTCCTCCTTTAAATAAGTCTGTGTCTGAGTGACAGGGAGGTATCTGCATAAACGGCGGCGGGGCCTATTATTGGCCCCTCCGCCGTTTTAATAAACCACACCGGAAGCATTCGGGGAGACCGGAGAACAGGGAGAACTACCTGTCTTTTTCTCATTTCGTGTAATAACCTCCTGTCTTGATCGGTAATCACCTTTTATCTCTCACCCATTTGATGCAAGCAAGGTCTTCCTTTTCTTTCCCCTCCCCGAATGACTCGGGGTGGTTATCTGCTTGCTTTTTAACCGTTTTACGTACGAAAGAACAATAATTTTACAAAATACAGGCGGTAATGTTAAAATGTACTTTAGTTTTATAAAACATACCTGTAGGAGGCTACTGATGAGGATTCTGTCTGTGTTAGTTTTAACACTGGTGATTGCATTTACACTGATTTTATATCCCTCTTATTCACGGGCCGATGAGGTTCTTGCCGTAATCGGCAAGAAGAAGGTGACCATGTCTGATTTAGAGAGGGTTATCGGCTATTATACCGAAGACAAGAGGTCAGCCATTGAGCAGAACCCCAGAAACAAGGTAAATCTGCTCAGAAGGCTCGTCCAGGCCACCGTACTGGCGGATCTTGCAAGGAAGGAAGGCCTTGAAAAAGACCCTAAGATCAAAGCACGGTTGTCCTATTTTTTTAATGAGCTTCTTGCCATGGAGTTTGTCAGAGAAAAGGTGATAAACAATATCAAGGTCAGCGAAGAAGACATCCGCCAGTATTATAATGCCAATATAGAGAAATTCAAGCAGAAGGAGAGTGTCAGGGCCAGGCATATCCTGATTAAAGTGCCTGAAAATGCAGACGCAACCGTAAGGGAGAAGGCAAGAAAAAAGGCTGAAGACCTGTTAAAGAGAGTGAAAGCGGGTGAGGATTTTAAAAAGCTTGCCTCCGAGTATTCGGAGGACCCCGGTTCCGCGAAGAAAGGAGGGGATCTTGGATACTTTACAAGGGGCAGAATGGTGAAGCCCTTTGAAGATGCAGCGTTTTCCCTGAAGCCCGGTGAGGTTAGCGGTATAGTTAAGACAAAGTTTGGCTATCATATAATCAAGGTGCTGGATAAAAAGCCCGGTGGTGTAATGCCCCTGGATGCAGTAAGGGGAGTTATCAAAAAGAAAGTTATCCAGGAACTTACCAGGAGCGGGGTGCGCGATTTTATTGAAAAGGCCATGAAAGATGAAGGTGTGAAGATTTATTCTGAAAAACTGATGCCGCAGAAAACGCTGCTAAAATAAATCACTATCACCCTTTGCGTAATAGAAATTGTTTTTTAATCCTTCTGTGATATTGTCATCATAGACTATTGGTGCTGTGAGATGTAACCCGTTAGGTTCGGGTTCTTCTGTGAAACCGAGATGTTTCATGGCAGAGGTCCACCATCCGGGCCGGGGTGGGAACCAGCATTCGATTACATCCGCTCCCTCGGCAAATGGAAGCCCTTTCAGGTATGCAAATATTTGTTTTAGATACTTAACAGCCTGGGGCTGAAACAGGGCATCGCCCCAGATTATCCTGTTATCTTCCCTGAAAAAGACCGACCAGCCGATAAGGTTCGACCTCTTCATCAGCGCTATTATGGTATACTCCCTGTCCGGTCTTTGAAGATATCGCCACCGGAGGTATGTTTCATCCCTCTTGACAAGGCATTTATAGAAGGGCGCTACACTAAAGAAAAAGTCCGACCATTTTTTGTTTACATCGGTAACATTCTCGATACTGATTCCTGAGAGGAAACTCTTTAATCTTCTCCTTTTTAATTTCCTCAGATTAAGAAGATCCAACCTGTGATATGAAACCGGCTCTATGTCTCTGTAACCCAGGACCAGTTTGCCCAAGCGATAACTATGGTTTGCTGCAAAGCCGTATGCAAAAGGGATATCGGCTCTCTTATATGCAGTTTTAAAGTATGTATATGTTTTTGCAATAAGTGACGTTTTACCAAAACCTATGTTTCTGAACCGCCTTCTCGTCATCTTGTCGCCAAGCTGATAAGAGGTAAACTCCTTGAGTTCACTCTCTCCTGCAGGACAGCAGGCAACCTTTACAGGGTATCCGGCGTAGTGTGCCGCAAGGACGCCGTCAGAGGTGGTGCTGAGCATTATAACGTATGAACCATAGGGATTATCACGATATTTCCAGTGCCAGTAAGGAAGAGTTCTGTTTTCGTTGAATACCTCGTTAAACATTTCAAGTATCTTATGTTCGTCACCATTTTTGTATGGACGAATGGTAAATTCCATTATGCCTTGTCCCAGCAGAAGACACTGTAATTCCGGATAGTTGCAGATGCAGGGGTAATCCTTGAATAGTAATGACCCCTGTCAATAAGATTCCACACCTGTTGAGAAAAACTGAATTTACTGCCGGTCCCGAAATAGCCTATTGCCGGTGAAAACAAAGGGCTTGGGCTCCACTCAAAGAGATACCCCTGCTGAATCATGCCGGGGATATCGAATGCAGGAGAATCCGCAGAAGATCCGAGGTACGTAAGACCGCTCTCGACATCACGATCAGGTATGAAACGGGCAAGCTTTCTAAGAATACTTTTCTTGAAGTGTTTGTCAAGATATAAGGGGTACGCCCTTGACATAATACCCAGTTTGTTGCTGTTGTGATGATAGTTATGCACTGCCTTGACCTGGGGAAGGATATACAGATGATACCCCGATTTTCTGAGCCTGAAAAAAAGGTCTGAATCTTCATAAAAGAAGAAAAACCGGTCATCGAAGAGCCCCCCTGATTTTCTGATTGCAGATCTTTTAAGCAGCACTACACCACCGGAGAGGTTTTTTACCCTTACCGGTTGACGGGACTTCCAGAGCAAGATGTTTTTTTTTCGGAGTTTTATTGAGTGTAACCTTCCGGCAACCGGCAACAGACAGGAGATTTTAAAGGAAATTTCTTCTGATGGGGAGGGGAAGGGGTAAACCGGGAAGAAATACTGCATTTCGTCATCCCAGAATACCTGGGGAGAAACAGCAGCAGCACCGGCAGTATTTTCAAGGAAATTTCTTAATATGTTCAAGCATGGTGAGACAATATAGGCATCGGGATTGAGGAGAAATATGTAACTGCCGCTGGATATGGAATATGCCTGATTGCAGGCCTGTGCAAATCCATTATTTGTCTCATTAAAAATGGCGCGTATAGTCCCCTTGTGATTGCTTTGCAGTTCTTCCAGAACCCTTCTTTCAGCAAGAGAGCAACTGTTATCCACGATAATGATCTCAATGTTACCATAGTCACGGATTATAGAGCGTGCTGCCCTTATTGTTAGATGTGCTGAGTGGTAATTAACGATAAATGCCGAAATCATTATTGCGGGGAGTGATCAGAGGCGATCTCTCTGAGCCTGCCGTATAAGTCATTTACAACCCGGGTATTGCTGAATTTAGAACGGAATTCTTCCAGTTTCTCCTTTACATACGAAGCAGGAAGTTCAGGGGTGTCAAGAGCCGGAGAATGAAAATCCCACATATCTCCTTCAGGTGGGGGAAGCGTCATGTTGTTTTCATATGCTATATTCCCGAGTTTTGTCCCGGGCAAGGGTTGATAGATGAATCCAAAGGCTGCATCCGGCTGTATGATCTTATTCAGTTCAATAGTCTTTTCAACTGATTCCTTTGTCTCATAAGGCATACCGAACATATTGAACGTCAGGATGTTTATGCCGTATTTTTTCAATAGCCCGGCACCTGACACTATTGTATCGTTATTCATCTGCCTGTTAAGAAACTTTTTGCGGAATTCCTCATCACCGCTTTCAAGGCCGAAAAAGACAACCTTCAGCCCGCTCTCTGCCATTATGGAGACAGTCTCCTCGTCAAGGTTGTCAATCCTGTTCATTATTGAGTATGGGATACCGATCTCGTTCCTGTACCGTTTGCAGAATTCCTTCGTCCACCCCCTGCTTCTTGTAAATGTCTCATCGAAAAACTCGATAAACTGAGGCCTGTATTTACTTGCTAAATCCCTGATATTTGATATTGCATTGTCCACGCTGTATCTGCGAATAAACTTCTTTACTCCGCCGAATCTCTCCATCACTACGCTGTTACAGCAATATGTGCATTTATAGGGACAGCCGCGGCCGATAATTACAGGTAACGAGAATATACCGGCAGGGGATAACGCCCCTAAATGTTTATGTCTTAAATCCAGGTTGTTTTCATGGATAAAAATTTCATAATCAAGATAAGGGAAGTCCTCCAGGTTACCGATTACCCATGGTGTTTTGTGAGATTCCGCCGGGCACTTATCATTTCTGAAGATGATACCCTCTATCTCATCGTAATTAACCGAATTTTTGCCGTTGTAAGTCCGGGCTATTTTCAACAGTGGTATTTCACCTTCCCCGGAACAGACCCCGTCCACACCGGGTTCGGCCATAATTTCATCTGGAGAAATAATGGCATGATAACCGCCAACGAGGATTAAACCGTTGAAATTATCTCTTAATGCCGATATAACCTTTCTGATATGCCCCCAGTTGAAGGTCATGGCGGAAAAAGCAATTATCTGAGGATTCTTTTCAAGGATTCTTGAAGCGATAATTTCCGGGGTGTCCATCTGTTTTCCCTTTATTTCACGGTAAATAACCAGTTCACTCTCAATATCGTTTCTCTTGAGCAGTGCTGAAATAAAGGCAATTCCCAGATTAACTTCATGGTCGTTTGTATAAAAGCAAAAGACTACCTTGTTCTTCATATATATATCTCTCTCCCTTTCTGATATGATAACATAATCAAACTCTCATGAAAAAGGGGACTCAAAAGCGTGGTTCGCTGCCAAACTTGTAGTTCTCCGGTATTCATGTGTCGGTGCCCCAGCTCTCCCTGTACTGAGCTATAACCTGTAGTCCCATCCACTGCCAGGGTTGCTTTATCACACGGTTGGTAAGCCTGTCGGCATAGGTCTGTAAGATGAAATTGACATCCCCGTTTTCAGGGATCGGTTCTTCGATGCTCAGAAGACGGAAGAATTTGTTGCTTCCCTTTGGTTCAACACTGTTCCAGGCGGTTAAAAAGATTGCATTCTTCTTTACCCCCCATTTAATGATTCCCGATGGTAATGTTGAAGGTTGTCCGAATAAATTCACGGGTAAGTGTTTGTGGTCATACAATCGCCTGGGGAGATCTATGGCAGTCCAGAAGATTCCGGCGGAATTTGAGAGGCGAATAATGTCCCTGTCAATTTTACCGGAGAAGTCCGTATAAATATATCTTGCAGAAAATCTTTGTTCCGTTATCCTGTAGCTCAATGTAAGATAAAGACGGGTGACAGGCGGTGTGGCGGGTGAGCGGTCAACGGTTCTTGCAATCGGGTATACTTTATACCCCAGATGAGAGAATGCTATTGAGGGTATAAAAAAACTGCCGTAATGTCCTGTGAGAATAATGATGGGGCGATTATTCTCTACCGATGCTTTTAGATGTTCTATCCCTTTGACATGGAAATATTTGTGAATTTTACTTCTCGACATCCTCAAAGAAGTATAGGTATCGCTTTCCTTTACAATCCTGACCTGGAATGATTTTTCAATAACTTCTTTAATCTCAGAGTCATCAGGTTTCTTTCCGGTATACTTGCAAAGAGACATATATCCATCTTTAATAGAGGCGATTTCAGGCTCAAACATAGAAAAGAGCCGTTTCTCCCTCCGTGAGGATCTGCATCCATATGCCCAGAGCGGCAGGTCTATGAAATAGTATATGAATTTTCTTAAATTTTCCAGATAATATTCTCTATTCATTTATAAAGACCGATTCCAGTCTTTCGGCAACCAGGTTTTCCCGAAATCTCTTATTAACAACCCCCGGCCCTTTTTTTGTGAGCTTTTTCCGTAAACGGGCAATTTCCATTATTTTTTGTGCTGCCTCAGCAATGGCATGGGGATCGTTCTCGGGAACAAAGCATGCATAGTCGTGAGTTTCATCAAAGCTCAGATGAGACGGGATAGATGTTGCCACGGCAGGAACTCCACAAGCGAGGGCCTCGGCAAGAGGTAATCCAAAGCCTTCGTGCGATAATGAAGGGGCGATAAATAAATCGCTGTTTTGGTAGATACCAACAAGTTTTTCAGGATATGCATTATGGTGGTATTCATCAATGTGAGTGATTGATTCCTCTTTGGGGGACATTTTCCCAGTTGACACCCTGACAAGGCAAATCTTCTTCCCCCTCCTGCGTAGCAAGTCAACTGCCTTTAAGGCATCGGGAATAGCCTTGACGGATACCTCAAAAGGTCCTACAATCAGTACCTTAAACTTGTTGGGCAGGATTTCTGAAATCCTTTTTTTCCAGAACGGTAGGGGCTTAAATAACTCCAGGTCCACAATTTGGCCTACACAATGAGTTTTAAAAACATCCTCTCCGAATTGGTCGATTAATAGATCAGATAGCCATCTGCCTATAGTTATTTTTGGTATAGGGATTCTATAGATATCCTCAATCTCTTTTTTTATGTGAGAATATTCTGAGAGTAGCCCTTCGAACCCCTGGCAGAGGTGGAATGTCTTTGAGCAATTTAACCTGATCGCTGCCCTTGCAGTTGTCCAGAATGTTGCAACCACAACATCAGGTTTGTATTCTCCTGCTTCAAAGGGGAGGGCCAGATCTTTTACATAATTTATATTTACATGGTATGGATACCATCTGTGATTCCCGGTTAAGGCCCTTACAAAAACAGTATGTCCCCTCTTTGTCAATGCCCTTGACTGGTCAAAAACTACTTTAACTCCTCCATGAAGGTCTGTAGATTCAAGCAGATAGCATATTTTCATGCTTAATTAAAGTGCTCGGGTGTTTTAATTTGCCATCGATGTGCCAATTTGATTATACCTAATTCTTCGTGAGAATTGTCTATGGAAAATACTTTTGAAAGTTTGATATCAAATGGATGTATACTATATTCATCTAGGGCAGTAATGCTGAAGTAATACTGACCGGCAAGAAGCGGTAACGAAGGAAATTTCACAAAAATCTCTTTGCCGTTTTCAAATTCGATGAGAGGAAGGCCATCCATTTTTGTTGAGACAGCAAAAATACATTCATTGTCGTTCCTGTTTAAAGCAACACCGATATGTCCTTTGTAGGGGGTTGAGTATCCCGGGGAGTGAACAAGGATTTTCATTAGTAGGTCATCACCGGTTTTTGCTGATGTTAGTTCATTATTCTTGTTGTCTAAAAGTAGAATTTCCTTAATAGCAAGAATGTTCTTTGTATCTCCTGTTATGTCCTGCTTTGTTGAAGAAGGGAGCCGTATCTCTGACTTTTTTTGACGGATCCAATCATTATACGATTTGATCACTGCCGATGTTTCTCCTATTTTTGCAATCCTGCCATTCTTCAACCAGACCGTCCTGTGGCATAACTCCTGTATCAGATAGAGTGAATGGCTGCAGAATAGTATGGTTTTGCCTTGATTTTTAATTTGCATCATCCTATCAATACATTTCTTTTGGAAATATTGATCACCAACTGAAAGTGCTTCATCTATAATCAATATATCAGGGTTAACGCTTGTTGCAATGGAGAAAGCAAGCCTCACGTACATACCTGAAGAGTAAGTCTTAACCGGTCTTTTTATAAAATCTCCCAATTCAGAAAAAGTGATTATTTCCTCTATTTTTTCTTCAATTTCCTTTTTTGACAACCCCATAAGGTATGCATTAAGAAAGATGTTGTCTTCACCGGTAAGATCGGGATTGAAGCCGGCTCCAAGTTCCAGCAGTGCAGCAGTCCTGCCGTTAATGGTGAGATTTCCGGAAGTTGGTTTTAAAGTTCTTGCAAGAATTTTCAGCAGAGTGCTCTTGCCCGCACCATTTTCACCAATTATCCCGAACGTTTCTCCCTCGCCGATCGAAAATGTAATATTATCGAGAGCTGCAAATATCGTATGGAAGGGTTTGCGGAGGACGATCTCTTTCAGCCTCTGGGAAGGCGATTTATAAAGCCTGAAGGATTTGCTGAGATTTTTTGCGTCTATCGCAATCATAACCAGTCGGCAAATTCATACTTTAGTTTATTGAAGATAAAAGCGCCTGTGATAAAAAATGCTGCTGTCCAGAACACTGCAAGGGGTATCATGCCCGGATGCTCGATTGTGCCATTCAAAAACAGGGATTGGTAAAGAGAGATGAATGGATATAATGGATTAAGATACATGGCCATCTTAGCCCATTTCGGAAGCATTTCTGCCGGGTAGAGAATAGGGGTTAAAAATATCCAGAAACTGACAACGATATTTACAAGTTGTATAACATCCCTAAAGAAGACCGAAAGGGTCGAACTGAGCAATGTGATACCAAAAGTGAAGAATATTTGGAGTAGCATTATTAGAGGTACAATCAGTAAGACCTTGTAATTATTTAAAGTGACAACACTATAGAGCGCTAATAACAGAATCGCTATCCCGTTGCTTAAAAAAGGTGCAATTACAGCCTTGGCAGGTAGTATTTCTGTCGGGAATGCTGTTTTTTGTATTAGATTGGCGTTTTCTATTAATGAGGTTGTTCCTCTTGATAGCCCCTCAGCATGTATAAGCCACGGGAACAACCCGGCGGTCAAATAAATTGCAGAGGCGCCTGCGGCTATAGTTGCTCCGACCCGTATCTTGAATATGTAGACGAATACGAACAGATATACAATAAGCATTATTATGGGATGAATAAAGTTCCAGACTATTCCGCCAAAGGAACCCGCAAATCTTCCCTTAATCTCCCTTGATACCATTTGCCAGAGGATATGTCTGTAATAATACAAGTTTTTCATGATCGCAATTGGTGCAAGAAATAGTTCTTTTATTATCATAGCTTGTAGTTTGTTGTCCTCATAATATCGACAACTGAATCAACCGGTTTCCGGTGTATAAGTCAAGCTCTCCGACCAAAGGTCGGGGCTTACGGCAAGGTGCATTGTTAAAAACACTTGATCAGTCCTGTCATTCCGGCTTGTCCGGAATCGTTTCTGCAATATTCTCGTATAAACCACTAAATGTCGGATTTCTTTGTCTAAATAGTGTCTGTGTATAAACTCAACAATAGAGCCGTCATTCCCGTGGTCAGTTGGGCGGGAATCCAGTCTTTTCAATAAGTTCTGGATGCCCGACTACAGACTTCGGGCATGACAAAAATAAAAAATGGCAGTTTATACACAGACCTATCTAATATATCGGAATATATCAGAGGATCTTGCTCCGTATCCTTTGTCAGAATGCCCATCAAAGAAAGGTAAAGGAAGTCGTGTTTTTTAAACCTATTGATGTTCTGGTGTAAAACCTGTGGTAATGAATGTTAATAACCTTTTAATTCTACTAAAATTCTTCATTTGAGATCAATGATTCTCAAGATTTTATTAAATTTACCCCACCCCGAAATATCGGGGCTGTGGGGTTTCCTCATATACCCCCCCTTTGGAAAAGGGGGGGTAGGGGGGATTTTTGAAACTAATAATTTTTACCTAACGATACCCCGTCCCGAAATATCGGGACGGCGGGGAGTTT
>VAPE01031068.1_pt1 | contig 16989 bp, 14 predicted proteins | sample 3393911 | NCBI WGS metagenome assembly VAPE01 (sample SAMN08290436, study PRJNA428436) | hydrothermal vent metagenome | isolation source: Deep-sea hydrothermal vent chimney | place: Atlantic Ocean: South-mid Altantic Ridge | reverse complement strand
GTGTTGTTGTTTTCAACGTTTTGTTCTTTTGAAGTCTTGTTGAGATGGTTTTTCTCAGGAAGGCTGGTTATCGCTTCAAAGTTAAGAAAGTTTTGCTTTGGTTTGCAGTGGGTTGGGATTTTTCTGTTGAGCTTTTGGAAAGGGTGGGCTTTAATGGAAGTTGTTTTACGGTGCAGAATGGATATTCCGGGCATGTTGTGCCACGAGAAACAGATATAATTTCAAGGCCAGATTTATCATCCCAATTAATAACGGATAAGCTATCCACACATTTTATTGTGGCATAAAAAATCTTCTACCCCACCCCTTAGCCAGCACTGAAATTTTACTACATTTGAAAGATGAAACCTGCAAGCTCTTCTTATGGGATTTCCGGGCTGTTTTCGGTAAAATTGACATCTGGTACTTTTTCTTCTGGTAGTAAATGATTGATAACAAAATAATTCAATATCTACATTCCGATTCCCGGAACAAAATTGTTTTCTTCAAAGAAAAGCAAATAGATATTCCCTGCCTTAATGTCGGTTATCATTTGGCTTTAGAGATAAGTAAAATGGACGTCAGCAATCCTGTTTCTTTCAAAATTAAAAACAAATTAGACACTCTATTAAATAATGCTGTTCAAAAAGTGGAACCTTTCGGCAGCGTTTTATGTATTGAAAACCCGGGAATCTTGTTTAAAGAGGAGTTAAAACTGAATTTTAAATTATTTTTGGATTATTATTCAAGAAACACACCTCTCTTTATTAAATGGGACGGTGAAATGGATAATAATACACTTTACTTTTTAAGCAGAGAAAAAGGTATAAAAATTGACGTGAACGATATAAGCCATATAACATTATGAAATACAACGAATTATTAAATTTTGAACCCATAACGGAAGTCGTTAAGTTTGACAAAACCAATAAAGACACCAACTACCAACAGGTGTTGGTCAAGACGTTTGTATTTTCGGATGCCTACCGAAACAACCTGATACCTTTAATCATTAAAAACCTTGATTTTAGCCGAAGGGGTGAATCATTCGGACTTCAGGTGGTTGGTAATTACGGCACAGGAAAGTCGCATTTAATGTCATTGGTTTCCCTGATTGCTGAAAATGAGCAATTGCTTGAACTGGTGTCAGAAGAAAAGCCCAAAGAGGATTTGAAGAGTATTGCCGCGAAATTTAAAGTATTGCGTTTTGAATTGGGTAATACGGAGAGCTTATGGGAAGTAGTTACGTATCAAATAACGGAATATTTAAACCAAATAGGTGTTCATTTCTCTTTTGAAGGTCTTGGCCCCAAACCCTATTTTGAGAAGATACAGCTGATGATGGCAGAGTTTGAAGAAAAATATCCTGAGAAAGGTTTTCTGATTGTCATTGACGAAATGCTGGCCTATCTGAAAAGCAGAAGCACTACCGAATTGAACAGTGATCTTACCGTATTACAATCGCTGGGGCAGGCCTGCGATGCCTCCAAATTCAAATTTATTTTTGGTGTGCAAGAAATGATATACCATTCACCTGAATTTCAATTTGCTGCTGAAATGCTACAAAAAGTAAATGACCGATATAAGGACATTATTATCACGAAAGACGATGTTGCCTTTGTTGTAAAAAACAGGCTACTCAAAAAAAATGAACATCAAAAACAAAAAATCAGGCAATATCTTGATCCGTTCCTGAAATTTTTTACCGACATGCATGGGCGCACGCAGGAATATGTCGAACTTTTCCCTGTTCATCCTGCTTATTTCGAAAACTTTGAACGTATCAGAATAGCTAAAAGTCAGCGCGAAATATTAAAAACCTTGTCCAACCAGTTTTCAAAATTACTTGATGAAACTGTCCCTACAGACTCCCCCGGGTTATTAACTTATGATAATTACTGGGAAGATATGCAAAACAGTCAGGATTTAATGGCCATACCCGATGTGCGAAAAGTAAAGGAAGTTACCGATACCATTTACGATAAAATCGAATCTTATTTTACCAATGCCAGAGCCAAAAAGAAAGGGATTGCCAAAAGAATTACCAATGCTTGTGCTATTAAAGCTTTACAGCATGAGCTGAATAAATCACATGGTACATCCACAGAGCATTTGGTGGATGATTTATGCCTAACTGATGTGATGGCAAGTGACAGGGACTTTCTTGTTGATATTATTGATTCAGCAGCAGTTCAAATTATTACGGCTACATCCGGACAATATTTTGACAAAAATGCTGATAATGGAGAATATTACCTAAGAATTGAAGGAGGTATCAACTTTGACCAAAAAATAAAGGATTATGCAGCCACCATGACAGATGCACAAAAGGATGCGTATTTCTTTAAGTTTCTTGAAGTAAGCCTGCCTCTGTCAAACGAAACTTACCGGACAGGTTTTAAAATCTGGGAACATGCCATAGAATGGAAATCACATAAAACCTATTGTGATGGCTATATCTTTTTCGGTAACCCCAACGAAAAATCGACAACACAACCCAAACAGCATTTTTACATGTACTTTATGCCGATTTTTGACAATACCAAAAAGAAAAGAAACCGGCAAACCGACGAAGTTTATTTTGTAATGGATGGATTATCTCTGGATTTCAGAAGTGCTGTTGCATTGTATGGCGCTGCCATTGCCTTGGAAGGGAGAGCCGATTCTTCTCAAAAAATGATGTACCGGCAAAAAATAAACGACCTGAATAAAAAGGCAAGAACATTGTTTGAACAGGAATATGTTCAGGTTACTAAAGTAGATTATCAGGGTAAAGAAACACCTTTAAGCGGATATCCACTTCCCGGATTAGGAGCTACAAAAGAGCAGATTTTCTCGGAAGTAGCTGCTCAGGTGCTTGAGCCATGGCTTGAAGAAGAGCGACCCGATTATCCTAAGTTTACACAGCTCACCACTCCCTTCACAAAAGATAATCATATTAAACTGATAAAAAATGCACTATCCAAAATTGCCAATCCCGATTTACCAAACAGGGACGGGGAAGGTATTTTGGCAGGATTGGGCTTATGGCTCCCGGGAAAACTGGATATTAGCAATTCGCCTTATGCAAAAAGTATTTTAAAAACGCTGAAAGAAAAAGGCCCGGGAAAAGTACTGAACCGTGACGAAATACTGGAATGTGTATGGGCTGAAACAAATTTATGGGTATCCAAAGATTTTCATATCGAAGCTGAATTGGAATTTGTCGTTCTGGCAACGCTGGCTGCACTAGGCGAAATAGAAATTGTACTATCTTCCGGAAAAGCTATCAATGCAAGTAACCTGCAGGATTTAAGGAGTGTTGAAAAAGAGGACTATTTCGCTTTTACCCATGTAAAAGAACCGAGAGGTGTAAACGAAGCCGCACTTAAAACCATGTTTCTGGGATTGCTCGGCAGGGACCTGACAAAACAATTGAAAAATCCGGATACGTATGTTCAGCTGGTTCATGCTGTCAACGACTGGGCGCAACGGGCTGTCACACTTAAGACCAGAATTTTCGGCGGAGTTAATTTTAACGGAATTGATATTATTTCAGGAGAAAAAGCTTCTGAATACGACCGTCATTTTGCAGCTTTTGCCGGTTTTTGCGATAAGCTGGCCAGTTACACTTCGGAAGCCACGATAAAAAACTTCCAATATCCTGTTGATGATATAAACCGGATAATGGCTGCCAGGCAGGAAATTGAAAAAGTAGAAAAACAACTGGAAGAAATCAAAAATTTTGAACAGGATATCTCTTACCTGCAACAGTGCAAACAGTATTTGTTTGATGGTGACCTGAAAAATGAAATCATCCGTAGCCTAAATCGGCTGACAGAAATCTTAATATCTAAAGACAAAAAACAAAAAAGACAAAAGGAACAATACAAGAATGAGCTACGGACACTCAAAGAAAAATATGCCGGCTGGTATTTAGACCGATATCTGAAACATCGCATCAGCGAATCAGAAGATACTAAAAAACAAGCTTTGCTTGATTCAGATAATAAAGTGGTTTGTGATATTTTAAAAGAAGCTGACTTTTTGTCCGGCGGGCAATATATACTGCTGCTTGAAAAAATTAACAAACTACAACCGGCTCGTCCTGAAGTAAACAAACAACTTGTTTTGACAGCCCCTTACCATGATTTTAATCCTCTGAATTATGGCGATTCGGAAAAGCCGCTTACGGTAAGAGAATTGAAAGTCGAACTGGAAGACCTGAAAGAGACATGGGTACAAACATTGAAAGATACCCTGGATGACCCAATCGTAAAAAAGAACATGGAATTGCTCGATAAGCATACGGTTCGTTTGCTCGAAGATTTTAAATCAGAAAAACTATCCCTTGACAAGGACAATGCATTAACCATACGTAATGCCATTATGGACTTGCACAAAGGACTAGAAAAAGTAGAGCTAAGCACCGATAGCCTGAAATCGACTTTCAGCCGACCGCTGACGCCTGATGATGCCATCGAAGCCTTTAAAAAGTATATTGACGATATTACGAGGGGAAAGGAAAGAAACAAAATCCGGATTATTTTGAAATGATTGCACTTAGAAACTTGTTAAATTAACATAAATGTGAATAAATATTTGTAAATTAACATAAATGTGAATACTTTTGCAAAAATAAAATTGATTGCCGGATATAATAAAGTGGTTTATTATACTGTACAAATTGAAGGAGATGCCAAATCACTTTTTGAGGACTTTTTAATTAGACATACATCAAAAAATAAAACAAAACTTAATCATATTTTGAGGTGGATACAAAGAATTGGCAATGAAAAAGGGGCAAAAGAAGGCTATTTCAGAAATGAAGCGGAAACAGCAGATACTTCCGCCCTGCCGCCCAAGGGGACTGGCAGGAAGCCTGTATATATTGAGGACGGCGAAAACACGGCAAATGATTTAAGGCTTTACTGCTTTCGTTTAAATGAATATGTAGTTTTCCTTTTTAACGGCGATGTTAAAACCGCCGAAAAAGCGCAGGATTGCCCACAAGTAAGACCACACTTCAGATTGGCCAATAAATTAACGAAATGTATTGCCGAGAAACTAAACAATGAAATAAGGTGGAATGAAGATTATACTGATATTGTTTTTAGGGAAGATTTGGATTTAATATTTTAAAAGATGGATAAAAAACAAAACATGATTGACAGTTGGCTTGCTGAACATGGCGATCAGGAAATAAATCAATTTATTGATAAGAACCTGGATATTGTGGATAAAGTCCATACTGTTTTAAAAGAAAGGGGCCTTTCAAAAGCCGATTTTGCAAAATTGTTGGAAAAGAAACCTTCGGAAGTCTCAAGATGGCTATCCGGAATGCACAACCTGACCTTAAAAAGCATTATTAAAATGGAGCTGGCTCTTGGTATTGACCTTGTTTATACCAAACCCCAAATAAAGCATGAGTATCATTATATTGAGGTTTCAGGTGAAACGGATTTGGTATCAGAAAAAAATGTAAAATACGAATCAACTGCTGAAGAAAACAAATCAACATTTGAGTTAATATTTTAATATGGAAAAGCAGCCGACGATAATACCGGAAAACATTCATTTGCAAAAAATTGAAGTTGTTCAAACAAAAATTGATATCAGTGGATTTAAAACGTCCAATCAGTTCAAACTTGGTATTGGCCACAAAATGATGCATAATTTAAAAGATGAGCGGGTAAAAATAGAACTCGTTTTTTATTTTAAAGACAACAAAGAACAGGAATTTGTTTTTTTTCAAATCGATTTTCACTTCCGGGTAGAGCAATTAGACCGTTTTTATGAACTAAATGAAAACAATGCTCCCGTTTTTCATGCTCCCATGGTTGCCACTTTGTTAGGAATAAGCGTATCCACGGCAAGGGGGATTATTTTTGAAAAACTGGAAAGCAATGGTGCCAGGAATGTTATCATTCCAGTTGTTTCTCCCCAGAAAATGCTTGCGGATAAAAAGAAGAAGGACGATGATTAACAAAAAACCTCCCGTCTCCCGCCATAAGAAAAACATCACCTGCTTTTAACATGATAAAACAAAAAATATCAGGGCTCTACAGAAGAAATCAATAAATTATGGAAAAAGAAAAAATAGTTGTACTGGGCAAAACCTTTAACTCCGAAGAAGAACGCCGTGAATACTTCCGCAACGATCTGCGCAAAAAGCTGCCGGAGCTGAAAAAAATGGAGGGGTTCCCCATTGGCGAAGATGAAGACATTATCGCCCTCTCCGACCCGCCTTACTACACTGCCTGCCCCAACCCCTGGCTCAACGACTTTATCGCCCAATGGGAAGAAGAAAAAAAAGAACTGGAAAAACAGGGAAAAAGAAAACCCGGTTTTGAAGTGGACGAACCCTATGCTGCTGATGTGAGTGAAGGGAAAAACAATCCCATTTACAATGCACATACATATCACACTAAAGTACCTCATCCGGCAATAATGCGATATTTATTGCATTATACACAACCTGGGGATATCGTATTCGATGGTTTTGCAGGTACAGGAATGACTGGGGTAGCTTCAAACGCATGTGAAAAACCGGAACCTGAATTCCAATTAAAAATAAAAAATGAATTTCAATCAAAATCTATATATTGGGGGAAAAGACAAGCAATTTGTAATGATTTATCCCCAATTGCAGCATTTATCAGTTATGGATTTAATAAAAAGAAAGATATTAGAGAGTATCTTGAAAAAATATCAACAATTATTGATAAGATTGAGTTAAAATACTCATGGATGTATAAAACAATAGATCCTGATACTAAAAAAGAATGCGATATAAATTATACTGTTTGGAGCGATGTTTATAGTTGTGGTAATTGTTCTATAGAAGATAGTTTTTGGAATTTTGCAGTAGATAAAGAAAAATATCGGGTTAAAACACAATTTAAATGCCCCCATTGTAATTCCATTCAAAATAAAAAAACATTAAAACGAGAATGGACAACATTATTAAATCCTTTTAATGGAGAAACTTACAAAGAGGTTAAACAGGTACCTGTTCAAATTTGTTATATATCTAGAAACAAAATTAAATATAAAGAACCTGATGAAAAAGATTTAGATTTGATAGAGAGAATCAACAATATTAAAATTGAAGATTGGTATCCTAAAGATTTTTTACCTGTTGGCGATAAAACCATGGATCCAATTAACAAAGGTGTAAAAATGATATTTCAATTTTATACGAAACGTAACCTAATCGTTTTATCTTCATTAAAAAAACATTTAGAAGAAACAGGTATTCCTTATTTTAACTTTTTATTTACTGCCTTAGATCATGGAATGGGGAAAAGAGTTAAACACGGGAACTGGTCTTTTCCAATGAGCATATTAAGCGGCACTCTTTATCTACCATCTCTAACACGAGAAAATCGACCTTTTAAATTTTATCGAAGCAAATTAAAAAAACAGGCACATTCATTAATTAATGTAAATCTAGACAATACTATTAGTACTGGTTCTGCAACCGATCTGAATATTAACAATGAAAAGGTTGATTATATTTTTGTTGATCCACCATTTGGCAAAAATATTATGTATTCAGAATTAAACTACATGAACGAGTGTTGGATTAAAGTAAAAACAAATAGTAAAGAAGAAGCTATTGAAAATAGGAGTCAGAATAAAAATATATTTCTGTATCAAGATTTAATGTATAAAAGCTTTAAAGAGTTTTATAGGATTCTTAAGCCTGGCAAGTGGATGACCATTGAATTTAGTAATACCAGTGCTGCAATATGGAATACTATTCAAAATAGCATTCAACTTTCTGGATTCATTATTTCGAATGTTGCAGCGTTAGATAAAGAAATAGGTAGTTTTAATGCCATAAATTCGCTGACAGCTGTAAAACAAGATCTTGTCATCTCCTGTTACAAACCTTCATCAGAATTTGACAATAAATTTAAACAACATCAACATAGCGATATAGCCGTTTGGGATTTTGTGGAAGAGCATTTAAACCATTTACCCATTCATTTGGTAAAGGAAAATGCCACCACCGCCATCATCGAGCGAAGCCCCAAAATACTATACGACAGAATGGTTGCCTTTTATGTACAAAAAGGGTTGCCCGTGCCGCTTGATGCCGGCAAATTCCAACAGGGCTTGCGCGAATGTTTCATCGAACGCGATGGCATGTTCTTTACCCCCGGGCAAGTGCAGGAATACGACAAGAAAAAAGAGGAAAACCCGGAGTTCGTGCAGTTGTCGCTGCTGGTTTCCTCGGAGCAAGATGGCGTACTGTGGCTGAAAAATCTGTTGCAGGATAACCCGCTTACCTATCAGGATATCCAACCCCAGTGGATGCAGGCGCTGGCCGGTGTGCGCAAAGGCGATGTGCTGCCGGAACTCATGCATATTTTGGAAGAGAACTTCCTGAAAGACGAACAAGGCCGCTGGTATCTGCCCGATCCTGAAAATCAGGCTGATCTGGAGAAACTGCGTACCAAACACCTGCTGCGGCAGTTCGATGTTTACAAAGAACAAGCTTACAAGCCCAAAGGCAAGATCAAAGAAGCCCGGGTGGAAGCCCTGCGTGCCGGTTTCAAACATTGCTATCAGGAAAAAGATTTCCAGACCATTGTAAAAGTAGCCGAACGCATCCCCAACAACCTGCTGATGGAAGATGAAGTGCTGTTGCAGTTTTATGATATTGCAGTGGGGAGGGTGTAAATTATGAAAGATTTTGAATGGACAGAGGTAGAAAGAAAAGAACCTGATTATTCCAGATTTAGTATCAAATTACAAGAAGACATTAAATCTGTTTCAGATGCTATTTCGTACAATCGTTATGCCATAAATATTCTCAGCGAACTTAAAGATAATGTTTTAAGTATTGAAATGCAGAAACGTTATTTACTTTTTCCTATACTGCGGCAGGCATTGTATTATCGCACCATCGTGGAGATGCATAAAGTATTTAACGAAAAGGATACTTTTAGTTTACCAAAGATAATTAATAAACTGATAAATAATTATAACCGGATTACTTGGTTTAGCAAACCGGCGAAGAAAGAGTTAAACAGGTTAAAAAAATCACTAACAGATAGCCCCATCATTAAAACTGTTGAAAAAGTTAAAATAATAAGAGACCAATATCTTGCTCATAAAGATAGAAATCCTGAAAAAACGGTTTTGGCTTTGGATGAAATAAATTTCTTACAAGAATTTTCTGAGAAGTTAAGCAATACAATTGGTAATTTCCTTTATGGTACATCCACTGGTTATGTAATACAAGAGAAGCATCTCATAAGTGGTATATTGCTTAAACTGAAAGCTTTTGATAAAATGAGGGAATTAGTTTTGACATCTCATAAAAATTCAGACAAACAAATTGAAACTGAAGAACTTCTTGATTTAATTAGATTAAGGAATATAACTTAATTATATAGATGCTTTACAAAGGGAAAACCATAGAATTGCTGGGTGTAAAAGAGGTGCTGGGCGAAAAGGTGGCATGGATACGCTTAACAGAAGATAACACCTTTCAACAAGTAGCTTATGAAGAACTGCAAAGTGAAGAAAGCCTCTATTCCATGGCTTTTATAAGGTTTGTGGCTCTTGCTGCAAAAATCAAAGATGAAGTAGCAAAAAAAAATATTTTATCTCCCTACGAAAGCAGTTTAATCCCATTGCCACACCAAATACTGGTTTTGGAACGGGTGATTCAATCCAATCAAAACCGTTTTTTACTGGCCGATGAAGTGGGAATGGGGAAAACCATTGAAGCAGGATTGATATTAAAAGAATTAAAGCTTCGGGGAGAAGTAAAACGTATTCTTGCAATTGTGCCTAAATCGGCTATGATGCAATGGCAAAGTGAACTAAAAGAACATTTTAATGAAGTATTCCACCTTTACGATTCTGAGCTTATCAATGCACTCACCCGTACGTTTTCCAACCTGAAAGTTGACCGGGAGTTTAATTTTTGGGGACAGCACGACCAAATCATTGTTTCCACCGATGCCTTAAAACCCATTGTAAACCGAAGGGGTTGGACAAAAGAACACATTGAAAAGTACAATAAATACAGGATAGAGGCTGTTTTAAATGCCAATTTCGATTTGGTTATTATTGACGAAGCTCATAAAGTAGGCGGTTCATCATCCACAGTTTCACGCTTTAAACTGGCTCAGGCATTGTGTAATGCTGTCCCTTCCGTATTATTGCTTACCGCTACTCCGCACCGGGGGAAAGCCGATCATTTCAGGCGAATTTTACAACTGTTAGATACCAATGCTTTTGCAGGAGAGGGGCTGCCGGGAATAGAAGAGCTGGAAAACTATGTGATACGAACCGAAAAAAGATTTGCTGTAAATTACGAAGGAGAGAAGTTGTTTAATGAACGGGAAACCATTCTTTTTAACATTGAATTAAACCCGGAAAAGCATAAAAAACAAATAGCGCTTTATGAATCTGTTACCCATTATGTAAGGAAAGGATTCAATACAGCAAAAAGGACAAACAATACAGCTACGGGACTTATTATGATATTGTTTCAACGTCTTGCAAGCAGCTCTACATCCGCTATTCTGACTGCATTACAAGGAAGGCTGGAAAGGTTACAAACTGAAGGAGAAAACAGTATAGAAGATTTCTCAAACGAAATAGATACAATAGAAGACTATATGGACGCCTTTTCCATTGAAAACGGGAACCATTATAGCAATGATTTTATGCAGGATGAAACAGGCCTGTTGGAAAAGCTTATCGAAAATGCTAAAGAATGCCTGAATAATGAAACAGATGCTAAAACAGAAGCACTGTTAGACAAATACAGGGAATTGCAACAATTTTACGATAACAGAGATTTAAAAATTATTGTTTTTACAGAATTTCGTTCTACACAAAAGATGTTGGAAGCTTTTTTTGACTTAAAAGGTTACCGAACAGAAATTATTAATGGCAGCCAAACGCTCATCGAAAGAAAAAGTGCATTGGGCAAATTTAAAAACCAGGCACAAATATTAATAGCCACAGATGCTGCCGGTGAATCACTCAACATGCAGTTTGCCTATGTTGTCTTTAATTATGACCTTCCGTGGAATCCCATGGTTATTGAGCAGCGCATTGGCCGGGTTGACCGCATTGGCCAGCAGGAAAAGGTAAAAGCTTTTAACATGCTTACCAACAATAGTGTTGATAAAAGGGTATATGAAATAATTGAAATTAAGCTGAGTAACATATTAAACCAGTTGGGGATTGATAAGACTTCCGATGTACTTGATTCCACTATGGACATGAAAGAGATCAACCAACTTTATCTTAGCAGCCTGCTAGACCCTTCCCATTTTGAATTTTCCGCTGAAAGTTGGTTGTACAACATCAAAATGAAACTAAAAGAGTTTCAAAGCACAAAACAAATCCTGCCACAGGTGAGACCTGAAGAAATTGAACCGAAAAAGGCTTCGGATATAAAATACAGCCCCATTTCCAGTTGGCTTGAAAGACTTATGCTGGCACGCACCCAATTGCATAAGGGGAGAATGGTAAAAGATTTAATGGGAAACATAGAAATTGAAGTAAATAACGAAGTAAAAAAAATAGCCTTCGATGCAGAAACAGCTCTAAATAATCCTGACATAGAGCACATCACGTTACAACATGATTGGATTAAAGGTATTTTGAACGGGTTATCGGAGTTTACCAACAATAACGGCTTACCGGTTATTCAATCCCTAAAAGGGGATGAAACGCCGGGTTACTGGAGTATTTGGGAGATTTCGGCAGTTAACCGGCATGAAAGAAAAACAGCCTATTTCAGCTATTTTGTAACAACTTCGGGTAAAATCTATACCGCTTATGCCAATGATATCTGGAACCGCTTCATCTCAGAAAAAGATGATTTTGAATTTACAGGCATTCAAAAAACAGAAACAGATACAATGCTCCAAGCTTTACAAAATGCATTACTCACCGCTTTTCAAAATTTAGAAGTTGAAGTTTCAGAGATTATGGCTACAAAGCTTAAAAACAAATTGAAGGCTTATGAATTTCAAAAAGCAAGGATAAATAAAATCGGTATTAAAAACATCAGGGAAGCCAAACTTAAGAAACTCAACCGGGAACATGAGAGGTGGCTAGAAGAGTTTTATTCAGACAAAAAAATTATTCCCCACACCAAGCTTTTATTAAACATAAAAATCGATGGCTAAATCTTTCACAGAGCATATTGTTGATTCCGTTAAAAATATGGGAGTTCCGGTTGTACTGACTGAAAATTCGGATGGCTTTCTCATGCGAAATGATGTCATAAAGTCTTTCAATCAACATGGCATTGTCATAGATTCGAGTACCAGGTTGAAACAGCGGATAAAATTTGAGCTGAGAGAAAAAGATAATCCCGACAAAATACTACTCTTTCTTAGCGAAGATAATACCGATTACCTTGAGGATATTGTTGCTGTTTCGAGAACGTTGTATTTTCATCTATCAGATTATTTCGATGAATATCATTTGCCGTCAATTATCCATTGTGAATTAGACATCTTGGATAAATTGTTTCAAAACAAACCCCTGACTAAATTATCTAAAAAAGAAACAAACGATTATCTTGAGAAACTGAAAACGGCAAAAAATATTATCCCTCCTTTTGACCTTAATGCTTTTCAGGAAAAGATCAAAACACTTGTCGATAATGTTACTCCTGATTGGAACTCTATTATTATGCTATTATCAGAGGCATTGATAGAAACCATTGGCGGGGAAAGCCTTGAAGATGTTATTTCTGTAATAAATGAGGTAAACAACAGATTCCAAAAAGACTTACAAGCCCAATACAAGCAATTGGCAAGTTCAAGTCCGGTGAAAAAGCCCAAAGTAGTTTCTAAAATATTAGATCATATTAACCTTTCGGGTAGGGATAGAAAGATAGCATTAATTGTTATTGACGGGATGAGCTATTGGCAATATTTGCTTTTAAGCAAAAGGTTTCCACAAACTTTCCACTTTAAGAATGATTATATTTATTCCTGGATACCATCCATAACACAGCTTTCGAGGCAAGCCATTTTTAAAGGGGACACTCCGGTTAAGGAATATATTCAAAATCCGGAAAATGAGGAAAAACTTTGGAAAAGATACTGGACAGGTAAAGGGTTTGGTGAGTTTGAAATCAGGTACGATTATGAGAAAGTGCGCTTTGAAGGGCTTGGCAGGATTACTAAACTTGCCGTTGTTTTTAAAGACCTTGATGACAAAATGCATGGTTCTACGGATTACAAGGATTTGAAAAGCTTGACGGAAAACTGGATTAAGAGAAGCAATATTGTACCTGTTATTCAGAAACTTTTAGATAAAAAATTCACCATTTACATCACAACTGATCACGGGAATATTCTTGCAAAAGGCTGGCGTAACCTAAAAGGAAAAGAAAAACTTGGCACAAACAAATCCGGCAGCAGAAGCCAAAGACATTTGGAGTACTCAGATGACCGGCTTGCAGAGGAGTTTTTTGAGGCTAATAATGAATTAAGCGATTATATATCGCTGGAGGAAAATGTCATTTATTTCACGGGAGATTATAGTTTTTCACCAAAGGAGTCATTAATAACCCATGGGGGAAGCCATATTTTAGAAGTCGTTATCCCTTTTATAACAATTGATTATGAGTATTAATTATATTGGTATCACTCAAAGAATCCCATTAAGCATATTGGAATCAGGTCTGATTAGCTATTTAAACGGAACATATACACGAGATTATATGTCAGAACAGCTTAGCATTGAATTTGAAGGGGTAAACAGGGTAAAAAAAACTTTAATCATCGTTCATAAAATTATTGCGAATAATCCTTTAAAAGATTTTATTGTAACCAACAAAGCATTTCTTGAGAACGCTATCAAGATAAAAGCAGATAGAAACGTAATACTAATTTCACTGATAAATGCTGCTTACCCTTTTTCATACAATGCACTTCAAATTTTAGGGAAACTTTTTACAGTACAGGAATATGTTAGCAGAGAGGCTTTTGTAAGGGAAATGGCCAAACATTATGGGGGGAACCTAACCACCTCAAATGGTACTGATAGTGTAATTCCCATATTCCTCGAAGCAGGAATTATTAACAGGCCAAAGCAGGGGATTTATTCGTGGCAGGAACCTGTCCTTGTCTCAACATCCATCACCCACGAAATTTACAGGGAATCCTTCAAAATCAATCAATCCATTACAGAGATTCAGGATTATCAATTACTTGATCCTTATTTTATTTTTGTGGAAAAGGGGTGATTTCAGCAATACACCTCATGCCAATGTAAGACAAAAAACAAGACAGACTACCTCGCTGCTTACCTAAAGAGATTGTTTATTGTGATGTTTAGAATGTAAACAATCAAACCCACTTCAAATACCTACATACTAAAATATGATGCAAAGGGCATGGAGCATGGGGGGAGAAATGAAAAGTGAAAAATGAAGAATGAAAAATGGGGAGGAAAGTCAGAAGTTTACACATAGGATTTATAGAAAATCCGCAATATCCAGGCCTTGTTTTCTTTGGTCTTCGGTAGCGTTTTTTTCGAGGTAGTCGGAAACGGTAATTTTGAAGTCCGGTGCAGAAGCTTTTTGCTGCCAGCGGTCAAAAGCGCCGAGGTCAGGGAAGGCAACTACTTTCCGGTTTTTCAGAATGTTGAGTTTGGCGGGTTTGAATTCGGTAAGGCTTCCGGTGGCCAGCCAAATGTATGCCGGCATCTTTGCCTCGGCAATGACAGCGGTTTTTTCACTTTCCACAATGGCAACGGGATAATCCGGGACTTCCTTCAGCAGGTGTTCGCCAAAGAGACATTGCGAAAGGCGGTAGCCGTCTTTGTAAAGCAAAGTATGTGCCCAGGTGGTGGCGGCAAATGGTTTTTTGATCCGCTTTCCGGTTTGTGGATTGTATTTGATAAGTTTTCCAGTGCGGATCCGGCCATGGGTGTCGATCTGCCAAAAGATGGTGGTTCCTTTGTGAAAATGCCTGGAGGTACCGATCTTAATATATGCTGAATTCAATCCGTAAGTGCTTCCTTCCCCATAGACAAAAGCTGGTCTAACTACACGAACATCCAATTCTGTCTCATTGCATATTTTTAAAACATATTGCTCTGTCTTTGCCTTTGACTCTGAATATGGATTTGGATTAGGTTTATTTGGGCTATTTTCATTTAAGGGTTTGGAATTGGCGTGGCCAATAACTCCGGTAGTGCTTACATAAAGAAATCTCTTGACCCCCTTGATTAAGAGATTCTTCGATGAGATTTATAGTTCCTTGATAGTTAGTTTTCCATATAAGATTTGGATCTATCCCATGTCTAAATACTGCGGCGAGATGGTAAACTTCTTCTACATCTTTTAATACTTCTTTTAGAGAATGTTTATCCGTTATATCTCCAACAATATATTCGCAACTTAAACCACTTTCTCTTATTTTATTTGGGTTCCTTACAAGTAGTTTAATTTCTTTACCTTTCTCCATTAGATGCCTAACTAAATAGTTTCCAACGAAACCGGTTCCTCCAGTAATTAATATCATATTTTTACCTCCTTTTCTGCTCTCTCAAACCTGTTGCCCACAATTTCGGACAACGACCTGAATAAACACTTGTTTTAATGGGGTTTGTTTTTTGTTATATACATTTGTTCATCAATAGATAATAAGTCTATAAACCAGAAGCCCATGGACTTACTATTTTCAACCATGTTTTTCTGATTAGGCATTTTATACTCCTTAAAGACCTTCTCACCTATCTCAAATTTTATTGGGTTAGTAAAAATTGGCCCATCAAAACAAAATGTATGAAATTCACCATTTTCACCACATGGGTCAACATTTGGTGGTAAGTCGTTGATGAAACTTTCATTAACTTCCCTTCCAACGAATGAGGCATCGAGTAATTCCGATTTAATGCAAATCACTATAGCTTTGAAACCGAGTTTTATAAATTCAGATATAATTTTTTTGGAATCTCTTTTCCAAAGAGGAAAATGACATGCGATATCTAATGATTTTAATTGATCCTCTCTATAAGTTCGAAGATCTTCTAGAAAGATGTCTCCAAAACCGCAATTAGAGTATCCTTCAGACTTCAATTGTTTAACAGTTCCATTCATTATCTTGTTATACTCTTCCATGGTCGGCTCTTCCGGAAGTTCTACCGTAGTTACAGGAATTCCTATTGACTTAATTTGTTGCTCCAATAATTCTCTTCTAAGTCCATGCATTGACACCCGATTATGATGGGCATTTATGGAGGTAAGCAACCTGTCAATCTGATACTTGCCATCCTTTTGTAGATGATACAATGCTAATGAGGCATCTTTTCCAGAACTCCAGTTAAAATATGTTTTTAGCTTTTGAGTCATGATTAATTCTTTTCAATATCTTTTTGTCTTCTTTTTGCCATGAAATATAATCTTCCCATGAATTTTTTGAAAAAGTAATTTTCATCAATCTTCAATTAAATCATGGTTAACAGTTTCTCCCTTTTTCATTTGCCGAATTGACTCATAAAGTCTGTCTGCATTTGCCTTAGAACTCAATAAATGAACTGTTTCCATAATTGAATTGTTATCATCCTGAGCGCCGGCAATTGGTAATTTTTCGTTGATAAGAAAATTTGGGTCAAGCAGAAAGCTATGCTCTACAATTTCCACCTTATCTTGTGCATTGAGTTTGCTTATGACCTTTTGCTACAATGTGGGTTACACTTATTATTAATGATCGTTTAAAGGCAATCACCTTTTCTGGTATTCCAACCAGTTTAAGTATTCTGATCCCTTGCGCTTTTCCAGCATCGTAATACAATCATCTACCGGACAAACCAGCTTACACAGGTTGCATCCTACACACTCTTCTTCTATAATAGTATACCTGTTGTAGGGATTTCCATAGTCAATATTAATAGCCTGATGTGAAGTGTCTTCACAGGTAATGTAACAAAGGCCGCAACTTATGCATTTTTCCTGGTTTATGTTAGCCACAACATGATAGTTCATATCGAGGTATCCCCATTTGGTAAGATAAGGCACGGATT
>VAPE01001989.1_pt1 | contig 17117 bp, 17 predicted proteins | sample 3393911 | NCBI WGS metagenome assembly VAPE01 (sample SAMN08290436, study PRJNA428436) | hydrothermal vent metagenome | isolation source: Deep-sea hydrothermal vent chimney | place: Atlantic Ocean: South-mid Altantic Ridge | reverse complement strand
TGGATTGGAATAAACAACCTCCCCCTCCGCCGCTGCCCCGGGAAATTCTTGATAAGACCCGGGCCCGCTATGAAGAGGCCCTGAACCGGATTATCGCCTGAACCGGCTTGAGGTTATAATCTTGCTCAAGCTATGGTCTGGAAAATAAAGGTAGAATTGGATTGCCCTGTTTCAGGGCCGCAAGTCTCGTGAAAACAGGCCGGCCGTTGCTGTTTAAATTCTCAAAACCAAGCCTATGACATGCGAAGAGATTTATCTTGTAGACGGTACTGCCTATGTTCACCGGGCCTATCACGCCATTTCACCGTTAAGTACTGCAAACGGTCTGCCCACCCATGCTGTTTACGGATTCACAACGATTCTGCGCCGTATTTTACGGGAGCGGAATCCGTCCTGCCTGGCGGTGGCCTTTGATACCAGGGGGCCGGTTTTTCGTCATCGCCTCTATCCCCGATACAAAGCGAACCGGCCCCGGATGCCCGATGATCTTGCGGTTCAGATTCCCTATATCCGGAGGATTGTGCAGGCCTACAATATTTTATGCCTGGAGCATGATGACCTGGAAGCCGATGACCTGATCGCCTCGGTCACGAAAAAACTTACCGCCAAGGGCTGCCGGGTGATGATCGTCTCCGGCGATAAGGATCTGTTGCAGCTTGTTTCCGATAGGGTTTCCCTGTGGGATCCCATGAGTGACCGCCTCATGGACCAGAAGGCGGTGAAAAAGAAGTATGGCCTCGAGCCGGAGCAATTGCTTGATTACTTCGCCCTGACCGGAGACAGTGCTGATAATATTCCCGGCGTGCCGGGGGTGGGGCCGAAAACAGCGCAGAAACTGATCGCCAGGTATGGGAATCTGGAAGGATTGTATGCCGAAGTTGACGGCATGAAGCCGTCCAAGCTCAAGGAGCGCCTGCTCGCCCACCGGGATGATGCATTCCTGTCCCGGGACCTGATCCGGCTCGACAGCGAGGCCCGGATCCCGGAGCAGCCCGAGGCTTACCGCCGGCGAAAACTCAATCCGGATGCCCTGCGGTCTCTCCTGGCCGAACTGGAGTTTTTTACCCTTCTCAAGGCCGATGTCCCGGCCCGCAAGGTGGATACCAAGGGGTTTTCCCTGGTACAGAGCAGCGCGCAGCTTGCGGAACTCGGCCGGCAGCTTGCCGGGGCCGGCCGGCTGGTTGTCGATACCGAAACCACTTCGCTTGACCAGTTGACCGCCCGGCTGGTCGGGATTTCTCTGTGCGTGAATACGGACACGGCCTGGTATCTCCCCTGCGGCCACCGTGACCGGGAAGCGCAGCTTTTGCCGCAGCAGCTGCCGCTGCGTGAAATCGTCGATTTCCTGCGGCCCTTCCTTGAGAATCCCGATCTGCCCAAAATAGGACATAACCTCAAATATGACTGGGCGGTGCTGTCCTCTCCGCAAAACGGCGGCATCAGGATGGCCGGCCCCTTGTACGATACCATGATCGGCGCCTGGCTTCTAGATCCCGGCCGCCGTATCTATAAACTTGATGATCTCTGCCGGGAAATGGATCTGGAGTTGACCTCGTTTGCAGAGGTTGTGGGCGGCGATAAGCAGGAAGGTAGTTTTGCCGGGGTCAGCCTGGAGGCCGCCAGGGATTACAGTTGTGAAGACGTGTATGGTGCCTTGCGGCTTTTCGAGCAGCAGGAACCCAGGTTGAAAGAATTGGGCCTGTGGTCTCTGTTTTCAGACCTGGAGTGTCCGCTGGTGCCGGTACTCGCGGAAATGGAGAGGGCGGGGATCGGCGTGGACACCGACCTCCTGGGCAGCCTGTCGGCGGAGTTCGGGCGCAAGCTGGCGGAGCTGGAGGTGGAAATTTATCGGCAGGCCGGCCGGGAATTTAATATCAATTCGCCCCGCCAGCTGGCGGAAATCCTGTTCGAGGAGCTGAAGCTGCCCCGGGGCCGCAAGACAAAATCCGGCTATTCAACCGACGTCAAGGTGCTGGAGAAATTGAGCCGGCAGCACGAGCTGCCGCGGTTGATTCTCAGCTATCGTAACCTGGCCAAACTCAAGTCAACCTATGTCGATCAACTGATCATTATGGCCACCGGGAAGAACAGCCGGGTGCATACCTCCTTTAACCAGTGCGGCACGGCCACCGGCCGCCTGAGTTCCAGCAAGCCGAATCTGCAGAATATTCCCGTCCGCAGTGAAGATGGCCGGCGCATCCGCGCCGCCTTTGTCGCGGCCCCGGGGCATGTCCTGCTCTCCGGTGATTATTCACAGATTGATTTGCGGATCCTGGCCCATTATTCCCGGGACAAGGTCCTCCTCAAGTCCTTCCGCGAGGGTCAGGATATCCACCGGTTGACGGCGGCCGAGATCTTTTTCGTGGCCCCGCAGCTGGTTACCTCCACCATGCGCCGGGTCGCCAAAACCATTAACTTCGGTATTATCTACGGCATGTCGAGCTTTGGCTTGTCCAGTCAGTTGAATATCAGCCGCAAAGAGGCCCAGACGTTTATCGACAGATATTTTGCCCATTATGCAGGCGTCAAGGATTTTATGGAAGCCATTGTCGATCAGGCCCGGCGGGACGGATACGTGACAACGCTTCTCGGCCGGCGCCGGGTGCTGCCGGACATTAACAGCAGAAACCGGACCCGGCGCGAGTTTGCCGAGCGCACGGCCATCAATACCCCTATCCAGGGGACGGCGGCTGATATCATCAAGCTGGCCATGCTGGAGGTCGACCGGGACCTCCGCGCCCAGGGGCTCGGGGCGCTGATGATTCTGCAGATTCATGATGAGCTGGTCCTTGAGGTGCCTGAAAACGAGGTTGACGCAACCAGGGAGCTGCTTCGGGCCGCCATGGAAAACGTTTTCGAGCTGGCTGTTCCTCTGGAGGTTAATCTGACCGTCAGCCGGAATCTTGCCAAGATATAGAGCTGGAAAGCAGGGGCTCTTGATCGATTTCGGGCAGGTGAACCATTTTTTCCTTGCAAAGAAAAAAAAATTATCTTAATAACATTCTTGTAATATGAAAGTGTGTCTTCCATATGCGGGGATATGGGTGCTATCTCCTCAATTTGATGTTTTTTTCTTTCTTCGCTTATTCGTAATTATCTCGAATGGTTGTCGGCTTCCTGCTCGCCGGATTGTTTGCAGGCTGCCATGAGGAATTGGAACTCTGGCATTGATTTTGCAAAAACTTTAGTATGATGGAGGAAAAGCAAAAACAGCCGGAGGAATAAAAAATGACCCCGCGTAAAGCAATTCGCATACTGATGTTGAGCCCGATTTATTTTCGCCTGAGTCCGGTTCAGCGTTGGACACTGGTTAGAGAATATTGCCGGTTGATCAGCAACAGCGAGCCCTGTAATTTCGAGACAAGCGGTCGCTGAAGAGATAAAGAATCTCTGTGGAAACCGGTTGCCTGGACAGGAGGTTGGACTCTAAGTGATGGAACGACGCCGGCATAAACGCTTCAATGTCAGTGAAAACGCATTGGCCTTTATCAACAATGCACCGTGTATGATTCATGATATCAGCGAGGGAGGGATGATGCTCCAGTCGGTTGTTCTGGAAGACGAGCCCGCCGATACCATGAAGCTCGATATTTTCGTTGGCAATGATAATTTTTATCTACAGGATATTCCCGTCCACCTCGTTACCCGCTCACTGCGTCAGTCGACCGTTCCTTTCAGCGTGGTTCAGGTCAGATGTTTCGGTTTTCAGTTCGGCGAACTGACCGAACAGCAAAAGAGCCGCCTTGATTATTTTATCGCCCGGAATACCATTGGCGAAGCCTGATTTTTTCGTAAGCGACGATGTTCTTCCATTTTTGCCTTTCTTCCTCCTGAATTCGTTATCGAGCGCCCGGCAGGGCGGCGCGGTGAAGACCGAAAAATACATTTGTTCGGCAATAATGCAATAAATTCCATGCATTGGCATGGAATGTTGCTTCTGGTCGTCACTGATTCATAATTGAGACTTTTTTTTGTTAAAGGCTTTGATCCAGCCGAGACGGATATGGTACTGTTGTCCGCAGTCAATCCATTTCGGGCAGGAACCAAGGTCGCGAACCATCGGCTGCTCGGCCTTTTTGTCGCCGGTTTCCTTGATCAGTGCCCGGCAATAGCCGGTGATAGCGTCTTTCACCTTGTAAAATTTACAGTTTATGCAGTTTGCCTTCATGATCTTCATTCCTTGGAAATATACAGTTACCAGTTTTCCATTTTTTCTTTTATCATACCCTGAAGCTGACAGGGGGACACGTTTTTTTCCCGGCAAGAAGTTCGGTTCAAGGTCGATACTGAACTGACTGGAATTCTGTTAATTTTCCCAAGAGCACCATATGTTGTCTTTTTGTCCTTGATGTGTACCATATGTTGTGATATAAAAAATGTAGCTGTTCCTCTGTACTTCATCTTCCGGCGCCAGGCCGCCTCACATAACCATGCTATAGATTCATTTGCCTGCCTGCCCGGATATGGAGTATATCCGAACAGTTCGGACCGGTTTTTCGCTTGTCCCCCGGATAGTTGCTGAAATTCGCACGGGCGGTTGGGAGAATTCGCTGCCGGGAGCGGATTTCTGTTCGGCCGCGCCAGGTATATAGAGAGTTTGTTGACAGCCCCCAAGGAGAGAAAAAATGACCGTGGATATGCTCAGGCCGAAATTGACAGCGGCCGCTGAAACCGTTCTGCAGCGCCGTTATTATTTGAAAGATGAAAATGGGCGGCCCCTGGAGAATTGGGAGTCTCTTTGCCGCCGGGTGGCTGACGCCGTGGCTGACGTGGATCGCGAAAGCGAGATCTACGAGGTCCTGAGAGAGAGCTTTTTCAACATGATCTACCAGCTCGATTTCCTGCCCAACTCTCCCTGTCTGATGAATGCGGGTACGGACCTGGGCCAGCTTTCCGCCTGTTTTGTCCTGCCGATAGAGGATTCCATGGACGGCATTTTTACCTCCATCCGTCATGGCGCCCTGGTCCACAAGACCGGCGGCGGTACCGGTTATTCCTTTTCCCGGCTGCGGCCCAAGAACTCGGCCGTGCAATCCACCCAGGGCGTGGCCTCCGGCCCTCTCAGCTTTGCCGTTGTCTTTGATGCCGCCACCGAGACCATCAAACAGGGGGGGAAGCGCCGTGGCGCCAATATGGGCGTCCTGCGGGTCAATCATCCCGATATCCTGGAGTTTATCGCGGCCAAGGAAGATCAGACCCGGTTTACCAACTTCAATTTCAGCGTGGCCGTCACGGACCGGTTCATGGAGGCGGTCAAAACCGGGCAGGATTATGAACTGATTGATCCCTCGAACGGCAATATCGTGGACACGCTCAGCGCCCGCATGGTTTTCGACAAGATCGTTGACTCCGCCTGGCATAACGGCGAACCCGGCGTCCTCTTCATCGATGCCGCGAACCGGGCCAACAGTACGCCGCAGCTGGGCGAGTTCGAGGCCACCAATCCCTGCGGGGAGCAGTGGCTGCTCCCTTACGAGAGCTGCAACCTGGGCTCGATCAACCTGGGCCGCTATGCGGCCGAGGGGGAGATTGACCGGCCCCGCCTTGCCCGGACCGTGCATCTGGCCGTTCGTTTTCTCGATAACGTGATTGACTGCAACCGTTTCCCCATTCCCGAGATTGCCGAGATGACCCAGAAAACGCGTAAAGTGGGCCTGGGCATCATGGGTCTGCATGATCTGCTGATTCAGCTCGAACTGCCCTACGGCAGCAGCGAGGGGCGGGAATGTGCGGCCGGGATCATGCAGTTTATTCATGATGAGGCGGAGAAGGCGTCCATCGAGCTGGCGGAGTTGAAAGGTCCCTTTCCCGCCTATGATCCGGTCTATAATCATTATCCCCCCCGGCGTAATGCCGCGCTGACCTCCATCCAGCCCACGGGAACGGTGTCGATGATTGCCGACTGCGCCTCCGGCTGCGAGCCTTATTTCTCCATTGTCATGATGAAACACGTCATGGACGGAGACAAGCTCTTGATGGTCAATAAGCATTTTGAGGAGGTGGCCCGTTGCGAGGGGTTTTATTCCGCAGAACTGATGGAGAAGGTCGCGGCCGGTGGGACGGTCATCGGCCATGATGAGATCCCGGTGAAGTGGCAGGAAATTTTTCGGACCGCTCAGGACATTTCACCGGAAAACCACATCAGGATGCAGGGCGCCCTGCAGGGCAGCGGTGTCGACAGCTCGATCAGCAAAACCATCAATCTGCCGGCCACCGCAACCAGGGATGATGTCCGGTTGGTCTATAATCTCGGTTTTGAACTGGGCTGCAAGGGCCTGACCGTATACCGGGACGGTTCCCGTGATTACCAGGTCCTCAACGCCGGCCGGGAGAAGGATGATGCGAAGACGGCTATGGTGGGCAGCCAGGGGCTTGTCCGCAAGAAGAAATTGCCCGACGTCCTCAGTGCCAAGCGGTACCGGCTCAAGGATGCCCATCAGAATACCATTTACCTCATTGTCTGTTTCGATGATAACGAGTGCCCGATGGAGGTCTTTGCCAAGTTTCCCTTTGACAACCGGGTCGACCTGAAGGATAAATCTACCATGTGGACCACTACCTGCCGGCTGGTCTCCCTGGCGCTCCGTTACCAGATTCCCATGGATGAGGTCATCAAGCAGCTGGACCGCTCAAGCGGTCACATGCTTGATCTGCCCGCCCAGCTCGGCAAGTTGCTGAAGTCGTTTATGGCCGGTACCCAGCAGGGGTTTTCCTCAAATTGCCCGGAATGTCCGGGCAAGCTTGTTTTCGAAGAGGGATGCGAAACCTGCCACGATTGCGGTTACAGCAAGTGCTCATAATTTGCCGCCTTGGGGGCTCCGTGGGTTTTCTGTGGGTTATATAATGGACGGAAGAGAGTGAAAAGATGACCCGAATCGGCCGTAATGAGCCGTGCCCCTGTGGCAGCGGCAGAAAATATAAACAGTGTTGTCTGCAGCGGCAGAGGGAGAACCCGGCTGCTTCCCCCCTGCGGCGGCTGAAGATTTCGTTGCTCGCGGAAATAGAGAAGATTCAGGATGCGGCCCGGCACCGGAAGGAAACGGTGCGGGAGCTTGGTGTCTTTATCCTCTTTGCCGACCAGGAGGGCAATGCCTGGCTCCTGGAGATCACCGAAAGTGATGCCGTTCAGCTTGCCCGCGCCGGCCGGCCGCTTGAGGTCCCGGTTAATGAAAATCCCGACACTATCGAGATCAACTGGAGCCATACCTTTGTTCTCGGTGAGCGGAATCTCCTGGTGAGATCCTATGCGGACCGGCGGGAGACCTGTCTGGAGCAGGTGCCGGCCCGGCGGATTAACACTGTGATCCGACGGATTCGCGGCAAATATTCACCGGACCAGTTAAGCAGGGTTCATCTCGACAGCCCGGAAGTCGCGGTATGAAGTTATGATTTCTCATCCCGCCCGGGGCCGTTTTGTCCCCGTAATGCTGGTTATGGGGCTTATTTTTTTTCTGTCCAATCAAAGTGGAGCAAGTCTGCCGCTGCCGAATATTCCGAACATTGATAAGTTGGCCCATTTCCTGATTTACGCCCTCCTTGCCGCTGCCTCACTGTATGCCTTTCCCACGTCTGTCCGGCGGCGGAGAGCACGTTTCGTCGGCGTGTTTGTCATCCTGTTGTGCGTCCTGTACGGCTTAAGCGATGAGTTTCATCAATCCTTCGTCCCCGGCCGCTGTGTCAGTGGCTGGGACCTCCTGGCCGACACGGTGGGCGCTTCGGCGATGGTCCTGGGCTGGCTGTACTGGCGCAACTCGTCATTCACGCGGAAAAAATTGCGCCTGGAGTGACGGCCCGTCCTTGGGGCCCGGCATTGTTAGTTTACCTTACCTTATCTTATCTTGCCTGATCTCGAACGAAATCCTCGTTTTCGGACGGACACGAGCTAAAAGAAGGATAACTCTTGTCTTGGCTCTTTAGCCGTTGTGTGTTAACTGGAAACTATGGGTGACAAAAAGGGGGATAAACTGTATCGCCACGGCAAAAAACTGTATCGCCACGGCAAAAAAACGTCTTGTCGGCAATTAAGTATGGGGCCCCCGAATTATATAACGCCCCGAATTAGGTAGCCATCACCGCCGCTAATCGAAAAGAAAGGAGGTTGGGCCGATATGAGTACCAAAAGCGTCCTGGCAGAAGAGTTGCATATTCCTCTTGAGCGCGACCTTTTTCTGCGGACCCTCATCCGCGAACTGGCCGGAATTCTGGAAGATGTGGTCGGCTTTGACAACGCGGCCGGCTATATCAGCCTGGTGGGACAAAATATCGGGGAATGGATCAACAATCTCTATACCCGGGGATTGGCGGTAGACACCCTGTCGGCAACCCAGGTGACCGAGGTCCTGCTCGACCTGAAGTCACGCATTCAGGGTGGTTTTTTTGTTATTGAACAGGATGAGAATAAAATCATCCTGGGAAACACCACCTGCCCGTTTACCGACAAAGTCATCGGCCGACCTTCCATGTGCATGATGACCTCCAATATTTTTGGCGTGATTATCGCTGAAAACCTCGGGTATGCCAAGGTTGTTTTACAGGAGACCATTGCCCGGGGACACAAGGGCTGCCGGGTGAAGGTATATCTGAAACCTTCGCCTGAAGCGAATACAGATGACGGGAGGGAGTATTTTGGTACGGCACGCGGCTCTTCTTGAACATTTTCACACCTTTACTGATCCATGGCCCACCGCCCATCTGCTGGTCGCCGAGGATGGGGAGATCGTCGCGGCCAATATTGCGGCGCAAAAATTATCGGGGCAGGAGAAGAACACCTGCGTCGGGAAAAAACTCTCGGATTTTGTCAATAACCCGCCTGATCATCTATCGCAATACCTGCATGTCTGCGCGCGCAATAAATGGCCGATGCCCGGTGCCCTCTCCTGGCGGCAACCGGGCAACGGCCCCCATGAATACCGCTGCCAGGGCTTTGTCATCAAGCCGCACTCGTCCGACTCCCCGGCCCTGGTCATCATCCGTTGCGAAACAAAATATGATGCCGGCAATAAATTCATCGCCCTGAACCGTAAGATGGAAGAACTGCAGTCCGCCTATCATAAACTTGCATCCCAGGCCCAGGCCCTGAAAAGCGAGATGGCCAGGCGCAAACAGGTGGAAAAGGAACAGCGCGCCCTGGAAAACCAGATGCACCATGTGCAGAAACTGGAAAGCCTGGGCGTCATGGCCGGAGGCATTGCCCATGATTTCAATAACATGCTGATGGCCGTCCTGGGCAATGCCGACTTGGCGCTTACAGACCTTGAGCCCTGGTCCCCGGTCAGACCCTTTATCGAGGAAATAGAAAAGGTTGCCCGCCGCGCCGCTGATCTTTGCCGGCAGATGCTTGCCTACTCCGGCAGGGGGCAATTCGTGGTTAAGACCATCTGTCTATCCGACCTGCTCCTGGACATGGCCAACATGCTGGAAATTTCTGTTTCAAAAAAGGCGGTGCTGAAGTTCAACTGCCCGGAAAATCTGCCGCCGATTAACTCCGATCCCTCTCAACTTCGGCAGATCGTCATGAACCTGGTTATTAATGCCTCGGAGGCCATTGGCGACAGAAGCGGCGTCATTACCGTGTCCACCGGCGCGGTGGAATGCGACCGGGCCTACCTGGCGGCAACATTTCTTGATGAAAATCTGGCCGAGGGCCTTTATACTTATCTGGAAGTGGCGGATACCGGTCACGGCATGGACGAGGAAACGAAGGCCAAGCTCTTTGATCCCTTTTTTACCACCAAATTTACCGGCAGGGGCCTGGGGATGTCCGCGGTTCTGGGAATTGTGCGGGGCCATAAAGGCGGCATCAAAGTCTACAGCGAACCGGGCCGTGGCACCACCATCAAATTATTGTTCCCGTCCATACCGGACGCCTTGCGGGAAGAAATACATGAAGAACCGGCCGGCGATGGCAAGTGGCAGGGAAAGGGTACCGTGTTGCTGGTGGATGACGATGAAACGGTCCGGGCCGTCGGCCGGCAGATGCTGGAAAGGCTGGGGTTCAAGGTCCTCACTGCCAACGACGGCAGTCAGGGGGTGGCGTCGTACCATGAACATACTGCTGAAATCGACTGCGTTCTCCTCGATCTCACTATGCCGCACATGGATGGCGAAGAAACCTTCAGAGAGATGCGCCGCATCCATTCCGGGGTGCGGGTCATCCTGTCAAGCGGGTACAATGAACAGGATGTGATCCAACGTTTCGCCGGCAAAGGGCTGGCCGGTTTTATCCAGAAGCCCTACACCCTGGAGCCGTTACGGGCCGCTATCCAGAAAGCATTTGCCAAGACGTCCCGGCCGGAAGATTGAGTTTTCCATAAACCTGAATCCGTTATCGGGCGCCCCGCAGGGCGGCGCGGTGAAGACCGGAAAACGCGTCTATTCAGCAATAATGCAACAAGTTCCGTATGTTGCGTGGAATATCATCTCAAGCCGTCACGGATTCAGGTAGTTGCTATTATTTAACGATTTAACGCCAGGTCATTATAGTGAAGAATATCCCTTTAGATGAACGAATTATTTTTGCCCTGGATTTTGCCGATCCCCGCAAAGCGGCGCGATGGGTCAGGAAGCTGGACAGCCGGGTCAAATTTTTCAAGGTTGGTCTGCAACTCTTTCTGGCCGGCGGCTGGCCGGTTGTCGATGACATTGTCGACCGCGGCAACAAGGTGATGGTGGATCTGAAATTTTTTGATATTCCGGAAACCGTTCATCAGGCGGTTCGGCAGTTGAAAGACCGGGGCGTTACCTTTATGACCATCCACGGCAATGAGCCGATAATCAGGGCGGCGGTGGCGGAGAAAAGCCGGATGAAGGTGCTGGCGGTCACCGTCCTGACCAGTTTTGACGAATCGGATATGGTGGAAATGGGATTTACCGGCTCGGTACGCGACCTGGTCCTGATCCGTTCCCGCAAGGCCCTGAAACTTGGCTGTGACGGCGTTGTTTCCTCGGCCCTGGAAGCCGGGCCGTTGCGCGATGAACTGGGACCTAATTTTCTGATCGTGACTCCGGGTATCCGGCCCGGCCTGAACCGGGACGTTGAAAAGGATGATCAGAAACGGGTCGCCACGGCGCGTGACGCCATAATCAGCGGCGCCGATCATGTGGTGATCGGCCGTCCCATCAGCACCTCCGCCGATCCGCTCTATACGGTCGGGACTATTCAGGAAGAGATTGCGATGGGCCTGGACGCATTGTGATATGCAGGAGGGGGTGAGCCTGATGGATAATTGGTTCGAAGTGCCTGATGCCGGCAACCTGGCAAGAGGATCCATGAAAGAAGTCTCGGCCGGCGGCCGGGAAATTCTCCTGGTCAGGTCTGGCGAAACCTACTATGCCACGGACAACCGCTGCTCCCACCTGGGCGGTAAGCTCTCCGAGGGGAAGCTTGCCGGTAGGGTGGTCACCTGTCCCCTGCACGGCTCCCGGTTTGATGTGGCCGACGGCACCGTAGTCCGCTGGTTAAAGGGAACCGGGCTGCTGGCAACTATCGGCAGAATGGTCAAGTCGCCGCAGCCGATTCGTACCTACCCGCTTAAAATGGAAGATGACCGGCTCTTGATCCAGGTCGTGGATGGCAGGTAGCAACCTTTGGCAATGGTGCGGTTATTTGCAATTACCGGGCACAATATTTTTGTCGAGGGAACGGGATGAATAAATCGGTATTGTTTTTCTTTTTCATCATTGCGATCTGCTTTGCCGCCAGCCCCGTACTTGGAGCTGAAACCAGCGTCCGGCTGTTCATGCCGGACGGGCAGCTTAACTCTCATCCTGTCCAGGTGTTTGTCAGCAATAAGAACCTCGACCCGTCCATGAAGCCCCGGCTCAGGTTGACCGCCGGCCACGTCCTGCTTGCAAAGCGGGAGGGCGAGTCAAGTTATTATAAACCCGAGGTCGTGGCCCCCGGACAACGCCGGGTGCAAAAGGTCCGTGGACAACGAATCGCCCTTACCGGCACGATTCTTTTCTTTGATCTGAGTAAATATCCTTTTCCATTTTACAAGGCCACCCGGCGTATCACTCCCATCCTTGAATGGCAGGAGAAGTCCGGGCAGAAGGAGATAACCCGGATCGCGGTGGGGCCTGACAAGATCAACCTGGGCAATATTATCGGAGCCTTCTTGTGGACCCTGGTTCTGGTCATTATGTTGCTTACCTTCATAGTCGTCTGGAGTAAGCAGGTGAAAGGGAAGGCGATCTATCTTCTCTGTAATGTTCAGGGGACCTTGTCGCTGTCGCGGACCCAAGTGGCGGCGTGGACGATTGCCATCGGCGGGATGGTAACCGGTTTTGGCCTGATTAAGTTTGAGCTGCCGGATATTCCCGAGACCCTCGTCGCCATGATGGGGCTTTCGTTGGTAACAGGCGGCATGAGTTATTTTCAGGCGGAGAAGAAACATTCATCGCCGGCCGGAGCACCGCCGGCAGCGAAAACACCGGCAACCGTACGGGAGCGAGAAAAATATACCCCGCACTGGTCTGACCTTGTGTGCGAATCCCCGGGAAAATTGTCATTACCCAAGGCGCAAATGGTGTTCTGGACCGGAATCGTCCTGGTTTTGTTCGTCGCCAAAAGCATTCTTAACGGCGCCTTGTGGGAAATCCCCTGGGAGCTGGTTGCTTTTATGGGTATGAGCCAGGCCGGTTACCTCGCACCTAAATTTAAGTTGGTCCGAAATCCGAATGGTGCGGATCCCCGCCCGGCCGCCTGACCGGCGGCCGTTATTTTCACAAGAAAAGAGCTTCTTTATGGTCTGGCCCAGGTTATTATCCATGCTTGCGGCTGTTTCCCTGGGGTTGCTGGTCTCCATCGCTGCGGTTGCGGCCGGGGGGAAAACCGGTGCCGTCGTGATTACCGGAGATGAGATCAAAGAGATGAACGTGCACAAGATTGCCGATGTGCTCAACCAGGTACCGGGAATCAAAGCCGGCGAGTCATCCGTCTCGATCCGGGGTTCCTATAAAGTGAAGGTCCTGCTGGACGGCCGGCCCATCAATGACCCCTCATCCAGCCACGGCTCGGTAAAATTCGACTTGGTGGACGTGGAAAATGTGGCGGCAATCGAAATCTACAAGGGCAAAGGCGCCTTGAAATACGGTGATGATGCCGGCGGCGGCGTCATCCTGATCACCACCAGGAAAATCAAGGCCCTGAGTGGAAATGTAAAGGCGTATTGGGGAAATTATGACACCTCCCATTATAACGCCAACTGCAGGGTCAGGAAGGGGGCCTTCGGGCTTGGCGCAACCGCCGGCTATGATTATACCGGGGGATACCAGGTCAACGGCGACCGGTGGAAGCGGCAGGTCGGCGGCCGGCTTGAATATGTCCCGGGTAACGGGCGGCGTCTGGCGTTTTCAGCCGATTATCTCCAGGATAAACGGGGGCTGAGCGGCCGGCCGGAGTTCCCCTCCCCCCGTTCCCGGAAAGAAAGTGAAATGTTTTCCTGCGCCTTGAGCGCCGGGGCGGGAGGGCTGGCCAGCGAGAGCTTTTTCAATGATGCGAAAACCAGGAACCGGGATCCGGACCGGAATATCGATAATTTTATCATTGTCAGGAAACTGGGCGAGGACCTCTCCGCCTCCCTGGCCCCGGCAAAGTACGGGACCGTACACTATGGCACCGCCTTACGCTGGAGCGGCGCAAAAAGCAGCCGCTTTGCCGCCAGAGACGAGTCTTCGTTCTCCCTGTTTGCCACCGATACCGTGTCGGTCAGGCCGCTTGCGCCGCTGCCGCTGACCCTTTCTTTCGGCCTGCGGGGGACCCTGTATTCGGAATTTGCTCATACCGTCAATCCGGAGGTGAAAATATCGTATAAAAAAGCCCCCTGGTCATTGTCGGTGAGCGGCAGCCGGACCAACAATACCCCCTCTTTTTACCAGCGCTACGATGAAACCGGCACCAAAGAGCCGAACCCCGGCCTGGGCATGGAGACGGCGGACAACTTCAGCATTTCTTTTTTTACCGAAATATCCCCGCGCCTCTCCGGCGGTATTTCTCTGTTTTACAACCGGATTGCCGACCGGATCACCTATGTCCTGGGAGACAACGGCATCGGCAGGTATGAAAACTTCGGCGAGGTGACCAACCGGGGCGGGGACCTCCTGCTCAACTGGAAGCTGCTGGACAACCTGTCCCTGAAAGCGACCTATACCTACCTTAAGTCCATCGACGAGGATACCGGGCGCTGGATGGTGGCAAAGCCCCGGCACCGGGTGTATGCTGATCTTTCCTGCCGCCCGGTCCCGGACCTCTCCCTCATCTTCAACCTGAAGTATGAATCCGGGCAGTACACCCGCTCCGACAACACGGCCTCGGTACCGGGGCGGATTATCGGCAACCTCAGGGTTGAGTACAACCCGGCCCGGCCGGCCGGCAGGTTCGGCCGTCCGGAGTTCTTCGGGGAAATCAAAAATATCGGCGATCGGACATATCGTTACGGCGACGGCTGGCTGGCGCCGCCGCGGACCTGGATATGCGGTCTTAACTACTACATATTCTAACAGTTACGAAAAGAGAGATGGTGCTGAACAAAATATTTTCGTTTTCAGCCATTGTCGGCCAGGATCAGCTCAAGCTGGCGCTGGTCCTCTTCCATCGCAGCCGCCCCCGCCGGCCAACCCTTGCAGGACATTGTCGTGGACATAGACGAGGTGCGCCGCAGGAGGCAGGCTTAGGTGCCATCAATGGTCAGGATTTTGGTATTCCCGGCATAGGGGCGCAATTCAACTCGCTCCAGGTTGGACATCTTCCTGACCAGCCTGGCCAGTCGATGAATATCGCTTATTATCTCCTCTAGTTTGCCGTATGCCGCACTGCCGGGTTCGAAATCATCTTGAAGCAGCTGGGCGTTGCCAAGTACTATCTGTAAAGGCGTGTTCAGTTCATGGGCCACAGTTCCAGCCATGGCGGCCACGGCCTCCAGTTTCTCCCGGTGGCGCCGCAATTCCCGGTCCCGCAGGCCACCGATTAAGGCCGCAGTTGCATTGAACAGAATTATTTCGAGAACGGCATTGAGATCCGCCGTGGCAAAATCGTTCCACCGCCACAGGACAAAGGGCAGATAGCAGGCCGTAACACCGAGCGAGGTGAACAGGCCTCCCCGTAATCCGTACCAGAGTCCACCCAGTACCAGCGGCAGAAAATACAGTTCCCGATACAGGATATGCAGATGAGGCAGATTTTCACCGGTGGAGTAATGCAACAAACTGATGCAGCCGACCAGCAAAGTGATCATGAAAATTCGCATACGGTTTGTCTTCATCCGGCTGCTCCCAATTCTTTTTGATTTTCCTGTCTTTTGAGACTACCGTCAGATGTCGGCAACGACATTGCAGGGCAGCATATTGCGCCAGCAATTTTTTTTGCTAAAATGAGTAGCTCCTTTTTTTCTCTGCTACCCTCGCGTTCGGTCACCGGGACAGGTCAAACCATTATCTATCGTATCTCCTTGCGCATCCGGTCAAAGTCTTCTTTGCTTATCTCCCCCCTGGCATACCTGTTTTTGAGAATATTGAGGGCCTGGGAATCAGAGTCACTGTTGCCGGACCGGGTCCGGAAAAGGATCTGAAATAACTTCACGACCAGAAAAAGAATCAGGCCCCAGAAAATAAAGGTGACTATCAACCCAAAAGGCCCGGGGAAGAACATCCCCGGCCCACACCACCAATGATTATATGGAAAACTAAATGACATCATATTTGCTGTTCCTTGACCTCCGCCGCCCGGACCCTGCTTCAGGGGGATTGAAAAAAGCCAGCCGGCGGCGGACGGCGCCGCCAGTTGTTGCCGGTTATCAGTTACATTAAAAGACTGCACGGACCGTGCCATACCTGGAATTACGGGTTGCGAAAGCAATATCCAGGTATGATTATTAGAAATATTTTTTATCGACAGGATAAGGTCTCAGGCGGTTGCAATAGGCGGTGTCCAGAAGTCAGGCAGTAGAGCAGTGGGAAATCACTAAAACATGCCTCATTTTGAGACATATTTTAGTGATTGAGACCTGAATCCGTGAGCGTTCGAGAACGGTGCAGCTGCAAGGCGTTACCTCAAACCGTCATGGATTCAGGTGAGATGGAAACGGCCCTTGTCGCGCCTTGGCTCCGGCAGGATTTCTGAGATTTTTTAATGCGGATTCTGCGGATTCGCAAAAAGACCATTTCCGGACGGGCACGGGTTAAGAGCGAAGGGTCGCCTTTAACCGTCCGGGGTTTGTAAAGAGGTCAAGAGCGTCATAAATATCCCGACAGATGACATCCGCATTCATGATGGTTGCCGCCGCTGACCCCTCTCGCTGGACAACGGCAATCCCGAGGGCGGAGTGTTTCAGCATCAGGCTGTCATTCCTGCCGTTGCCGATACTTGCAACCCGCGAACTGCCGAGTGCGTCTATGTATTCCTTTTTTCCTGCTACCTGGTCTGCCTGCTGCATGATTTCAAGTTTACAGGGAACCCCTTTTAACTGGGCGGCCGCCAGGCCGAAAGTATCCGCGGTGATAATATGCATGGTCATCTGTTTTGACAATTCGATCAATATATCAGCCACTCCTTTAAGCAAAATGCCATCCTCGGCAAGGGTTCCGTTATAATCCATTACGAGATAGTCAATGGTAAGAGTGTCGAACCCCGGTATATCCAGTGTAAACATCTGCGTCCTCCCTGTTACAATTTTCTTATAGGTTATAGCGGCTTTTTTAAATAAATCTACTGCATATTTCATCCCGGCGGCAGGGATTTTACGCAGCCGGCACACCGCGCCTGGATGTCCCCCGGCGGCGGCGTTTTCGTAATTTTTTTCCTTGTTGTATCCTGTCCGTTGTCATAAACTAAATATGATAAATTTGTAATAATTCTTGTTTTCAGGCAAAGCTGGCAAGAGCGCAAAGTTTTTTAACAGCGGCATGTTATCTTCGCGCTCTTGGCGGCTTTGCCTGACATTTTGATTTTATAATCATTGTTTCAATGACGGGGAGAGAGTTCACTATGGGCTCACCGGTATGTGCGGGGATCAGGAGGATGTTTAAAAAACCCATGGTCAACCATTCGCTGGCTGGCGCCCTGATCGGTTATGTCTTCTTTCATCCGGTCACCATGGTCATCTACCACTTCACCTATTACC
>VAPE01015608.1_pt1 | contig 17147 bp, 20 predicted proteins | sample 3393911 | NCBI WGS metagenome assembly VAPE01 (sample SAMN08290436, study PRJNA428436) | hydrothermal vent metagenome | isolation source: Deep-sea hydrothermal vent chimney | place: Atlantic Ocean: South-mid Altantic Ridge | reverse complement strand
TTCTGTTGTCTTCTCTCTCTATCTCGGAGACGAGCCCCGCCACGTCTTTTGAATAGAGCATGCCCGTCTTAATTGCATCAATACGGATATCGTCGAGTACTGTGCTGATCTGCCCCCTTACTACATGGAGAGGGAGCGGGAATATATCCCTAACACCCTTTGTGTTCTGTGCTGTAACGGCAGTAATTGCAGAGAGGCCATAAACCCCGATCTTCCGGAATACCCCGAGATCGAGCTGTGCCCCGGCGCCTCCGGTGGGGTCGGATCCGGCTATAGTGAGGGCCGTTTTCATAGGTGTTCAGAGTTTGACCTCGATAAACTCCCTGCTCCTTAAGGACCTTGTCCATTCCTTAAGCCTCTTCCTGAACTTCTCTTCAACGAGCTTGGCCCTGATACGGTCCTTCCTGGATGTTTCGGGATTAAGCTTGTCTTCAAGATAGATTATATGGAGCCCCCGTTCGGTCCGGAAGGGCTTGCTGTAGTGTCCGATCTCCAGATTGTCAATGGCCTCAAGGAAAGGGGTTGCAAGATCTTTCTTCTTTATATAACCAAGCTCACCACCCCTTCCTGCATTCGGTCCTTCCGAGTATTTAACGGCGAGGCTATCAAAGGGTTCCCCCTTATTCAGGAGTTCCATTACCTTCCCGGCCTTCTTTGCTATAGATGCCTTGTCCTCCTTGCCTGTGGTTCTGAAGAATATCTGGCGGATCCTGTATTCCTCGCCGGAAGAGAGATTATCCTTGTTGTTACGGATGTAACGGGATATCTCCTCCTTTGTAACTATGATTTTATTCCTGACTTCTGAATTAATCAGCTTGGAGACTATTATTTGTTCTTTGACCTTTTTCTTGTATTCATCATAGGAGAAGCCTTCCTTTTTCAAGGCCTTCTTAAAGGAGTCTTCATTTAATCCGAACTTCTTTCTTATCTGTGAAATTGCATCGTTGAGTTCGGATTCGGTGACTCCGATATTTTTTTTGCGCGCCTCATGCAGTTGAAGCCTTAGATCTATGATCCTCTCAAGATAGTCCTTTTCGTACTTTTTCAAGATCCTTCTTTTTTCATCATTAGTTAGCCCCCTCAGCTTGTCTGCGAGTTCAAATTCCATGTTTTCATAGAGTTCGCTCCAGGTTATTACGTCCTTGCCTACTATTGCTACCACCCTGTCAAGAAGAACACTGGAATGGGCAATATTGGGGGCAATGGAGAGAAATAAAAAAAGCATGGTTGTCAGGTATTTTTTTAACATCTCTGCTCCTTCGAATTCTGAATTGGTGGTCCGCGTTTAAATAAATGCGATATCTTCGATCGAGGAGGCTACGACGAAAACCCGCTTATTATTACTTTCCCCGTCGGTCGGAATAAGGAAGAACCCTTTCTTCCCATCCGAGGTTTTGGAGAGGAAGAACCCCTTTTTCCAGGGGATATCCCCCTCAATATAGCCCAGAAGACTCTCCCTGTCCTTGAATCTCACATAGACCCTCTTTTTCTTTTCCGGCATCCTGCCGTAACGTTTGCTCTCCCTGTAGGCAGGGTCTCCATCAAAGGATTTAACAAAGAATATCGCCTTTAATGACTCCATCTTAACAGAGAGGACCTTGCCCGTGGCCGGATCTTCTACCTCTGTTTCGTCGCTGCACTCTGAAAAATCCTTGATATATCCCTTGATTATCTCACTGTTAACAAGGCGAAGAACCACTTTCTCTTGCATGCCGGTTACCTTACGTAGACCTTTATATCTGCCTTTTTCTTCTGCTCTGCAATGTATTTAGCCGTTACGGCCTGGCGCTTCTGATCCAGCAGCATGGATCTTATCTGATCCTTTGCCTCTTCAAAGGACATGACCGACGAGGGCTTCCTGTCCTTGACCCTGAGAAGATAAAAACCATCCTTTCCCTTATACGGCCCACCGACCTCGCCTTTCTTTAGTTCCTTGAGTGCATCGGCAATTGTTCCGGTAAAGAGGTCGGATCTGGCCCATCCGTATTCACTAACGACCGCCGTCTTTTCCTTCTTGAATCTTTCACCGACGGTATCGAAGTCAATCTTGTCTTCCTTTATTTCCTTGAGGATTTTTTCTCCTTCTTCCCTTGTGGGGACCTGTATCAGTTTGACTAATACCCTTTCGGGTTTCATAAAGGGTATTTTGCTGTTCATGTAGTAATCCTTGACATCCTCCTCCTTTATGGAGTCTTCAGGAACCATCGAGGTAAGGAGTTGATTGATTAAAAGTCTTTCCCCAACCTCTTTTTTGAGTTCCTCCAGTGTGATTCCAAGTTTCTTTAACGAAGAGTTGAACCGTTCTTCACCGAGTAACTGCTTGATGGAATCTATCTCTTTGTTTATCTCCTCTTTATTGACGGAGATCTTTTTTTCCTTTGCCCCCTGGATGAGGAGTTCATACCCGATCAGTTCATCGATTACGATCCCTTTCAGATTTTTTTCTTCTATGCCGGCACCTCCGGCCTTGGCTGATTCCTTTCTCAGCTTAAGTTGCCGGTTAAAAGCCTCCATAGTGATCTCTTTGCCGTTTACCACTGCAGCGGGCTTCTTCGAACACGAAACGCTGAGGAGTAATACAACAGAGAGGATGATAACGGGCAGCAATTTTTTTGACATAAGCGTGATCTCCTGGTCGGGAATTTAAGGAAAACTATTTAATTACTGTTAAAATTTTGACATAATAACGGATATAAAAGCAACCACGGCAGTTGGATCCGGATCCGCCCATAGATAAACCTGTACATTCTGAAGAGGGTATGGACATGGGGTCATCATTTCATTTTCTAAAGATTCAGTGTAATCTGATATCCCGGGATTATCATTTCATCGGAATCATGATATAATAAAAATACTCAAATACTACGATAAGCCGGAATGACAGATAGAGATACTGACTTTATACACAGACTCTATTTGGTCAGGCTCTCAGACCAAAGGTCGTAGCTTGCCGATGTAAGGAAAACTTGATTAATTGCATACCTTGCCTTCATCCCCGACCGAAGGCCGGGGTTTTCGGCAAGGTGCATTGCAAAAGAAACCTTTAAAACAGGACATATTTTAATCAGAGGAGGTCTTATGTTACATCCCGATATACTTGCCTTTGTCCTTGCAGGTGGTAAAGGTGAACGACTCTTTCCGCTGACCGCATTCCGTTCCAAACCGTCGGTACCCTTCGGGGGCAGATACAGGATCGTGGATTTTGTTCTCAGCAATCTGGTCAATTCACGGATATTTTCCATATATCTTCTCGTTCAGTATAAATCACAGTCCCTGATTGAACATATCAGGCAACACTGGGTTATGTCACCCATCATCAAGGATCACTTTATCGCAGTAGTTCCACCGCAGATGAGGATGGGTCCCGAGTGGTTCCAGGGAACGGCGGATGCAGTCTTCCAGAACATTAATCTCATAACCCAGCAACGTCCCGGCCTCGTGTTGGTATTTGGAGCCGACCATATATACCGTATGGATATAAGGCAGATGATCGATTTTCATCTCGACAGAAATGCCGATGTTACCGTGGCGGCAAGGCCCGTTCCGGTCGAGGAGGCCGCGTCCTTCGGGGTTATACAGACCGACGGTGAAAACAGGATCGTTGGCTTTCAGGAAAAACCGGAGAACCCGACCCCGATGCCGTCGGACGGCAACAGGGCCTATGTATCGATGGGTAATTATATCTTCAATACCGATGTGCTTATTAACGCCCTGATAGAGGCACAGACTAAAAGGCATAACGATTTTGGGGCTCATATACTCCCCGGGCTTGTTGATACGGGCAGGCTGTTTGCCTATGATTTTGCAATGAACAACATAGAGGGCTTTAAGCCCTACGAGGAACGCGGGTACTGGAGGGATGTGGGTACGATAAAGGCATTCTTTGACGCCCATATGGATATGCTTGGTGAGAAACCCCTCTTTGAACTGAATAATGCAGCCTGGCCGATCTATCCGTCCGGATATAAGTCCCCTGCAACAAAGATACTCAATGCAGATATAAAGAACAGCATGATATCCGAGGGTGTGATAGTCAAGGATGCACGGATAAGGAATTCCTTTATCCGTACCGGGGTGGTGATAGATGAGAACGTGGTGATCGAGGACTCGATTATAATGGATAAGACGGTTATAAAACGGGGTGCACATTTGAAGAATACAATCGTTGATAAATTGAATGTGATCGGGGAGTTTGACAGGGTTGGACATGATTCAGAGGATGAGAGGTTCGGTCTTCACATCGACGGCTCGGGGATAAGGGTGATCCCGAGGAAAGGATTGCGTGATTCCGGATAGGATGTCGGAGAGGGAGATATACGGCAAGCTGAAGAAGAAGGCCCTTGAGCTTTCAAAGACACTGTCCCCTCCGGGGTTTTATCGGAAACACGCTGCTGATATTAGACTTTCCGAGAGGATTTTAAGGAATAGCCCCCTGACAAAGCAGTGTATCAATCACCTTAATTTAACGCAGGAAGCGATGGGGCATGGGTTTGACCATTCACTTGCAGTTGCTGTGGATGCAGGTGCGATAGTGAACATTGAAGGGGCGGGTATGGGGATTCCGGAGGGCAGGCTTAAGGCCCTGATAGTTGCCTCCCATGTTGCCGGGCTGCTCCATGACATAAAGAGGGGTGAGGAGGACCATGCGGTTGAAGGCAGTAAGGAGGCCGGGAGGTTCCTCGATGGTTTTGGTATAGAGGATTGGCTGAAGAGGTATGTCGTTGTTGCCATAAGGAACCACGAGGCGTTCGGGACCGTGGTGATGCCCGAGGATGAATTTGGAGGACTTGTCAGCAATGCCCTGTATGACGCGGACAAGTTCAGATGGGGAGTGGATAATTTTACGGTTACTGTCTGGGAAATGCTTGAATCGGGTAATAAACAGTTAAAGGAATTTATTAGAAACTATAACAAATCCCTTGAATATATCGAGAAAGTAAAGGATACATTCAGGACGGAAACGGGTAAGAAATACGGTCCTGAGATAATAGACAAGGGGCTGCAGGTGGGACGAATGCTTTACAGTGACATAGAGATGCTCTCCAAGGCTTAATCTAAGCCTTCCAGCCTATTGTCGCGTCAACTCTCAGTTGTATCCCGATACCTGCCCTGTTCCCGGGTGATTCCGTAAATATGCAGTTAATCAATGCCGTCCATCATCGAGAAACACCAGTATCTTCTCTTTCTCCCTGAGGTCTCCGATGGTGAGATCCGCCCCTGAATCTTCAAGTTCATTCATAGTGAATGGCCCTGTTGCTACCCCTATGCACCTTGCACCGTGTACGTGAGCGCACCGGACATCCCTCGGTGTATCACCGATGATTACACAATCCTCAGGCTTAACGGTTTCCCCCGGTACGGGAAAGCGATTAATGGCTATCGGTAGAAGGCGGTCCCTGTCCTCATGATCGCTTCCAAAGGCACCGAAGGGGAAATACCTGTTAAGCCCGAAGGGTGAGAGTTTTAACCGGGCCCCGCCTTCAATGTTTCCCGTCAATAGACCAAGGGGATATCCCTCTGCTTTTAAATGCTCGAGAATACCGTAAACTCCGGGGTTCACAGTCCTGTGCGGGTTATCAATTTCCGAGCGAAGTATGGTCAGGTACCTCCCGGTAACAAGCTCCACCTCCCCGTTGTTGTTCCCGATCCCGTGAAGTTTTAGCGCCTCTTTTACAATCTGCATGTCTGTTTTACCTGCCATTGAAATGCCGTTAAAGGCAATGTCGATACCGAAGCGTTCGGAGAAGGCCAGATTCAGCGCCCTTATCCCGGCCCCACCGGAGTCTATGAGGGTCCCGTCAATATCGAACAGTATGAGTTGTTTTCCGGTCATATCTTACCTCTCTCCCCATAGCCTCGGGTCGAGGGCATCCCTCAATCCCTCTCCAAGGAGGTTGTAAGAGAGTACGGTCAGCAGGATTGCAAGCCCGGGAAAGACGGAAAGCCACCAGGCAATCTCTATATTGGCCTGGCCTGTGGTCAGGATATTCCCCCAGCTTGGATATGGAGGCTGAACACCGAGACCCAAAAAACTGAGGGAGGACTCAAGCAGCACTGCCGATGCAACACCGAGTACTGCGGATACAATGATCGGGGCAAGACTGTTTGGCAGCATATGTCTGAATATAATCCTTATGTCGGATGCCCCTATCGCCTTTGCCGCAAGGACATATTCACGCTTTTTGAGGCTGAGAAACTCCGCCCTTACAAGACGGGCAACACCCATCCAGGAGGTAAGACCGATAATAAACATGATATTCCATATACTCGGACCGATAAATGCGATAACGGCAAGGATCAGAAAGAATGTCGGTATTGACAGCATGACGTCCACGATCCTCATGTTCAGTCTGTCAAGCAGTCCCCCGTAATAACCTGCTATTGAGCCTATCAGGATTCCGATTATGGTTGAGATCCCCACGGCGACAAAACCCACGGCAAGGGATATCCTTGCACCGTAGAGCATCCTGCTCAGCAGGTCTCTTCCGAGGTCGTCGGTACCGAGGATGTGTGTCCGGCTTGGCGGTTCAAGTATGTGGTTGCGGTCAATGAAGTCATACTCATATGGGGCCAGGAGGGGGGCAAAGATGGCTACAGTGAAGAGGATAACAACAAGTATGCTCCCTGTCAGGGCAAGTTTGTTACGGCTGAATCTCTCCCATAAGACACCCTTCATCCTTTAAGTCCTCCTCGTCCTCGGGTCTGCCAGCGCATAACATAGATCGGCAAGCATGTTTCCGATAAGCGTAAGAACCGCCCCGATGGTAAGCAGTCCCATTATAAGGGGGTAATCCCTCGTCATGACCGACATGTAGAACAGTTGGCCCATGCCCGGGATGCCGAATATCTTTTCAAGGATGACGCTCCCGCCGAGCAGTCCGGGGACTGAAAGCCCGAAGATGGTTATTATGGGAAGCAGGGCGTTTCTGAGTGCGTGTCTGTAGATGACCATCCGCTCGGGGAGTCCCTTTGCCCTGGCAGTGGTGATGTAGTCCTGCCTGATCACCTCGAGCATGCTGCTGCGCATGTACCTGGAGATACCCGCAAGGCCACCAATGGCGGAAACAAATACGATCAGTATCAAATGCCTGCCCACGTCCACCATCTTGCCGCCGACTGAAAGTGCGTCATAGTTCATCGATTTAATACCGGAGATGGGGAGGATATGCAGATAAACCCCGAAGAGCATCATAAGGAGAATCCCGAGCCAGAACGCCGGCATGGAGAATCCGACAAAAACGCCTACGGTGGTGACCTTGTCGAAGAGTGAGTGTTGTCGCGTGGCGGAGGAGATTCCGATTGGGATGGCAATGAGAAAAACAAGGATCATGCTCACCAGGTTTATTGAAATGGTAACAGGGATCCTCTCCTTTATCTTTGTCCAAACAGGGCGTCTGTCTGTTGAGAAGGATTCCCCGAAGTCCAGTTTGATTATCCTCTTGGCCCAGAGAAGGTACTGGATGATGATAGGTTTGTCCAGACCGTAATATTTTTCGAGCATTTCCCTTGCTTCGGGGGTGATCTTCGGGTTAAGCTCCGTAAGGACATCCGTAGGCTTTCCGGGAGCAAGGTGAATTATGAAAAACGAAAGAAGTGTTATCCCGAAGAGGGTAATAGTGAGTTCTGTAACCCGTTTGCTTAGAAAAAGGAGCATCCGGCCTCTCTATGCCTCCTCAACCACCCTGAATGAGTGTGTTATCTTAGCCACACCTTCGAGGCTTGCCTTGACGGAACAGTATTTGTCCATCGAGAGTTGAACCGCCCTTTTTACCGCTTCCCCGGAGATATCTTTGCCTTTTACGACAAACTCAATATTAATATCGGTGAACTTCCTGGGGTGAGAATCGGCCCGTTTGGCGCTGACCACTATCTCAAGGTCGCTTACATCCTGTCTCTTTTTTCTTAAGATGGATATGACATCCATTCCCGTACATCCACCAAGTCCCATGAGTACCAGTTCGGTTGGCCTTGATGCGGTATCCCTGCCACCGAACTTGGGGTCGCCGTCCATGACAACCGAATGGCCTGTCGCCCCCTCTGCTATGAACCTCATGCCATCGACTAACCTGACTGTGGCCTCCATGCCTTCGCTACCTCCTTATGGATTGATTAATATTATAACTTATAACCGAAATACGGCAATAAGCTTATTTGATGAATTTGCAAAAAATCCTATTTCCCCTCCCCCCAACCTCCGAAGGACCTCTTCCATTCAAGGGAGAGGGAGATTTCCGGCTTTTTACGAGTTCATCTTGTTTATTAATGATACAATATCAACATGGCCTTTATTCAAAAAGGCTGACAGACTGCAATATTAGGGTGTTTAAGGTTCAGAGGGCTGCTTTATGTGGATTTAACCGGTGCTCTCAGCATCCTTTCAACCTCCGCCGTATCGATGAACCATATGTTTCTAATCGTGAGATGTCAATTATATCACATCCCTGCAGAGTGATAAAATCGCCTCGTTTACCCTCTTGAGGTCCACCTGTGTGTTGAAGCACGGCCCGTAGGGCCTTTCATTGGGGATCCCGATGACAGGCATTGGATAGATGTCGACTATCCCGCTTGAGAGGTCCCGTTCACAGGCAACGGCCACTATTGCATCCGGCCTGACCTCCCTGACTATCTTCCTCGCAAGTGTTCCACCCGTGGCTATAGATAGATTCAGATTATACTCATCTGCGATATTAATCAGGTCTTTTATCTCGCATCTGCCACACCTCTTGCAGTTGTAGATATTGTGGGTAATCCTTATGTCGCATTTGTCTATCTGGAGACAATGGGGCAGGAGCAGGAGTATTTTCTTTGTCCTGTGCCCTTCCCTGAGGACAAGCCCGTTGTTTAGTCGGATTATGGTTCTCTGCAACCCCTCCTTGGTGTCCTTCTTGAAAGAGGAAAAGAGCATGAAGAGGGGATAGAGAATCTTAAGAGTAAAACATCTAAACAATCTTGGTGTCACCGGTTCTTTCACCAACCTTCAGGTCACGTCCCTGTCCCTGCAGATAAGATGCGATATCCATGGGCCTCTTGCCTTCAACCTGAACCTCAAGGGGTGCAAGAAGGCCCTCAGGCGTTGAGATCAGGATGAGATGGCGCTCTCTTTTGACAACTACTCCCGGGGCACCCCTGCCTTCACAGACCTCGGCCTTTAATATCCTGACGGTTTTGTTCCTGATCCTCGTAAATGCCCCCGGCCAGGGGTTCAGTGCCCTTATACGGTTGCATATCGCCGCTGCAGGCATATTCCAGTCTATCAGTCCATCGGATTTCTTAATAATCGGGGCATAGGACGGCTCTCCCCTCTGGGGTACCGGCCTTATGCTATTTTCCCTTATACCGGTTAGGGTCTCGATCAGGAGTTCTGCTCCGGGATATGAGAGCCTCTCCGAAAGGGACTTGCCGGTATCTGCACTTTCTATCGGAATCGGCTTCTGCAGGAGGATATCGCCCGTATCAAGACCCTCGTCCATAAGCATGGTCGTAATGCCGGTTTCCTTTTCGCCGTTTATAATGGCCCACTGAATGGGGGCAGCCCCACGGTATTTCGGCAGCAGCGATGCATGAAGATTGATGCAGCCTCTCCGGGGAATGTCCAGTATCTCTTTAGGTATAATCCTTCCATAGGCGACAACGATGATAAACTCCGGAGAAAGTTCCCCGACGTGGCTTATGAACTCCTCAGACCTTATGTTTGAAGGCTGTGAGCAGGGTATTCCAAGCTCCTCTGCAAGGGTCTTGACCGGGGGCTTAATCATCCGGTGTCCCCTTCCTCCTGTTTTGCCGGGCTGTGTGACGACCTCGGTTATATCTTCATGATGGTCATGAAGGCCCTTCAGTGAAGGAAGGGCAAAATCCGGCGTTCCAAAGAATATAATACCCATGATTTCCAGGGATACTCAAGTTACGTAGCGTTTATGGTGAGTGAACAAAAATTCGTTGCCTTAATTGTTGATTTCATAACCGTATATCCTGATAAGGGCCTGAATCCCCCGGACAGGCGCCTATGATAAAATAACCTGACCCGGTATCTTAGAATAGTCAAGCAGTCTGTCGCAATTTTTTAAGGTATCTCTTCCTGAAAAACTCCCTCTTGATCGGGCTCATCCTGTCTACAAAAAGCGTTCCGTCAAGGTGGTCTATCTCATGTTGGAGCGCCCGGGCAAGAAGCCCGGTTGCTTCGATCTCTACAGGCTTTCCATTGCGGTCGAAACCCCTTACACATACCCTTTCTTCTCTCGGTATGGAGGAAGTATACCCGGGGACGCTGAGACATCCCTCTTCATAGACCACCCTGCCTTCAGCCTGTACGATGTCCGGGTTTATAAGCACAATCAGGGGATGAATTTCCTCCCTTGTGCTCACATCAATAACTATCAGCCGCTTTGACTTCCCCACCTGTGGGGCGGCAAGCCCGATACCGGGGGCTGCATGCATCGTTTCAACCATATTGTCTATCAGCTTCTGCAGTGTTCCGTTAATATCAACAACCGGTAAGGATTTTTTCTTTAGCACAGGATCGGGATATTTTCTAATTTCCAGCACTGACATGGTATATTATAACATGCTTCCTGAGGTTTTGTTTTAAAAATGATCATGCCGGGAACCGTTGCATGAATGATCTTATCGGTAAGGAAGTGCTTGTATATGCAAACGGCATAACCTACAGCGGTAAGCTTGTTGAGGTTAACGAAAGGGAGGTCTGCCTCTCTTCCGATGATGGATGGATAACTATTCTTACTGAAAATATTGCCGGGATAGAGGAGAAGAAATAAGCGCTATCCGGCAGATCTATTCTGAAGAAGGGCGCCTCTCCCGGGTCTTCCTGTTCGGTGCCCTGGTTTTTTCGGGAAAGAGCACCACGATGCTTATCCTCCTGTTTCTGGGGTCCCGGGGCTTTTTGATCAGCAAGGGGTCCTTGTCTGCATATCCTATTATCCTGACTATCCTCTGCGGAGATATCCCTGTATCTTCAAGATAACGTCTTGCAGCGTTTGCGCGCTCGGTTGAGAGTTCCCAGTTACCGTAGTTGTTCCTGTAGGAGAAGGAGAAGGAATCCGTATGTCCTTCAATGTAGAGCTTATTGCTGATCTCCGACAGGTTGTTCTCAAGGACCTTCAGTATCTTCTTTGCCCTCCCGGTAAGATCCGCACTCCCCATGGCAAACATCGAACTGCCGTTTTTGTCGACTATATCGATCTTGACCCCTTCTTTGACTACCCGCACCATTACCTGTTCTTTTATATCGCCAAGCATGGTCTCTACGGCATTCCTAATTGCCTCCTGCAGGGTTTCCGGTGTCATAGCCGATGTATTATTGCCGTAGTAATTTGGAGCAAAGGCCTTATCGGCCGACTCGCCGGACTCGTCGAAAATGGCGCTCGTCTTATCCATGAAGGATGAGCCCCCTTTTTCAAAGAGGCTGAAATACTTGAAGTATGCGGCAACCCTTGCCCGTTTCTCAGGTGCAACCATCGTGATCAGCCATAAGAGAAGGAAAAAGGCCATCATGGCAGTAACGAAGTCTGCATATGCCACCTTCCAGCTCCCGCCGTGATGGCCTCCGCTTTCGATTTTCTTCACCTTCTTTATTATTATCTTGGAGTCTTTCATTTCTTTCTGATTGTATCTTCAAGTTCGTTAAACGAGGGCCTGTCTGCAGAGGGGATTGCCCTTCTCCCGAACTCTACGGCCATTTGCGGCGCCGACCCTCCCACAAAGGAGACGATTGCAATCTTTATAGTCTGCAAGGCCACGCTGTCATCTTTTGCCTTTTCTTCAAGGTTGGCTGCCATGGGGCCTACAAAACCATAACACATCAATACCCCCAGAAATGTCCCGACCAGTGCGGCGCCGATGCTTTCACCAAGTACTTCCGGGGGTTCGCTTATCTTTTCCATAGTCAGGACCACTCCGAGGACCGCTGCAACAATTCCAAGTCCGGGAAGGGAGTCCGCTATCCTGTTTACATGGTTGGAAGGCGTCATGGCCTCGTGATGGTGTGTATCTATCTCGAGATCCATCAGGTTGTCAAGTTCATAGGCGGGTACGTTGGAGGAAACTATTACCTTCAGGTTGTCACAGAGGAACTCCATTGCATGATGGTTGGATGTTACGGACTTGTATTTCGTGAAGAGCGGACTCTTTTCGGGATGTTCAATATCTTCCTCGATCGAGATCAGTCCCTCTTTGCGGATCTTTGAGAATAACTGGAACAGGACTGTGAGCAGTTCAAGATAACCGCTCTTGCCCATCCCTTTGCCGAAGAAGATCTTTCCGACGCTCTTTAAAACCATGCCAAGCGACTTTGGAGGGGCGGCAATGACCAGTGAACCCAGTGCAGCGCCAAAGATGATCACTATCTCCGCAGGCTGAAAAAGCACACTGAGGTTGCCGTTCTCCATCAGGTATCCCCCGATTACGGCTCCAAGCACTATCAGTATTCCTATAAGCGCAAGCATGTCCCTATAAGACTTATCGGAAGAAAGGAGAATTTCTTTAACCCGGGTTACGAACGGGTCCCGCTGTAACCCGGGTGAGATCAAAAACTACCCGGGTTAGGTTAAAATAAAGAGATGGATATGAAGGTTATCGCCGTCTGTGGTGCCCATAGCGGGTGTGGTAAGACCGGAGTTGCAGAGGCGCTTTTAAGGGCTATTGACGGTACCTGGGGCGCCTTAAAGTATACAAAGACCTCCTTTTATACCTCTGTAAGCGAGGAGGTAAATGCGGTTCCGGACAAGGACACGGAGAGACTGAAAAGGGCAGGTGCCGGCAGGGTCGTCCGGGTACAGTCTCCACCTGATGGGTTGTCTGAGCCGCTGGGGCTCGCCCTCGATATGCTTTCCGATTGTAACGGTATTGTAGTTGAGGGTAACTCACCAATTGAGTTTTTAAAGCCCGATATTGTAATATTTGTTTTTGGGAGAGATACGGAGAGGATCAAGCCCTCGGGGAAAATGGTGCTAAACAATGCCGATATTGTTGTCTATCAGGGTAAGCCCCCTGATAAATCCATTTTACCCGACAGGGCGGTAACGCTTATCAGATGCAGCTTAAGGAATAAGGAGCAGCTTAAGAGCTTGGCCGGGAGAGTTCTCGAAAAAATGGCTCTAACCGGGCAATTGGACTGAAGACACGAAGGGTTGCCTAAGTTATTCCCGGGGGCATCGCCCCTGAAGACCCCCCTTCAGAAAAGGATTTTAATTTGAAACCAGAAGAGACGGACCATAAGTCGCCGGAAGAGAGAGAACGTCTGCGCAGCAGGCTCTCTGAACTGGCCTGCGATGGCAGAATATCCTGTCCGGTTGTACGTTCCATAGCCGAGGAAGAAGGGGTTTCTTACGATGAGGTCGGGAGGTTGGCAAATGAACTCAAGATAAAGATCTCGGGCTGCGAACTCGGGTGTTTCTGATGACGCTGCTTTTTGAGTTGGCGCTGACCTTGTATTTTGCCGCCACCATAGTTGGTATAGTGGAGTTTTTCAAGGGTAGCCGGGCAACGACTACCATAATGAACGCCCTTATCGGCGCCGGCTTTGTTTTTCATACGGCAAATATCCTTCTGAGGTTATATGTTTCGGGCCATCTTCCTATTACCAACCTTCATGAGGCCTCGTCTTTTTTCTCCTGGTGCATAGTGCTTCTCTTCTTTTTTATCGAGTACAGATACCGTATCGGACTGCTTGGTTCCTTTATTATGCCGGTGGTCTTTATCCTGATGATTGCCTCTTCCATACTCCCGAGGGGAATCAAACAGTTAAGCCCCGTTCTTCAGAGTTACTGGCTCGGGGTTCATACATTTCTTGCCTTTCTGGGGGATGCCTCCTTCGCCATGGCTGCAGGGATCGGGGTTATGTATCTCGTGCAGGAACATTTTCTCAAAAAAAAACACCTTGGGAGTCTCTTTCAGAGACTTCCCAATCTCCAGGTCCTTGATGAGATCAATTACAGGCTGATAACCATCGGGTTTCCCCTCCTTACGCTGGCTATTATTACCGGTGCCATCTGGGCTGAAAATGCCTGGGGGAGTTACTGGCGATGGGATCCAAAGGAGGTGTGGTCACTGATTACATGGTTTATATATGTCCTGGTGCTTCACGTCCGCCTGAAACTTGGATGGAAGGGTAAGAAGGCAGCGATACTCTCGATTATCGGCTTTGCAGTTGTCCTTTTTACCTTCTTTGGGGTCAATCTTCTCTTAAAGGGGATGCACACCTTTGTAAAATGAGGCTCTTAGTAACAGGACTTAACCATAAAACCGCCCCTGTTGAAGTGAGAGAAAGACTCTCCTTTGATGGTCCGAAACTTCAGGAGGGGCTTGATCTGCTCCTGGGTTTGCCGGAGGTTGGAGGAGGTGTAATCCTCTCCACCTGCAACAGGGTGGAGATATATACGGACGTGGCCGATCCGGACAGGGCAATAGCAGGCATAAAGTATTTCCTCTCGAAGTTTCACTCCCTGGACCCTGCACTTCTTGAGGGGTCTCTCTATTTTTATTCCGGTGAAGAGGGTGTCAAACACGTGTTCAGGGTGGCCTCAAGCCTGGACTCAATGGTTGTGGGTGAGCCCCAGATACTTGGCCAACTGAAGGATGCCTATGAGTTGTCCCTATCGAGAAAGGCAACGGGTGTTTACCTTAATAAGCTTCTGAAGAAGGCCATCTCCGTGGCCAAGCGTGTGCGGACGGAAACACGGATTGCTGAAAATGCGGTTTCCATCAGTTATGCTGCCGTGGAACTGGCAAAAAAGATCTTTTCCGATCTCAGTAGAAAGACGTTCATGCTCCTCGGTGCGGGGGCGATGGCCGAGCTTGCCGTGCGCCACCTTATTAAGAACGATGTTAAGGAGGTGGCCGTTGCCAACAGGACATACGAAAGGGGGCTTGAGCTTGCAAGGGAGTTCTGCGGCAGGGCGGTGAGGTTCGAGGAGTTCAAGGAAGAATTAGTGAATACAGACATAATAATCTGTTCGACAGGGGCGCCTGATTACATACTCTTCAAGCATGATATGCAGAAGATCATGAAACAGAGGAAGAACCGGTCTGTATTTATTATCGACATATCAGTGCCGAGGAACATAGATCCTCAGATCAACGATATCGACAACGTCTATCTGTACGATGTTGACGACCTGCAGGGGGTGATTGACTCAAATATCCTTGAGCGAAAGAAGGAGGCGGAGAAGGCCGAGGGTATAGTGGAGGAGGAGGTGGGAAAGTTCCTTAAATGGGAGTCATCCCTTGATGCCGTGCCGACCATCGTTGCCCTGAGGAACAGGGCGGAAGAGATAAAGCAGGAGGAACTGAAACGGCTCCTCAACCGTCTTGAGGGGATCGATGAAAAGCAGAAGAAGCTCATAGAATCCACCCTGTCTGCTGTGGTGAACAAACTGATTCACCCTCCAACGGTTGCACTCAAGGACGATGTTGAGGACAGGGATATACTGATAGTGACGGTAAAGCGTCTCTATGGGCTGGATGATGAGGGCAGCGATTTATAATCCAAATCAGGAGCTGGATTCGGGTGTGGTAAAATTGACTGAGGGAGAGATTACATGAAGATTGTCATCGGCACGCGTGGCAGCAAGCTTGCGCTCTGGCAGGCAGAGTGGATTAAGTCTGAACTCGGGAGGATTCATTCTGACCTGAAAGTTGAACTAAGGAAGATAAAGACAACGGGGGACAAGATCCTCGATGTTCCCCTTGCGAAGGTGGGTGGAAAGGGGCTCTTTGTGAAGGAGATAGAGGAGGCCATGCTGAGGAGAGAGATTGATATCGCCGTGCACAGCATGAAGGATGTCCCGACGGAGTTCCCCGACGGGCTTCATCTTGCGGTTATCTGCAAAAGGGAGGACCCGAGGGATGCGTTTATAAGTCAGGAGTCAGGGGAAGGGTTCAGGTTTAACGGTTTCAGGAAATTACCCGAAGGTGCGGTGGTTGGCACAAGCAGCCTGAGGCGGGCATGCCAGCTACTCAACGTAAGACCCGGTCTGAAGATTGAGCAGTTAAGGGGTAACGTTGATACGAGGCTGAGGAAGCTCGACGAAGGTCGGTTTGATGCGATAATACTTGCAGCAGCGGGGATAAAGAGGCTTGGAAGGGCTGAGAGGATCACCGAGATGATACCGCCGGATGTGAGTCTTCCCGCTATTGGCCAGGGTGCCGTGGGGATTGAATGCCGCATAGACGATGAAGAGGTCCATTCCATAATTAGTCCGTTGAATCATATTGAAACATCGATCTGTGTGCGTGCTGAACGGGCTTTTCTGAGAAGGCTTGAAGGGGGCTGCCAGGTCCCCATTGCCGCATATGCAGAACTCAGCAACGGCAGGATTGTTATGGACGGGCTTGTCGGTAACACCGATGGGAAGAGGATTATCAAGGGCCATGCAGAGGGCGCTGCTGCTGATTTCAGCAAACTCGGCACCGGTCTTGCCGAAGATCTCCTCTCCAGGGGAGCAAGAGAGATCCTTGACGAGGTATATGGAAATTCTTGAGCAAGATCAAGACACCCACCTCTGCCCAAATCCGGCGGTGCCTGCAAAGTGATCACTGTTGTCCTGGCCGATGACCACAGGATCTTTGTGCAGGGGCTCTGCGCCCTCCTTTCCAATACGGGTGACATTTCAGTTATAGGTACCGCAGACAACGGTGCCGGTGCCCTTCAGAAGATACAACAGAGGAAGCCTGATATAGCAGTGCTTGATATCTCCATGCCGGCTCCCGAATGCTTTCGGGATTGCGGGAATGACAAGTGTCTGTATTTTATGCACTCTTAGTTTTCAATACCCCGCCGTCTCTGCGGCGGTAAGCTTCTTGTATGAAGTCCCCGCTGAATCCACCTTTGCCAAGGTGAGTTTTTCTAATAGCCGCGTTGCACGAGCCCAGAAATTGACAAAGATTCCGGCCATGCATTATATTTAACATCCTGGAGGCTAAATGAATTTTCAAGAGATTATAATGAAGCTTAACGAGTTCTGGGACCGGAAGGGCTGTCTGCTTCTTCAACCCTATGACATGGAAGTAGGCGCAGGCACCTTTCACCCCGCAACATTCCTCAGGGTGCTCGGTCCGGAGCCCTGGAAGGTTGCCTATGTTGAGCCCTCCAGGCGGCCCACGGACGGACGGTACGGGGAAAATCCCAACAGGCT
>VAPE01011985.1_pt1 | contig 17156 bp, 22 predicted proteins | sample 3393911 | NCBI WGS metagenome assembly VAPE01 (sample SAMN08290436, study PRJNA428436) | hydrothermal vent metagenome | isolation source: Deep-sea hydrothermal vent chimney | place: Atlantic Ocean: South-mid Altantic Ridge | reverse complement strand
TATGTGCTCAATATCAAAGACGCACATTAAGCTCAATATGCTCAAGCTCAATGTTGATGTTGAGCGTGTGAACATGAGACATGTCTAAATGTCTAAGCGTCTACATGTCTAGAACAATAGTAAAGTACTGTAAAGTACTTTAAAGTACTTTTTAGTATTGTTAGATATTGTTAGATTTTATCCATTTGAAGCTAAATTTCTTAGCATCTTGTCGAACATTTTTTCGACATTTGTTGAAATTCATGAAAATTATACAAAAATATTATGTTTTGTATTTTTTGAATCTGTTTATTAAGTGATAATTTTTTTATATTTTAAACATTTTATATATTTTTCATATTGTCGAATATGAGATAATTTATTAACGTAAAACATAAAAAGGAAATAATATTTTCATTTGAAAATTAAGAGAAAAAATTCATAAGAATAATAAACATGTGAAGTTTTTTTTCTTTTAGATTTTTCAACCATAAATTTTATATTATTTTGAGCTTTTGAGCGTTACATTTAAATACGAGAAATCAAAAATTTATCATGATTTATCATTAAAATATAGAAAAGTAAAAGGCAAAATGATTCACGCTCAAACATCACGCTCAAAACCTAATATAAAAATAAATTTTTAATATGTGAAAGTTTTGATATCATTTTTTGAAAAAATGAAATTAACAAACGAAAATCACTTTATTCTGCCAGCGTCCGTTAATCTTAACCTTTTCAATTCTAACCTTCCCTTCTTTTTCAAGTTCTTTTAATACTTTTGATAAACTTCCATCGCTTTTTATACCGTATTTCTTAAAATCTTTCCTCAGCATTTCCCTATTTTCTTCAAGTATTTTTAGTACTCTTTCCTTTAAACTGACATGCTTTTCAACTTTTACTTCATGTTTTTCTGGATTTTTTCTACATTTGCATTTGTATTTTAACATCTTACAATTTTCGCAAAAAATTTCGCTTAATACGGTTTTCATGCTTTTTAATTTTCCGTTGAAACATTTAAATTTAACGGTCAGAATTTTTATAAAAAAATAAATTGATTAATCTATCTTTTCTTCTAAATATTTAATCACGAAATCTAATCCATATTTAACTAATGACTGTTGCTCAGCTGTTCGTTTTATTTTTATCATTTCCTTTATCTGTTTTTGCCAATACGCTGAAGCAAATCTTGGATCTTTCATCATTGATCTTAACGTTTTCATTTCACTTACTGTTAGTTTTTCTCCTGGTAGTTTATATTTTATTATGTCATCTGTATCTACTCCTATGAACTCTGAATTTGGACAAGCTAATAATTCTGAAATATGACTTAAATTGAAGCTTCCATGCTTAATTACTGTAGCTATTCTCCATCCGTAGCAATCACCGTCGCAGAAAGTATATACTGGTAATCCAAATTCTTCATTAAATTTTTTAATTAATCTTCTAGTTGTCCTACTTGGTTGACCACCTGTCACTATCATTATACAGTTATTTTTTTCGTGAAATCTTTCTTCATACAGTCGTCTAAACATACCGCCTGTTTCTATTACTAAAACGAAATCTGCATTTATTTTAAATTCAACTTCATCTAGATAAAGAAAATTAACTGGTAATAGTGCTCCGTAATCGTGTTCATTGAAATCTACTATTTTTTCTCTTCCTTTTAGATCTTTATACTTCGCAGTAACGTTACCAACTAATCTTGCTTGATCTTTTTGTTCCTCTGTCACGAATCCTAATGCTTCATGAGGAACTCCTATGATAAATTCTAAGTCTAGTAGCAATTGTCTTGCTGATGATTGAACTGCAAAAGCTTTATCTTCCCAGTTCGAACTAATGTAATATAAATCTCTAATTGTGCATGTTTTATTTTTTTCGATAAGTTCTTTCGCTAGTTTTAACACTTGCACTAATCTATAAATATACGTCAAACCTTTTCGTGATTTCGTTGTCACTTTTCTATGTTTTCCTGAAAATTTAATAATATCTTTTTCCATATAAGCTGTTGATACATTTCTTGAAAGTGGTTTATTAAACACTATAACTCCGTTTTTGTACTGTTCTTTTATTTCGTGTAGCATTTCATCTATTTTACTTAAAACATCCTCTTTTGTTAAAGGTTTATATCCCATTTTACCACCTCCTATTCTAATATTTCACCTAACTTTTTGTAATCTTCTTCTAACTTTTTAATGTAAGATTCTTTTTCCTTATATCTTTCCCATTTCTTAATCTCCCTACCTATCATTTGTAACAGTCTTGTTAACTTTTTTCTTATAAATTCGTGTTCAGCAATTGCGTCCTTTGACTGTTCTGAGTAAGGAATGTGTGTTGATGCAATATGAACTAATAGAAGCATTCCTTTTCTTGCTTTGTAATATTTCCAGTTTACTTCATTAACTGTTTTAGTTATTAAGCATGCGCTTGGTGAATATAACAACGGCATTCTATTAGCAAATCTATGAATTTCAATTTCTGATGCTGCTCCGTATCCACACCCAACTTCAATCTGATAAACTTCGTTTTCGTAAATCTCAGGTTCACTTATTCTAATAAGTATTTTTTCTGGTCTAAATAACTTTAAATAATTTTCAATTACTTCTTTACCGAATCCGTAAACTGCATTTTTAGCTTCATCTTTTCTTATTCTTAACTTTATTCCTTTAAGTGTTAAGTATAATCTTTTAATGTCATCTTCATTTAATTCTAGTATACTACTTTTTCCAATTTTCTTTTCAATTTCTTTTGCTCTTATCCATCCTATTCCTTTAAATGTGTGATATATGAACGATGCAACACTAACTCTTTCACTATTTTTTAATATTTCTTTAAATTCAAGGTAATCTAAATCTGATGGTGTTACTGGAATTGGCTTAAGATTAAAATTGTTTTCATTTTTCGCTTTGAAAACTTTATCGTTAAAAATAATCGTTACGTGTGGATTTGTTAACGCAGTTCTGCTTACATACTCGTTTATTCTTTCACTGAATCTTCCTTTAACAGTCATCTCAACTTTTGTTCCTACGTCACATTCAACTTCTTCTTTTTCAATTATAACTGGCTCATTCTTTTTAACGTCTATCATTAACTTATATTTATAACCAACGTCATTGTCTACTGTCTTTGAAATTACTGTTACTGGATTTCCAGTTGATTGCTGAGCATATAAAACAGCACCCGTAATTCCGATTCCTTGCTGACCTCTTGTTTGTTTCTTTTCTAAAAACTTATGTCCGTATAAAAACTTACAAAATACGTGTGGAACTTCATCTTCACTTATCCCTTTACCATTATCTTCACATTTCACTAGATAAACGTCATTTCTAATATTTTTAACTTCTAATTTTATAATTGGATTCTTTACTTTACTTTCTTCAACAATGTCCATTGCGTTGTCTAACAGCTCTTTTACGACTGTAAGTAGTGAACGCTGTGGATTTACGTAACCTAGAAACTGTTTGTTCTTAGCAAAAAATTCTGCAATTGAATGTCCACGTTCAATTTTCATCATCGTTTTTGATTTTTCATCTCGATATAAATACATTTCGAAATAAGTGTATTATTCACAATGAAAATCAAATTTTATTGAGAATTTTTATAAAAAATTAAAGAAAAAAATAAATAGTTTAAATTTTACTTAATCTTTATTTTTTTCGCAAAAATCCCGCAAAGGTATGATATTGCTCCTCCTACAATAATTAACGTTAAAATTTCTAAAATATTAAAATACTTCCACGCTTCTGCTACAACTATTGCACCAGTAATATAATCTATATTATCATATGGATACCAATCTTTTCCTCTTTCAATTCCTAATCTTCTTTTTATAAATGACTCAAATATATCACCTAAAACTGCTCCTAATCCTATTCTAAATGACAGTGAAATTGGTAATTTTAAAATTGTTCCAAAAATTATTGATGCTAAAATTGCACAAAAACTTCCTTCAAACGTTTTTCCATCACCTAAAATTCTTTTCTTATCAATAAAATTTTTCTTAAAATCAATAGGATGATAAGATAGTTTAAATTTTCTATGTAAATATCCATAACCTTGTGCAAAAACTGGTGATACACCAGCTGTTATCAAAAATTCTAAAAACATTATATCACTTCCTTTAAATCAAAATCTTTGTCAATAACAATGTTGTATCTGACACCTCTTACTATTTTTATTAATCCTTTTTTCTTTAAAAATGAAATGTACTTGTATAACGATGTTTTTCCTATAGCAAAGTTTTCTCTTATTTCTTTATAAGTTACAGCTTTGTTTTCTTTAATGAATTTGTAAATTTCGTTTACTCTTACTTTAAATGTCTTTTCATAATTTTTTCTCCTCATTTTCCTTTGCCTCCTTTATTTTTTCAAAAAATTCAATTTTTCCGTTAATCTTATCTTTATCAATTACTGTGAATTTAAACATATCTATTGGATAATAATTTCTTCCTATACCTTTTCTTTTTTTAATTTCTTCTTCTGAGCCGTATTTTATACCTATATCTGCAATTGAAAGTAACTCTATAAATTCGTATAGTTCTTCACTTTTTACTGATCTAAATGCATTCTCCATCAAGCATATTGAAAATGCATCGTCATAGTTTTCTGGATCTTTAATTATTCCTGAAATGAAATAGTATTTTACTCTTCCAGTTGTCGATTTAACTGAATATCCCATCGAACCCAGTCTCATCATTTCCGCTTGCCTAAATGAAGGTATCCATTTTAATCTTACTCCTAAATTTGATGAAAATTTTCTAATTGAACTTATGTCTCTTTTATATTCAACTATTTCACATTTTTCAATAATTTTTCTTGGAATTAACTTAAATTCGTTCGCTGTTATAATTACTGGATACGTAGTTTCTTCTAACGTCTTGTAAATGTATCTTAATGCTTGTGTTGGATATTTTATTTTATCTTTTTTTGATGTAATTGCCATTGTATCGAATTCGTCAAGTAAAATTAACTTCTTTTTTAATAGTCCTTTTGTTTTACATGTTTGATAAATTTTTACTGCATCTTCTTTTGTTCTATGCTCACCCATGTTAAATTCTATTAAATTAAACCCAAACTTATTTGCAATGTAGTATGCTGTCGATGTTTTTCCAGTTCCCTGAGGACCAACTAAAAGAATAGCTGTTTTACCTTTTTTCTTGTACTCGTTCCAGTTTCTTATGAAATGCTCAACTTTTGCTAATTGTTCATCAATACCTATGAGTTTAATTTTCATAACATCACCTCCGTGCTTAAACTATTACTCAACATTTCAAAATTTTAATGTAAGACTTTCTATCATTTTCCTTTATCTCTTTTAACATGCTTTTCGGAATGTAGAACACTTCACCTACTAATTTTCCAAGATTCAGCAGAACTACTAACGGTTTTTCATAATAGTCAATGAATAAATAATGATAATCAGTGTCATAAACTTTATAAAAGAACATATATCTTTTTATTTCTATTTTATATATTATTCTGCCATTTGTAAAACTTTCAAGTTTGTAGTCAGACTCTGCTTCGAAAATTTCCCTGATGGACGTTGGTAAAATGTTGTGAAATTTTTCTTTACTGAAAGATACTTCTTTATATCTTGGTCTAATTCTAAAAAATAACTCATCTTTGATAGTCCATTCTTCTGACATTTTTATTATTTTGTCATATATCACTTTTGCTTTACACTTTACACCTTCAGCCATTCTTTCAGCTTCGCTAAAATCCTTAAAAATAAATATTTTATAATTCCCCCTATTAACTTGTATCACATCTTTACTATCATCTACAACTCTAACTTTCACATTTTCACCTCCTAATTTTCAAGCAACCTTGCAATTAAATTATTATTTCTAATTTTTACATCGTTTTCATTTTTCACATTTGCATATTTAATTTTTTCGGTTTAAATTTTTATAAAATTAGATCCATTTTTCTCCTGCTGTCATATATCCTTTTACTTCATTAACAAAATCTATTTCTGCTTCAATTAAAAAGTTTTCTAATTCGTTTATTATTTCTTCAAAATCTTTAAATTCGTTAACTTCTTTTATCCAAAACTTATCATTATAAATTTTCGTAAATTTGAATTTTAAATTTCTAAGTTTATTAACTAACATTAAAAATTTGAAACTTGGAATAAAATATGCTATTCTAACAATTATTACACCTTCTTCTAAATCTCCATCAATAATAACTTGTGGATACGTTTCTTCAAACTTTAACATTTCAACCATCTTAATATTAAATTATTAATCTAAAATTAAATCGTAAGTATACTTTTTCTTTAGTAATCTGCATGCAATTAAGACAGGACATAATTCACAATTCTCGTCTTTCTCTTTACTAAATCTTCCTTCAATAATTCCTCTAATTGCTTCTTCTATTTCATTTTTAATTAATTCTAATCTGAAATTAAACTTACTAAGAAAGTGTTTTGCTCCGTTGTTTCTTAATAATACGAAAATTACATCCTTTGCATTTGTTAATTCTTTGTAAATAATACCTTGTATTAACATTTCCTTATTAGGTTGCTGAATATTTACGTAACCTGTTTTAAATTCAACAATTATATCATCAAATACTGCATCTATTCTTCCATAAAATGTATCATTTTCAACAAGTACTTCAGTTTGTGGTTTCCTATCTGATAAATTATTTATTCTCCATCTTTCCCAATTAATAAAACCTTGTATTTCATTTGTATATTCACTGTAACTTATTCCAACGTAGTTTAACACTTCATCAACGTAATAATTTACTTCATTAACGTCAATAGTTTCTGGTATTGTTTTGTAGTATTCTTCAATAAATTCATGAAACTTTCTTCCTTTTTCAATCTGTGGTACGTATTGCTCTTTAACATTTAAAATATATTTAAGATAAAAACGTTTTGGACATGTTAAGTACGTTATTATTGCTGTTGGACTCAATTTCATTTTACCACCTTTTTATTTTTTCTATAACTTTTTCAATTACTTCAGGTTTAAATGAAACTGATCCAGCTGTTTCGTGACCTCCACCTTTTCCTCCAAATTCTTTAATTAAATTGCTAATTATTAAACCAGCTTTGTATTTACTATTTCTTTTTGTTCTTATAGTAACTACGTATTCGTTAAGTGTTGGTTTAAATATAGCAACAACTAACTCTTTATTTTTATTGTTTTTTATTTTTGATAGAGCTTTGCTTATACATCCTTTGACATCTTTAACGTACGCATGTCCAATGTTAATTATTAACTTTTCTTTGTCCTCGTAAATTACGTTTTTACTCATTATTTTTATTGTATTATTAAGTTTTTCATTGTATTTTATACTTCTTTTAATAACTTCTTCAATTTCGCTCGGCATTTTACTTTGTAATTCTTTTACTAACATTAATTTAAATTTGTCATCATCTGGATTGTAGCTCAATGCAAACTCTAGAATATCTGATTCTTTTTTAAGTTTACTTTCAGATAAAAAATTTTCTGAAAGTTCAGCAACTTCAATTAATTTACTTAAATGTTCATTGTCAACTTTATAATATTCATAAACTAATTTTGCACATGACTTATTTAAATCAAAAATAAGTTCTGTTACATAATCTGAAACGTTAATTCCATATTTATGATGATCAAAATAGTAAATCTTTGTACCAGTTAACTTAAATAATTTCAAAATGCTTTTCGATGCATAATCAACACAAGCTAAATCTGAAATGTATAATTCTTTAACTTTGTATTTTTCACTTAGTTCACCAAGTGTTCTTGCAAGTTTGTATGGTGCTGAAAATAGAATTAAATCTGGCTTGATAACGTCTTCAAAAACAACTGCTGAAATTAATCCATCAACATCACCATGCGTAACTACAACTTTCATCTTAACACCTCACTAATTCTATTAAATCGTCAATAACTTCTTTGTTATCTTTTGCAATTCCATAAATCCTTATCGCACTTCTTATTGATTTAATTCCTTTTTCAATTAATTTCTTTGCGATGTATTCAGCTATTTCTTCTTTCGCTCCGTAACGTTTTACTAGTACTTGTTTCATTAAGTCAATTAATTCTTCATCTGAATATTGTGGTAGTTCAATTTTCAGAAATCTATCAAGAATACCTTGACCTCTAGTTTTCATTTCTAACTTTTTCATGTCATCTGGATGTGTTGTTGCAATTATCATTACATTTAACTTTGCTAAATCTTGTTGCTCTCTTGTAAATTCTCCAATATAACCAGTTTCACCTAACGAAAGTAATACTGCCAATGTTTTTGAATCTAAATGCTGAATTTCATCAATTAATAAAAACTTTGGTTTTGATTCCATTAACATTTCTATTAATCCAGCTTTTCCTAGTCTCATGTCACCTGAAATATACAATGCTGACTTTAATCTTGCAATTTCTAATAAGAACATTGTTTTCGAAACTGCAACGTCACCTATTATTAAAATATGCTTAGGAATTTCACCATTATCTTTTAAATGATTCTCAATTGCTGATCTTAATATTCTCTTTAACTTTACAATTTGCGTAATTTCTTTTCCTTCACTTGTTCTGTCAATTATTGTATCAAATAAATCTTCTGGAATTTCTTCACTTTTTTCAAACGTTATTTCACTAACATTAATTTCTTCAAATTCTTTCATTGCTTCGTAAATTGCTACAATGTATTCTGGAGAAATAATAAACTCTTTTTTCCTGTTTTCACAAATACCGTACTGATAAATTTTAACCCATTGTTTTCCTGTAAAACCTAAGTTTAATCCTGTTAACTTCATGTATTCTATTGCTACATCTTGTTTCTTTAACCAATGTGAAATGAATGGTATTTTTTCTGTATCTCTTGCTTTTATATTATTAACTACAACATTTACTATTGCTTTTAATATATTGTACTCTTTCTCATCAAAACTTTTTAAAATTTTTATAAATTTCTTTTTAGTATTTTCAATCGAATTTTCAAGTCTTAACTCGTTTCCGTCGTACGTGTAATACTTACCGTAAAAAGCATCACCGTCGTATTTTACTCCACTAATTCTTCTAGGTTTCTCATTGTTAAATATTCTTATAAGATCTTCATCACTTAATGATGCAATTGCTTCGTCAGTGTTATCATACTTTTTTCCAGTGTACTTTTCTATAATAGTTTTTATTGAAGGTTCTGAATATCTATGAAAATAACTTTCAATTAACAAAAACTTTTCAAACTGTTTTGAGTACATTCTTTCACCACCAAAGTATTTTTAGACGAAATGAAATTTAAAATTAACTGAAAAATAAAATTATATTTTTCTTTTAATAAAAATAAAATGTTAAAAAAATAAATAAGATTATTCTTCAGTAGTTTCTGCAGTTTCTGATAAAGCAGCAGTACTTGTAACTTTTGTGAACTTGAACTTCATTTCACCTCTTACTCTACCAACGTGGATTGGAATACCATTGTTCTTCGCTATTGTGTTTGCTATTTTAATGAACGTATTGCACCACGACATCAATGCCTTGTCGTCGTTGAAAATTCTTTCTTTGTGTTCTTCACTGCCTTCGTATAGTTTATCGTATATCACTTCGTAGTCAATCGTCCTACCACTAACTTTTCCTTCCTTTGGATCTTCAATTATTTCTGCTAATCTTCTTAGCAATTCTTCTATTTTATCTCTCTTCCATTTTCCTTTCTTTCCTTCACCAGCCCTTTTTAGTGATGTCTTCTTTGTTTCTACGTATTCTTCCATTGCTTCAACTAGTTCCAAAATTTCGTCCGTCATCAAAATCTTGTTGTTTTTGTTGTGATATTTAAATTTTTCGATTTTTTCTTTTTATCATTTTTATTTATTAATTTTATAAAAATAAAAACTGAAAAAAAAATAAATTAACTTTTTACGATTTTTTCTAAATCAATTACTGTTTCCTTTGATTTTGCTATTGCTTTAATAATTCTCTCAATATCAGTTTCTTTATCAAATTTTACAATAAATTCTAACGGTTTCGATCCACCTTCTGCATAGCTATCTATTGCTTCAACTCCTATTATTAATACTTTCTTTCCATCTGTTCTGAAATATACAATTTTATCTATTGGAATATAAACTGTTACTGGTCTTGTTATTGTTTTAATTTTCAGTACTTTCATAGTCTCACCTCTTAAAATTCTACTAAACTCCTATTTCTTTTCTTTATAAACTCTGACAATGGAACTTTTATATCAATTAATCCTTTATCTGTTATATCGAAAACATACGTTCTTGTTTCGTGTCCGCAAACTCTGCATCCGTCAATTCTTATTAGCCTAAGTATTTCTCCAAGTTCCATGTTGTAAAGATTTATATCAAACTTATTGCTTATAACTTTCTTTTCAAATACTATTGTTCCGTCAACAATGTGTGCTACTGAATATCCACCAGCTGCTTCTGCTGAGTCACTTTCTTGTGACGATCTCTTTTGTGATACAAAAATTGCTGTTTGATAATATCTTTTCATTAAATTGTACAATTGTCTAACAATCTGTCTCGCTGCAAACTCCCTTGCTTCATATAATCCTGTTATGCTATCAATAACTGTTATACTAATTCTTTTACCATTTTCTTTAGCTTTTTCATATGCATATTTTATTGTTTCAAATAGTTCATTGACTTCAATACTGTACGTTGCATTAATTACATAAATGTTCTGATCTAATTGATCTGTGTCAACATCTAAAACTTTTGCTTTTCTAACTAAACTTGTGTATAAATGTCTCGTTGGTGTTTCTGTTGTTACAAACAATACTGCTCTACCTTCTTTAATTTGTGTAACTGCAAATTGCTGAGCCAAAACTGATTTACCCGTATCTGGAATTCCTACCAAGTTTAATACACTTAATGACGGTATTCCGCCTAACACTTTTCTATTTCCTTCTTCATCTATGTCGTAGAACATTTCATCTAATTTTGTTCCTGTTTTTATTCCGTACAACTTTAATTCACTTCTGTATTTTTCTCTTATTTCACTTCCTTTTAATACCGACATCGTCTCACCTCAATTTGATTTGAACATCAACATATTTAAATTTTTCGAATAAAACCAAAGTTAGAGTATAAATATTCAGTTAACAGATCATCGTTGTTTTCTTCTTCTTTTTCTTCTTTTGTAATACTTATAATTTTTGGATATACTATGTTGAACGATCCTTTTCTCATTGTTTTATATACTACTTTTACGTAGCATTTTTCTCCGACTAAGTCTGATCCAAACTCTTCACGTAGTTTTTCATACTCTTTTTTACTAATTTTTACTTTCTTCTTTTTTCCTTCAATATCAAAAACAATTTCAACACTTTTATCTTTCCTATTTATTTCTAATACTATTGCTTTATTCCACCCTTCCTTCATTGTATCACCTACTTAAAATTTTCTTATATAATTTTACTAGCGACGTTCTGTAATGTACAATTACTAATACTAAGACTATAACTATTGTCATACGAAGTTGAACTTAAATCTCCTGTAAATACATTTATTATCTTTCTTTTAATTACACATTTATTTTCAACATTATCAAAAACTTTTTCTAAAACCGACTTTACACTTTGTACTACGTTGCGTAAATCTAAATTAACATCTGCTAAAAAGTCAACATATTCATTTATTTTTTTCCTTTTACTTAAAAGTATTTCTGCAATCTTTTTCAAGTTTTCTTTATTTATAACTTCCATTTTATCACCTCATTTTATAATTTTTTTCATATTTTTTCGAAACGTGTTTTGACATGTGTTTTCGATTCGATTGCGAAATATCAAATTTACATTGATGTATTATTTTTTAGTTTTTATTTTTTTTCATTATATTTTTTAAATTCGTTCATCTTTGCGAAATAAATAATATAAAAATCATTGTAATTTTTTGAGTTTGACGGTTTTTGGTTTTCGTTTGACAATTTCCACAATCCCGTCACTTTCAAGTTCTCTGATTATTTTGTAAACTGACGACTTACTTACACCTACAATATTAACTAAATCTGAAACTTTAATTTCCATTTTTTTATGTTTCTTTAAGTACGTTATTATTTTTCTTTTTGCTGTATTTGTATTTTCCTTTTCAATGTAAATGTATTCGTTATCTTTTTTATCAATTATTCCTTCTTCAACCATTCTATCTAATTCACTTTTAACTTGCTCCATACTAACCCATTGCCACATTCTTTTTCTTAGTAATTCTGTAACTAACGCTAAGTGCCAAGTATTATCTGGTATCGTTTCAGCTTCTCTTAATACTCTCATTAAATATTCTTTCATTTTATCACCTCCTTCATTCTACTCTACTATACTTTATTAACATATTCTTAAACATCTTCTTGCAGCAATTATAAAATAATTCTAACGCTACTATTACTGAATCTAAATTTTCTTTAATGTATTCATATATACTTTCAAATGTCTTAATCTTTTCTTTTTCAGATTTTGTCAATTTTTTGTTATTTAACTCTTTCTTTGCTATTTCAGTTAATTCCTCTATTATTTCAATTTCTAAATACTTTAACTCAGTTGGAATTGTTCTTGACCTGCACCATCCACTAATCCATTTCGGAAAACTTTTTCTTTCCTTTACTTTTTTCACAATTTCTTTTATCATTTCTTCGTTCATAATATCACCTCATTTTTTTAATAAATCGTAATAAAACTTTTTAATTTTCAGATACGTTTCTTTTAAATCGAAGTCCGATTTAATTTCAATGATTTTCCTTTTACTTAGTATGATTTCCGATTCTATTACTTCAAACTTAATATTGTCAATAACTTGTATGTTTATGATTTTCATATCATCGATATCATCAATAACATATCTTCTAGCATTTACTTTTATTATTTCACTTTTCTTATACAGTTCCGCTATCTTTACACAAAATTTAGCAATATTTTCTAGTAATTCTTTTTCTTCATTGTTTAGATTAACTAATTCAACTTCATATTTTTTATTCCAAATCGGATATCTTATCATTTTTACGTTATTATATCTTTTTCTGTTAATAAACTTTATCATGTAAATTTTACTCATACTATCACCTTCACCTTAATCTTATAAAATCTAGGAAGTTTGCAATTTCTTTGTTTACATTATAAAGTCTTGTGTAGAACAAATTGCCTATTAGTTCTAACGCAAACTTAATACCTTTTAGGAACGCTCTGAATTCTTTTTCGTATAAAGATATTCTTGCATCAATAACTTAATTAGGGACTATACTAAGTAATCTAATAGTACTATCTTGTGAAGTTAATAAAATCCACAAGTTATCTGTGTATTCCATTATTATATGATACTTTTCATTGTATAAATACTTAACAAAGTAACCGTAAATGCTAATTGGATCTTTATAGTCATAATAAACTTCATTAAAAATTCTTATATTTATTTCACCTAACTCATCTTTTACAGTGTTTTTTATCATTTCAACTTCATCCTTTCCTTCTGCTAATACGTATGCTTTCATAACATCACCTCCTAATCAGCTCTTATCTTTATAATTTCATTAAATCCATCAACTGTATCACCTGTTGTAACTAGTATCTTTTTTGCGTTAATTCTTTTAATAATATTTACTGCTCGCTGTTTATCGAACCAGTGTCCGTCACTTAATACTATCATTATATCTTGCTTCTTAATTTTATCTTTAAATTGAGTAATAACTGGTTCAAACGTTGTTCCATCTCCACCTTTAAACTTAATTTTTACGTCACTTGGTCTTTTAACTTTAACAATGTTTAAAATTTTCACGTCCCAAACTATTACTGTAATTTCATCAGTGAATTTTGTCATATAAGCAATTTCGCTCATGAATCTGTTAAACTCTTTTTCTGTAATTGATCCTGATGCATCGACGAATGCGTAAACTTTTGGTTTCGATAACTTTCTATGTCCAGGTGCGTCTTCATATCTTCTTGATGGCTTTGTAAATGTTGTTACTATTATTTTCGTAAGATGTGAAATAGCAGTTTGTCTTAGTTTAATGTTCCAATTAATCTTTGGTTTTAACAGTTGTGTAACTAGTCTTTCAATATTTTCAGGTAAATTACCTGCACATTTTGCTTTTGTTAAAGTATTCGTTATTGCTTTTTCAATTTCTTCATCACTTCCAGCTTCTCTAATTTCTTCACTTCCTTCATTTACACATTTACACTTATTCTTTATAAACACTATTTTATCTCTAATAATCATTTTATCGTAAACTATATCTAAGTTACGCAATGAATCTTCAATTTCAATAATTTCACAATTTTTCTTTAAATGATAATAAATTTCTTCAGCTGATGCTGATTCAACGTCAATTGAAAGTACTGGAATTTTAACAACTTTAATATTGTCGATACTAATTTCAAAACTGTCTAATATATTTACTGCATTTAAATCTGCTTTTATGTCAAATGCTAAATTTGCTAACATGTTAAATATATCTGGTTCTTTTTCAGCAAATTCTTTTTCTTTCTTATAAAGTTCATACATTCTTTTACAGTGTCTGTATATTCCATGAATAACTTCATGTAACCACGTCTTTAAAACTTGATTAGTTATAACTTCATCAGTTATAACTTCATCATCTTCACTAACTTCTAAAATGTTTTTGTAAAAAATAATAAATCTGTCGTCAACTATTTCGGCTAATGCTGAACTATGATAATTATCTGAATAATATACTGGAAACGCTTTACATAAATAATAAAGTCCAGGACTCTTTTTTGCCAGTATTCCTGATGCTATTTGAAATACTCTTTTAAATTTTTCAACACTCATTCTTTCACCCCTAATAACTCTAGCAACATTTTTTCTATTGAGTTTATTTCTTCGTATTCTATTGCGTAATCTAGTAATTTGTCTTGCGTTTCTTCGTTCAACGTGAAGAATATAAATACCAATTCATCTCTTGCATTTTCTGATAAATATTTGAATAGTTTACTTAATCTTATTATTGTGTTTTTGTTGTCAATATTGTTTTCAATGTAACTTGCAATATGCATTGATAATAATATTTTTTCTTCAAATTTTAGTTCGTTCCAAATTTCTGGTTTTGCAGCTACTTCTATAACTTCTGGAACTTTTACTGAAATGAATGATTTAAGTAACGTTGCTGCTTCATTTCCAACTGTTGCTAATGCTTCTATGTATAAATCTTCTGGTTCTTCAATATCGTACGTAACTTTTGCTAAGTTTGTCCATGATCTTGGTGTTGGATAAGGGTCTAATATTTCTGCTTCTTCTGGAACTTTTATAAACATATCTGTATGATTCTTTAGAAATCCTGCAATCCTTTTATCCCAAACTTCATACTTTTTATTCATGTACTTTATCCAGTCGTCAACTGTTCCTTCTTTTACGTTATAAACTTTCATTCTTGAAATTAACGGTGTTGCTAACATTTTTGCAATTCCTGAATATTCTGGTCTGTTACCTGTTGCAATTACTAATAAATCTTTGTTAAATTTTATCCATCCCGTCATTCTGTCTAATGTAATTTGATAACTTACAGATTCAACGTCTGGTCTGAAAATATTTGTAAAGTCATCAAGAACAAGAATTCCTGCACACGCTGATGCAACTAACTGCCAAACAAACGGATTGTAGTCTGATAATTTAACTGTTTTTCCGTTGTAATTTAATTCAAACGATCTAGGGTAACCTACGAAATCTGTTGGTTCTCTTTCACTAAGTCTTAACATTATGTAAACGAAATATTTTTCTGGATTTTTAAGTACTTCAACTGCTTTATTGTAAATGTTTGTATAATCTATTTCTCCGTTTGCAGTCCACGTTAATTTAAATTCAACAAAGTCTTTGCTTTGCTCACTTGCTAGTTCTTCTGCAATCTGTTTCGTAATCTCTGTTTTTCCAATTCCTGGCTTTCCTAACAATAGTACCGTTGTTCTATCACCTTTTAAATAGTTTCTTTTTATTCTCTTTTTTATGTCCGTTATTCTTAACTCAATCGTTCTACTAACTTTTTCCATCCGACCACCTCAAACCAATTTTTGCAGTTCATATTATTTAAATTTTTCGGTTTCATAATTAATAGAATTAATTTTATTTTTAAAAACATATTTTAATACTTTTAAAAAATCATCGATTAACTTTTTATCTTTAACTTTTCCAATTTTTTCATAAACTAACTTTAAATCTAAATTATAAAGTAAACCTGATGGTGTAAAATGTTTAAACAACATTATTATTGTTTTTAAAACTTTTTCAAATTCGTCTTTCGTTTCTTCAATTTCCTTTATTTCTGATAAGTCAGTTAATATTAAATTTGCTGTTTTAAAATATTTATTTGAAATTACTGAAAAAACAATCACCTCTGCAATGTGCTCTGTTTTTATTCCTCTGATTTCAATTAAACTTGAATTACCACATTGTTTACATATCATTTTATCTTCTATCGGCTTACTTCTGATTATTTCCTCTTTATTTAATGATACTTTTACTTTTTCTTCAATTTTAATAATTTTCTTATAACCTGGTTCAAGACATTTGGAGCAAAATACTACTTTAAAGAATTTACTCATTCTACCACCTCAAAATCTCTTTATAAACTTTTGGAAAATGTTTCTTTATTAGTAACATTATAAACTTTTTATTCTCGTGATTAAGACTTTTAATGTTTTCAATTAATGTTTCAATTCTTATTCTATTTTTAATCACTTCATCTATGTTTAGAAAATTAACTATCTCTGTATAAAGTTCTTTTATAATACTTGCAACAATATTTTCACCATTTCCACTAATTCTTACATTTTTATTTATTGAAACTGACTTTTTGACATTTCCGTTCACGAATAAAGTTATTCTTACTACTTCATCTTCTACTTCAACTTCAATAATTTCCTTACTGTTACAATTAATACATTTTATTATCTTAATGTTTTCTACTTTACTATGTATATTGTCATAATAACTATGAACGTTGCATTGAATTTTACTGGATATAGTTCCAGTAATTAAACATCCTTCACTTAAACAATGACTACAGAAGTAAATTTTCATTATATCACCTCATATTATTTTTAAAATTCTTTTGTATAATTCTTTATTTACGTTTTTAATCACTGTAAGCATTTCTTTTAATGTTGTTTTGCTAATTTTTTTATAACACAATACGAACGTTTTTAATACTTTATCTGGTTCTTCTTCTGCAAATTCTTTTAAAACGTCTTTCCAGTCGTATTCACCTTTGTATTCGTAGCTAT
>VAPE01012423.1_pt1 | contig 17183 bp, 14 predicted proteins | sample 3393911 | NCBI WGS metagenome assembly VAPE01 (sample SAMN08290436, study PRJNA428436) | hydrothermal vent metagenome | isolation source: Deep-sea hydrothermal vent chimney | place: Atlantic Ocean: South-mid Altantic Ridge | reverse complement strand
GTCTGTAGTCGGGTATCCAGAACTTATTGAGAAGACTGGATTCCCGCCCAATCCCGATTTGTCGGGACGGGAATGACGGCTCTATTGTTGAGTTTATACACAGACTCTATTTATAATATCTCAGCATATTATAGTAGGTATCTCTCTGTGCCGGTATAAACCCTGAAGACCTTATAGCATTTATTATATCATCCTTTGACACCCTGTAGCATACGCCGGCAGCCCTCACAACATTCTCCTCAAGCATGGTGGAACCAAAGTCGTTGGCGCCGAACCTGAGGGCGACCTGTGCCACCTTCAGCCCCTGGGTGACCCACGATGCCTGGATATTGGCAAAGTTATCAAGACAGACCCTTGAAAGCGCAAGCACCCTCAGATAATCCAGGGCCGTTGCAGGCCTGACAGGGGAAAACCCGGCACCTTCAACCGGGCCTTTACTGCCGAGTTCCGTATTGCCGGGCTGGAATGTCCAGGGGATAAAGGCCGTAAAACCGCCGGTCCGGTCCTGCAGGGACCTGATCACATTTAGATGCTCCACAATATCCTCAGGTTCCTCCACAGAGCCGAACATCATGGTTGCCGTTGTCTTCATACCAAGCTTGTGTGCCTCCTCCATAACCTCGAGCCACTGGGAGGTCCTGATCTTCCGTGGGCTCAGAACCTCCCTTACCCTGTCTGAAAGCACTTCAGCCCCCCCTCCCGGTATTGAATCCAGGCCCGCATCCTTCAGCACCTTCAGTGTCTCACTTATGGAAAGAGATGATTTATCCGCAATATATTCAATCTCGGGGGGTGAGAAGCCATGGATGTTTATATCATACCTCTGCCTTATGGATGACAGCATCTCAACATAAAAAGACAGGTCAAGCTCCGGATGCAGTCCCCCCTGAATCAGTATCTGTGTACCGCCGTTACCGACGGTCTCGTCTATCTTCCTGAACAGTTCTTCCCTGCTCAGGACATACGCATCCGGTGAATCCGGCTCACGGTAAAAGGCACAAAACCTGCAGTGGTTTATACAAACATTCGTATAGTTAATGTTCCTGTCGACAACAAAGGAAGCCACGCCCTCAGGATGAAGAACCTCCCTCATCTCATCCGCCATTCTTCCAAGTTCGAGGAGGTCTGCGTTCCTGTAAAGATCCAGGGCTTTCTCTCTGCTGATCCGCCTCACCGGTAGACCCTGAGTTCGTTATAAAGGGCATCACGCTCAACCGGGACCCGGCCGGCCCTTCTTATGAGGTGAACAATATCTTCCTTGCCGAGGCCCTCGGAAGTCCTTCCCCCTGCAGAATGGGTAATCCTCTCTTCAATCACGGTCCCCTCGATATCATCCGCACCGAACAAGAGCGCCACCTGTGAGAGCTTCTCACCAAGCATGATCCAATACGCCTTTATATGGGAGAAGTTATCAAGGAACACCCTGCTCACGGCAATGGTCTTCAAATCATCAATTCCGGAAGGAAAACCCCCGCCTATATCATTATTTTCAGGGTGATAGGAAAGGGGAATAAATGCCTGAAATCCTCCGGTCCTGTCCTGTAAATCCCTGAGTCTCCAGAGGTGATCGATCCGGTCCTCGACGGTCTCAATATGGCCGTAAAGCATTGTTGCATTCGTCTTTATGCCGTACCTGTGGGCCGTCTCATGGACCTCAAGCCATCGTTTACCTGTTATCTTCTCAGGGCACAGCCTCTTTCTGACATCGGGGTTAAATATCTCAGCCCCGCCGCCGGGCATTGCATCGAGCCCCCGCTGCTTTAACAGTGTCAGCGTCTCATCCAGACCCTTACCGCTGATTTTTGACATATGGTCGATCTCTACCGCTGTGAAGGCCTTTATGTGCACGACGGGAAACTCCTCTCTGATTGCAGAGAGCATTTCGAGGTAATACTCAAGGGGTCGGTCGGGATGGAGTCCCCCGACTATATGGATCTCCCTCAATCCATTCCCTGAACTCCCCAGTCTCCGGATAATCTCGGCTATCGACAGCTCGTATGCCCCCTCTTCACCCTTTGAACGGCTGAAGGCACAGAACCTGCAACGGTTTATGCAGATATTCGTGGGGTTTATATGCCGGTTCCGGACAAAAAAGACCTTCAGGCCATTCTTCTCTTGTGCAACATGAGAGGCCATAAGTCCAAGGGAGAAGATATCGTCGCTACTGAAAAGCTCCAGGGCCTCAATGCGGCTTATACGCTCTCCCCTTTGGACCTTCCCTTTAATCTCCTTAAGCATATTCAATTATACTGAAACAGGGGGCTTCAGAAAAAGGCCGGGATATCTCAGGCCTCTCTTTCACCATAGTCACAGACCTTGTTTCTTCCGGTCCTTTTTGCAAGGTAGAGGGCCTTGTCAGCCCTGTCGATAAAATCTTCACTGGTAATGGCGTCATCCGGGTAAGTAGCAATGCCGACACTTATTGTCACGTTCACCTTCTCATCTCTGATCTCGATCTTGTGGTTTTCCGTGGATGATCTTATCCTTTCGGCAACAACATGTGCACCGGAGAGGGCCACTTCCGGCAATATGACGGCAAACTCCTCTCCGCCGTATCTTGCTGCAAAATCAATCGCCCGGATATTATCAGATATCAGGCAGCTTATCCTCTTAAGGATTTCATCCCCGTTTATATGGCCGTAGGTGTCGTTAAAACCCTTGAAATGGTCGATATCTATCATGAGAAGTGAGACCCTGTGCCCGAACCTCCTGGCCCTCTCCATCTCCTCCTTAAGCTTATCCTGGAATGCCCTGTGGTTATTCAGGCCCGTAAGTCCGTCCGTGCTTGCCATCATCAGGATCTCTTCATGAAACCTGACCTTCTCCACAGATAAGGCAGAGTGAAATGCGAGGTTAAGCAGGAGGTCCTCGTCTTTAGAGGAAAACCCGGCGGAATCAAGTTTGTCGGCAGCTATCAGCACACCGATGGCCTCTCCCCTTAGAATTACCGGAACCATCAACATACTCTTCATCTCGGGATGACTCGGCGAAAACCCTGAAAAGGCCTTAACGCTGTCGATATCCTCTGTTCTGACGGTTGCAAACTCCCTGAAGACCTTCCTGATTACACCTGTAGCTGTGACCTTACACCCCCCGGTGGGACCAAGAGACGAATAAAAGTCCGTTATCTTTTCATGCCTGTCTATAAGGACCATCGCCGCTTTTTCTGCCTTGAGGAGTTCCTTTGTCTTGTCCACGACCATCTCCAGAACGGACTCCCTGTCCAGCACCGTATGCAGGGAAGAGGAAAGCTCGTTGAGGATGCTGAGATCCCTTACAACCCTCATGCAGCCGGCAAGCTCCTCTTTCTTCTCTTCAGATCTCCTCTTTAGATAGAGCACTATGAAGACGGCGGCAAACAGGAGAAACGGCAGTATTATGACGGACAAATCCATCAGATTATCTCCCTCATAAACCCTGATATCAGCGCTCTGACCTCCGGAGAAAAGACCATTTTCACGTGATTGAGCGGGAAATCATAATGCCGGTCTGCGTAGGGTGCAACCGAGCTTGCTGAAGTAACCAGTCCGTCACCCCTGCCCTGCACAAACTCTTCGGGCACCACGGAATCCGGAAGTACGGATGTCAGGATGTCTGGTATGGAAAACATGTCTTTATAACACAAGCAATCTCTGTGCCATCTGTAAAGTGTAATCAGTCCCGGATCAGTGCCTCCAAAGGACAACACCCTGATATCCCTCAGTACATCACTGTCGAGGTTGCACATAAAATCCGATCCGGGGAGGAGTTCATCGAGGGCCTCACTCCTGAGAAACTCTATAACCCTTCCTACGGTTCTCCGGACAGTTCCCCTCTGTGCATCCTCAAAGAAGGGATACATCACCCTTGAGATACCCGCAAGATGCCCTGAAAGCCCTGCAAGGGAACTGCCGGCATGAGGCGTACCCAGAGTAATGAGAGCCGGGCATCTAATACCGGGGGCTTCCAGCAGTTTACGGACGATCAACCCGCCCCTGCTGTGTGTAATAAATACAATACCCCTCTTTGCAAGATCGGGGTAATTTCGGATTACTTTCATCAATTCATCAATTAGGAAGGAACTTCTTGCGACAGGCCTCTCCTGAGAGTAGGCAAGCACGGAAAATCCCTCATCCCTGAGGTCATGGAATGATGATCTGAGTGTATCCGGTGGAATGCCCGTTGTTATACGTTCGGATGTTGAAGGGTGAGTTTTCCTGTCCGGTTTTTCGGAAAGGAGCGTTGTAAGAGGGAAATTTCCCGCAAGTATTTTCGACATAAACGGGTCTACCCAGATGTCCTTGTTCATGCCCAGACCATGCACGAAAATACATAGGGGACCGTCCCTGTCTCCATCACAAATGGTGAGGTCCTTCGGGACTGATACTACGCTTCTTTTGGCTTGTCCTTTAATTTCCTTACAATCTCCGGCAACTCGGTCTTGAACTCTGGATACTTTCTTCCAAGAAAAACCTTTATGCCTTTAAGTTCAAAACGGATATCGTCAATCCCGCCAAGAAGATCACAAACCCTTTGAAGTTCCGACGTAAGTGTCTGAATCTCCTTCTCAATCAGCTTTATCCTCTCTTCCATAAGACCCTCCTCATTCCTTTTAAGCATCCGGTCAAGCACCCCGGTCACAGCGCGGGACTTGCCTGCCAGGCAAGGATTTTTTCATTTATACGGCTTGCCTTTACAGTCGGCTACAGGCTGATATCAGGCAACACCCTCGTAACGGATCTATATCCTGATTTTTTGTTCCCCTCTTACCTTCTATGCTTCATCTTTCTTCTGAGCTTCTTGTGTTTGTGCTTGTTGATCTTCTTCTTCCTCCACTTCTTAACAGTCCCCATCACATCACCTCCTTATATTTGGAATATCAGATCTAAACGGGCTGTTGCTCAAACGGAAACAAGACCGTAACCGTCATTCACTTCAGGGTCGACAGCCCGTGGTTTGGACAACAGCGCGTATAAAGCCTGTTCAAATCTCCTCACCTGTGAAGCTCTCCGACCAAAGACCGGGGCTTTCGGCAAGGTGCATTGTAAATGCAAACCGGCCTCATATAACCCAAGACCGGCATAAGGACCGCTCACCGATCTTTGTTCTTCCCCCTGTCGAGCTTCCGTTTTTTTGCCTGCTCCATGAAAGCCTCAAGCTGCAACCGTGTTGTAAGGGAATCCGTCCCGTCATAGGGGATACTTATGAACGGCACGCCATACAGCTCGGAAACGCCGCGCATCAGGGCGGTTACAACGGTTCCGGGCATACACCCGAAGGGCATGGCATTTACAATGCCGTCTGCACCCCTTTCAATCATATCTATTGATTTTCCGATACTTAGAATGGCCTCACCCTCGAAGGACTCATGAAGATATGGAGATGCCTTCTTCATGATTTTTCCTGTATAGGGCTCATGTAAAGATTTCAGAAAACCCTCAAAAGGGCTCTCAAACCTGCGGGAAATCCTCTTCTGATAGATTCTCTTCAAAAAGAATTGTATGATACCAGATCCGTCCTTTTTAAGCAAGAATTTTTTCAACGACATCAGGTTTATATAATAGATCCATTCATCAACAGGCGATAACCAGACCTCCCCTCCGAGGGATTCAATCCGTCTGACAAGATCCTCATTTGAAAACCTGTTTGACCTGACAAATATCTCCCCTACAATGCCGATCAGGGGCTTCTCATCACCGCCCCCCTGTATCCCCTCAAAATCCCTCCTCATATCGGAAATGGCCTGAAACAATCCTCCACCGGAGATTTTCAGCGCCGACCTCAGCCTATCCAGGTATTTACCGTAAAGACTATCGGCTGCTCCCCTCTCCTTCTCATAGGGTCTCGTTTCATGGAGACATTTCAAAAGTAGATCATAAGCCACGACCCCCTCCCATGACTTCTTGATGAAATCATTACCCACAAGTCCGAGGTCTTTATAGAAAGTGACATCCTGTACGGGGGAAAAGATAGGGACATCATCCAGTCCGATGCCGTCAAGGACCATCCTGTGAAATAAATTATACTGCCCGAACCTGCAGGGTCCCGTACCTGAAGGCATAAAAAACGCTGATTCACCCGGCCTGAATCCCGGTGAAAATGCCTTCCTGAGCATATCGCCTGTGGTTACTGTGCAGGGATAACACTCCTTGCCGGAGACATACCTTCTGCCGATGCTTATGGCCTCCTGGTCGGTTTCGGGAAGCACCTCGGCAGAGACCCCGCAGTATTGAAAGGCCGACTCAATGGCAAAGGCGTGGTCGGACATCCTTGGTATGTATATCATCCGTTTTCCGTTTGATCCCGATCGCACAAAGGCGTCGAACCTCTTGGGGATGTACCTGACCCCTTCCTCCCGGTAACCGGCGATATTCTGAGCGCTGATACTGTCAAGGAAGGCCTCACATCGTGTTATTGCACCGGCATCCGCACTATGCTCGTCTATCTCAATATGAAGATAGGGTCTTCCCGATAGTTCTTCCTCAAAGTATTTCTGTATGAAAGAATCAGGACCGCATGAAAAGTTCCCGATAAAGATCGGGTATAAGAACCTGTTTTCCCTGATATACCGGGCTGCCTGGAGTATCTTCTGCCCGGACCTCCAGTACATCTCGGGCCAGTCCTGATAAATCTCCCTCTCAGGGAGGAAGTCCATCGGTATGGCCATCATATCAAGGGTGGCAAGCTTTGAGGGAATCTCAAGATTCATACCCATATCAAAGGCATTATAGGTGCGTCCCACTATCACAACGGTATCCCTGTCTATCCCCTGAAGCACCTCCTGCCCTTTTTGCCTGATTCTCCGGAAGAACTCATTCTGGGCATCCCCGGCCTTTTTCATTGCCTTTTTAAGCTCGGATGAACCGACACCTAATCTTCCAAGGCACCTCTTCAGTTCACGGTAGACCGCATTGTCCCCATCCTTGAGACTGACAACAGGGCAGAGCAGATCAATCTCCTTGAAGGCAACCCTGATCAGATAGGGAAAACTCTGGGTCAACGGACATGCATGTCCCTTTTCATAGGGACCGCCCTCGGGAGACATATTCACAAAGCTCGGTATAAAGAGCCTCTTTATACCTTCTTCAAGGAGGAACCTCACATGACCATGGGCGACCTTCACAGGAAAGCAAGTCTCGGCAAGTACGGTTTCAACGCCGAGGTTAACAACCCCTCTGTTAGTCTCGGGGGACAGCACTACATCAAACCCAAGCTCCCATAACAGGGTGCTCCAGTAGGGAAGATAATCATGAAAATAGAATATATAGGGGACCCCTATCCTGCCCCTCGACCGGTCTTTCCTCTGCCGTTGAGAACGCTTCAGGTACTCATTATGAGACTGCCGGAGGATCTCCTGCCTGAAGGAAAACAGGTCCGGCAGGTCTCCCCTCCTCTTCCTCCTGATATCGTACTTTTCACACCTCCCGCCATAAAACAGCTGCCCCTTTTCACCCTCGATCCTGATCCTGTTTATCTCGCACATGTTTTCACATCCCCTGCATTCAAAGGAACTCTGCTGATAGGGCCTGTCTGCAAGGGCAAACCCCTTAAAGAGGGATTTCTCCAGTCCTTTTTCCCTGACATAATCCCTTGCAATCATGGCCATCCCGATTGCACCGGTCACGTCATGGTTCGGCGGCACTTTAATCTCCTTACCAAGGAACTTCTCGAAGGCCGCAACAACCGACTTGTTGAAGGCGGTGCCTCCCTGGAAGAATATATTATCTCCTATCTTCCTCCCGGCAACAACCCGGTTTATGTAATTCTCAACAATAGAGTATGCCAGGCCCGCAAGGAGGTCATTCTTTCTTACCCCCCGCTGGAGGTTTGCCATCAATGAGTTCTCCATGAACACGGTACACCGTTCCCCGAGCCTGCAGGGACTTTCAGAGGAGAAGGCACACTCTGCAAACTCTCCCTTTATTGAGATATCGAGTTTTTCAGCTTGCTCCTCAAGAAAAGAGCCCGTTCCCGCAGCACATGCCTTGTTCATCTCGAAATCGACTATTACACCGTCTCTGAGGGAAATATACTTGGAGTCCTGGCCACCGATCTCAAAGATTGTATCCACCCGCGGATCAATAAAGGCAGATGCGGTTGCCTGGGCCGTGATCTCATTTTTGACAATATCAGCCCCCACGAAATCAGCAATCATGTATCTTCCCGAACCAGTGGTGCCGGCTCCACATATCAGAACATTCTCCGGCAACTCAGAGGAGATCTCCCTGAGGCCCTGCCTGACGGCCTCTATCGGCCTGCCTGCCGTCATCAGGTATCTCTTTGAAATCAAACCACCGTCTTCACCGACCACCGCAAGGTTGGTGCTGATGGATCCGATATCTATGCCGATAAATGCCCTTACCGGTTCAGGAGAGCCGGCTATTGAGGCGCGGTTCTTATCTGAGAACTCATCACTATCCGATATCACATCCGGATGTCTTTCCCTGAACCCGTCGTTCTTGACTACAAGAGGGCCCTGCCCCCGCACGGAATACCCCCACTCGGAAAGAACACCCTCGATGGTTTTAATCTCAAGGGGAACACCCAGGCCTTCCTCCATCGCCTTCAGCGCAGCTCCAATAGCGCCCATCAGGGCCGTATATTCCGGGACTACCAGCCTGTCGAGCCCAAAGACCTCCCTGAAGGCACGTACCATACCCTGATTGAGGGCAACTCCACCCTGAAAGGATATCTCAGGAACCAGCACCCTTCCCCTGACAATGGACCCCCTGAAGTTTCTTGCAACGGCAAAACAGAGCCCTGCAACGATGTCCTCGAGGGGCGTGGCTATCTGCTGAAGATGGATCATGTCCGATTTTGCAAAGACACTGCACCTGCCTGCAACCCTTGGAGGTTTCTCAGACTTCATGGCCATCTCTGCAAACTCCTCAACACTCAACCTCAACCTCTCAGCCTGCTGGTCAAGAAACGATCCCGTCCCTGCGGCACAGACGGAGTTCAATGAAAAATCCCTGACCGATTCACCATCGGTAATAATCAGCTTGGAATCCTCCCCGCCCATCTCAAAAATCGTGTTAACTTCCGGATAAAACCGTTTCGTGGCGATAACATGAGCAATGAGTTCATTAACGACGGGGGCCCCGACCGATTCGGCAATTGCCCTCCCTGTTGAACCCGTGAAGGCCACACCCCCTCCTCCATATCTGTCAACAAACTCCCTCAGCAGCTCCAGCAGGGTGTTTAAGGGATGCCCCCTGTGTCTCCTGTATTGTGCATGAATGACATCTCCACCTTCACCAAGCATGGCGATCTTGATGCTGACCGACCCGCCGTCTATGCCAAAAATCCTTGACACAGATTCACCTCCAGGTTGTATTTTTGAACAATCCTATTTTATCACCACCATGAGACAACATCAACCACCCTGACAGACCGGTAAACAGAGATTGAAACAACAGCGGATAAATACAGCAGGACAAGCGTAGCGGTTTGAAGTGTTTTGAGGTCTCGCCTCCGTGGGACGGTACGTATGTTTGCTTGCCGGAATAATAAACCACATTATAAAATTATACACGAAAAACTCAGAGGAAAAAAGGGATTTATTGTTTTATCATGATTTTATTTTAAGGCAGCATGCGGGTTAAATAACCGATAGCCCTGCCCTTAAAAAAGTTTTATATCTGTATCTTTCGTGGAGGGTGATGTGATGACTGGAGGCGGCGGCCGGATTCGAACCGGCGCATAAAGGTTTTGCAGACCTCCCCCTTAGCCACTTGGGTACGCCGCCGAAGGTGAACTCGAAATCATAAATCGAAAGACTGGAGACTATCCGGTTTGTTCCCTTTCCTGACTCCGGACTTTGAATCAATGGAGCGGGCGACGAGATTCGAACTCGCGACCCCAACCTTGGCAAGGTTGTGCTCTACCAGCTGAGCTACGCCCGCATAGATGAGTAACTTACAAAAACACTCTTAGTTCTTCCTGCGTTCCGGTTCAAGAGAGCCTATGACTCTTACAGCTCCCTCAGTCTGTCTTCTGTACTCCTCAAGGTCACGTATTTTCTCTTCAAGCTCCTTCACCCGTCCCTTAAGAACATGCTCGATCTCTTTTAAGTCCCTGTTCACGCTAACCCTGAAGGCATCAAACTCTTTCTTCAACTCAAGATATTTCCTTTTATAATAATATCCTTCACTCTTTCTCTTTAACTGTTTTATAACATTGGGCAACATTTTCATAACATTAAAAATATCATATTAGCCCATAACCTGTCAATACAGCCCGATGCTCCCGCCTCTGCATGCGGATTGACAGAAAAGCGCTACTTCGTTTATCCTCACCTTATGGAAGAGTCAATCCGGTTACAGGCAGGGAAGTGAGGTTCCTCAGACGACTCTACAATTGGGTTCTTCATTGGGCTGACACCCCCTATGGAGTCCCGGCCCTCTTTATGCTGTCTTTCGCCGAGGCATCCTTTTTCCCCGTCCCCCCCGATGTCCTCCTGATTGTTCTGGCCCTTTCCCGCAACAAACGTGCATTTTATTTTTCATTCATCTGCACCGTTGGTTCGGTTTTGGGTGGTATCTTAGGCTTCTACATCGGCATGAACTTCTGGGCGCTCGGCAAGGAGGTCCTTTTTAATTATATAAGCGTTGAAACCTTCAACCAGGTACGCCGGTACTTTCTGGAGTATGAGGCATGGGCGATCACCGTGGCCGGGTTTACCCCCATCCCGTACAAGGTCTTCACAATCTCGGCGGGCTTCTTCAGGGTGGACTTCATGGTCTTTGTCATAGCCTCGGCCCTGAGCAGGGGTGCGAGGTTCTTTCTTATCGGCGGCCTGATCTATCTGTTTGGGGAGCACATAAGAAATTTTATCGACAGGTACTTCAATCTCCTGACATATCTTTTTCTCACCCTCCTGATTGGTGGCTTCCTCCTCCTGAAACATCTCCTCTGACCTTAGAACCTCCTGGCGGCGATGACCATGTTTGCGTTAAAATACACTAAAAACTGACCGGGGGTAATATGAAGATCGGGATAATTTCCGATACACATGACAATGTCGACAGGATTAAACAGGCCATATCCATTTTCAATGAAGAGGGGGTCTCGCTTGTAATTCATGCAGGTGATTATATTTCACCTTTTTCACTCATACCCTTCGAGGATCTGAAAGCGGAATTTATCGGTATCTACGGCAACAACGACGGAGACAAGGTCCTGCTTAACACCCGTTCGATGGGCAGAATTCACCCACAACCCCATAAATTCTCCTATGCAGGGAAGAAGATCGTGGTAATGCACGAGCACTTTCTGGTCGAAGACCTTGCCGCAAGCGGGAATTTCGACCTGATCGTATACGGACACACCCACAAGGAAAGGGTTGAGAAAAAAAACGGGGCACTTATTATAAACCCGGGTGAGGCAGGGCACTGGCTCTACGGTAAGGCAACAATCGGGACTGTTGACCTTGTTACGATGGAGGGGGAGATAATAGTCCTCGACTGATCCGGTAAACCCCGCACCTACGAGGTGAAGGATTACCCTTTCTTTTTAAAAAGCACCGCATTGCTACGGAAGATCCGGGGCCTTGCAATTATTTCAAAGCCCTCTTCAACAGCAATATTGACCGACCGCTCAAACTTCTTTGACGAGACATGTCCCTTTGGTTCTGCAAACAGCAGTTCCCCGTTGTCCTTTAGCGTCCTGTATACCTCGGAGAAAAAGGCCGAAACATCGGGGACCTCGTGCACTACGGCAAAGGCGAGGGCAAAGTCGATTTCTCCAGAAAGGTCATCAATGCCTAAAGAAGAGTCATTGCATGTCCTCGGCTCTATTATATTCAGCAGACCTACCTTTTGTGCCCTCCTCTTCAATGACTCCGTCATCCTTCCCTGAACATCAACACTTACAACCTTACCTCCGGGACCAACCATTTTCGCAAGGGGCAGACTGAAAAAACCCATTGCCGCCCCTAAATCCAGGACCCTCATAGCCTCCTTAACATACGGACGGAGGATCTTCTCCGGATTGTGAACGAGATTTCTTAACGGGCACAGCAGGAGGTAGCCGGCCCAGAAAGGGCATACATCGCTCTTTTTATCTCTTCCTCTCTTCTTAATCATCGGGTTAAACCCCCTATCCGGGCAAACAGGCCCTGAAAAACCCTACCTTGCAGGCACAGGTTTCTTGACCCCTTGGCTTATATAATACCTGAATACAGTGATAAACGGTTGTCGGAAACGACATGATTGAGGCTTTTTATCGCTGGATCCGTGTAATACCTGAATCCGGCACTGATTATCGACGGAGCCCGGTTATATATTAACACCGTCGATCCTCCTTAGCCCGGCCTTTACTGCAAGGTCAACGGCCCTCCTGTACTCCTGTTCCGTTATCTTTCTGTCAAGGGGCGGATGGTCAAAGGCCCTGTGGCAGGGGTGGTACTGGTCCATGATGTTGATATAGGTCTCCGGCGAGACCTCCTCCGCAATAAACCGGACAACCCCTTCTGTCCCCGCTACGTCTCCGGGCATAACGAGATGTCTCACAAGGAGTCCTCTTTCGGCAATACCGTAATCATTAATCAGAAGGTCTCCCACCTGCCGGTGCATCTCCCTGACGGCAGCCCCGGCAACCCGTGGATAATCCTCTGCATAGGAGTACTTCTTTGCCATCCCGGGATCGGAATACTTAAAGTCGGGCATGTAGATATCGATCAGACCATCGAGTATCCTCAGGGTCTCAACCGACTCGTATCCACCGCAGTTATATACGATGGGTATATCGAGCCCTTTCCGCCGGGCGGTCCTCAACGCCCTCATGATCATCGGTATCTGGTGTGTAGGTGTGACGAGGTTGATATTATGACATCCACTCGCCTGAAGTCCGACCATTACATCTGATAGTGTATCATTATCTACCTCACTGCCCTGCCCCAGATGGCTGATCGTGTAGTTCTGGCAGAACAGGCAGCCCAGGTTACAGTTGGTGAAAAAGATCGCACCTGACCCACCGGAACCAACGAGGGGGCTTTCCTCCCCGTAGTGCGGTCCCCAGCTTGAGAGCACGGGCCTGTCACCTGTCTTGCAAAACCCCCTCTCTCCCTTTGTCCTGTTAACACCGCAACACCTCGGACAGAGGGAGCAGTCCCGAAGCATCTCCTCCAGTTGCTCTATTTTTTTATCAATCAGACCGGGATGGGTATCGACGTAGACGGAACGATTCACCTGACGAGGTTCTCTGCTATGGTCCTTGCATTCCAGGCTATACGTTTAATGGAGTCGAGAATCAAGATGTATATACCCGATGCCTTGGGAAGACACAGACCCTCTATGAGTCTCTCCTCGTGAAGGGTGGCAAACTCAGTTGCTGCCCTCTCAATCTCCTTCTCCGACTCTATCAGGTAGTTTGCCGTGTATGTGTTCCTTGCAAGGAGGAAATCACTGAGGGTATTGAGGATCTCCTTTGTCCTGTTGAAGAGAAAATTGACTTCAGAGATTGCCTTGTCGCTGAAAAGGAGGTCCTCCTTTACCTTGGTTCTCACCGCCCTTGAAATAATCTCGAAATTGAAAGCAATCCTCCCGAGATTTGTAGGCACGGTGCAGTACCTGCGGGCCTTCTCATCCTTTCCGCATGCGGCAAGCAGCTCAGTAGTAAGGCGCTCCTCGTTATCAATTACCCTCTTTGTAACCGTATCGGCTTCATCAAGAAAAGAAGGGTTGTTATAAATAAATGCATTATATATTTGAGACTGGCACTCCTCGAGTTCCTTGCTTATTGAATAAATAGCTGCTACGAAATCCCCTGTCTTTACATCACCCATGATACCCTCCCGGTCATGTCTTCCGTTCTTAAAATCATTATATCACAGAATGAATTTATTTCAGCATCTTCACCTGTTCACCAGCCTTACAATTATCTTCAGGACCCTCCGGCATGCACTTCCCACCCTGTATCTGTCGTCCGTCCTGTAGCCGACAACCCATATTATGTCATCGCCCGAAAGGAGAAGGGGAACGGTATCCCGCTCATCCCTCGGCACCTTCCCGTCAACGAAGAAGTCCTGTATCTTCTTCCTCTTGCCAAAGCCGTATGGATAAAAGGCATCGCCGGGCCTGCGCGCCCTCACCTTAAGTGGAAACACCAACGTATCGGGATCAAAAACCGCCTCGTTCCTGCCGTCACCAAATGAACCGGCCTCTTTCGTCTCCATCATACTTGCAATCAGCACAACCCCCGCCTCTTTCAAAACCGTCTCCCCCGGTATGTTAAGTGTATACTCAGGCAACCTGCCCGGCAGTGCGGATGTAACCGTGAGGGTCGAGTATCCCTTGATCGCCCTTACACCACGGGGCAGATAAACCCTCGAACCGGCTGAGCCATCCCTGATCAGGCCCATAATCGCCTCCACGTGTTCAAGCCCTATGCCCCTGAGACCTCTTGTTTCCTCAACGATCCTCAGCAAAACGCGTCTCAGAATCACCTTCTCCATGTTCTCAAGGGGTGAGAGGAAGAGTTCAACAGTATCCCCGGTCTTCCTGGTAATCAACCTCATAAGCGCTTTTGTTACCTTTATCTCCATATACCCATCCTCCTCACGAAGGATATCGGCAGTCCTGCCGAGGACCTCGACAATGCGGGGGTTGTATCTCTTTAAAACAGGCAGAAGCTCCCTCCTGATCCTGTTTCTCAGGTACTTATTCTGGAGGTTTGAAGAGTCGTAAACAAACCTGATGTCCCGCTCCCTGAGATAACCTTCTATCTCCTCCCTCCTCAATCCTATCATCGGCCTGATAACACTCTCCCTCACAGGCGGTATACCGGAGAGGCCCCTCGGTCCCGAACCTCTCAGGAGTCTCATGATTATGGTCTCCGCCTGGTCATCGGCATGGTGGCCCGTGGCGATCCTGTCCGCATCAATCCTCCGGGCCTCCTCATAAAAGGCCCTGTACCGGAGAAGCCTTGCGGCCTCCTGAGTACCGAGCCCTTCATCTTCGGCGAAGCCCCTGACATCAACCTTGAGCACATTAAGGGGGATACCCAGGGTAGCGGCCAACTCCCTGCACAGCCCTATTTCAGATGGGACCTCTCCGGGCCTTAATCCGTGATCAACATAGAGGGCGGACAGGGTGATTCCCAGTTCGTCTCTGAGTTCGTTAAGGAGGAGTAAAAGACAGACGGAATCGGGTCCTCCTGATAGTGCAACCAGGACCCGTTCCCCTCCACGGAGCATGGAGTGCCTCCTGATGGTATCCCTAACCCTGTCAAGTATCCTCATAATCCCTAAAACCTGAAATACTCATCTACCGCCCTGCCCTTTTTATCAAACCTGACAGTGGCAATAAAGTGCTCACCGGGTATAAAAGAGTATGAGAGTTCCCGCCAGGTGACAACGCTCCCTTCCTCCGTGTGGGTTATCTCCGGCATCGGAAACCTGGCAAAATAGAGAAAGTTCTTCACGACCCTGAGCCCCTTGGACTCCCTCACCTCGGGATCCTTCTCTGAATACAGGTACTCCTTCTTTATGCACACGGTTTCCGTCAGCAAGTCTACAACCCCCACCTTGTAATGCTTGCCCGAACTTGTAACAAACCACCATCGCGTGAAGTCATTCGGGAGGGGAATCAATGTATAGTGATACTCGTCAAGCCTCTCCCTGAGAAAATCCTCCGTGATGCCTCTGAGGAGATACTTGGAAGTCGCATACAGGATCATCAGGAGAAGGAATACAATGGTAATGGTCCTTCTGTTTGCCCCCTTTTTTAACGTCATAAAGAGGATTATAAGGAGGGCTCCGATTATATACGGATCTATGATGAAAGTCAGGTTTAACGAGTACTTTGACCAGTCAAGGGGAGAAAAAATCCTTGTGGGGTACTGGTTTGTAAGGTCCATGGCCAGATGCACTCCATAGCCGAGGAAAGAGATAAACGAATAGAACAGGAACCCCTTCCCGGTCAGCCACCTTGCCGCAAGCCCTATTAACAGGGGGGCAATAAAAAGAAACAGTATTCCGTGTGTTATTCCTCTGTGGTACCTCAGGAATACATCGAGTCCCCAGATACGTGTTACGTAGTCTAAATCAGGGGCAAGTGATGCCGCAATTAGAACAATCACAGTTGCCCTTTCCCGCTTGAAAAGATTCGACAGGGCATAGCCGGCCAGCCCGTGTGTTACAGGGTCCATGCTAATTAGTTTAATTCAGGATGATATAAACTTGCAAACTTGTTTTTTGAGACTATATAATTAGAGTCTGTGTATAAAGTCGAACAGTTGCCGTTTTTCCGTCATTCCGGCTTGTCCGGAATCGTTCTTTAAGTAAGGATTCCCGACTCCCGAATGCGTTCGGGATTGCGGGTATGACAAAAATATAAAACAACAGTTTATACACGGACCCTAATTAAGGATTCGATCATTCAGAATGAAATCCGGATCCGGCTGATAAACGGTCAAATACAACCATGAAGAACGACCGTTGGATCCGTCTTGATGTTTTCCATACAGGGAGGCCATATTGGAACTTTTCAGACTTGGTATTTCAGATGCGCTGGATCTCCTTCGGAGAGGTGAAATCACACCGGGGGATCTGCTAAATGCATTATTTAAAAGGATCGACGCCGTAGACAAGGATGTCCGGGCCTTTATCACCCTTACCAGGGACGAGGCCTATGACCGCCTCGGGGCATTGGACACGCCCCACGGTAAGGGAACATGGGACCCTGTTGCTGGCATCCCCCTTGCCGTCAAGGACAATATGTGCACCAAGGGAATAAGGACCACCTGTTCATCGAGGATACTCGAAAACTTCATCCCGCCCTACGAAAGCACCGTCACCGGCAAGCTGCTTCAGAGCGGCTACATCCTTGTCGGTAAGACAAATCTCGATGAATTCGCCATGGGCTCCTCCACTGAAAATTCCGGTTTTTTTGTAACCCGCAATCCCTGGGACCTCGACCGGGTCCCGGGTGGTTCAAGTGGGGGCTCAGCAACGGCAGTTGCGGCGGATGAGTGCCTTGCAGCGCTGGGCTCAGACACGGGGGGATCAATACGCCAACCCGCAGCATTCTGTGGTATTGTGGGCCTGAAACCAACATATGGAAGGGTTTCACGTTACGGACTCGTTGCCTTTGCTTCATCCCTCGACCAGATAGGACCCCTTACAAAAACCGTCTCGGATGCTGCGGTCGTTCTGAACATTATATCAGGACATGACAGAAAGGACAGCACATCTGCAGAGATTC
>VAPE01035714.1_pt1 | contig 17196 bp, 17 predicted proteins | sample 3393911 | NCBI WGS metagenome assembly VAPE01 (sample SAMN08290436, study PRJNA428436) | hydrothermal vent metagenome | isolation source: Deep-sea hydrothermal vent chimney | place: Atlantic Ocean: South-mid Altantic Ridge | reverse complement strand
GCAAAAGTTTTAAATAAACAGTGGCTATTCGCAACGTTTGCGCCTTGAAAACCCGCAAAATTACTTCGTCGATTCCCGTCACTTTATTCCGTCACAAACCCAAAGTGCAATCAGTTCTTTGTCCGTATCGCTCATTTTATTTTCGAGCGTTTTTAATTTCTTTGAAACTTTTGCAATATCAACAGGCTCTTCCTTCTCAAAAGTGTTTACATATCTTGGAATATTTAAGTTGTATTCGTTTTCGTGAATTTCAGAAAGTGGTGCGAGATAAGAGTATTTATCTATTTCTTTTCGTTCTCTGTAAGTTGTAATTATTTTTTCAATATCCTTTGGTCGCAGGATATTTTGTGTTCCTCTTTCAAAATGTTTACTGCTGTCAATAAACAAAATATTTTCGGGGTTTTCTCTGCATTTTTTGAAAACCAAAATACTTGTCGGGATTGGCGTTCCGTAAAACAAGTTAGCAGGTAATCCAATAACGGCATCCAAATAATTACGGTCTTCAATTAAATATTTTCTGATAAGTTGTTCTGCACCGTTTCTAAACAAAGCACCGTGTGGCAACACAATTGCCATAGTTCCGTTTTCTGCCAAATGGTAAATCATATGTTGCACAAAAGCATAATCGGCTTTACTTTTTGGTGCAAGTTTTCCGTATTGGCTAAAACGGTCATCACTTGTAAACAAAGAGTTTGCACTCCATTGTGCAGAGAATGGCGGATTGGCTACAATTGCTTCAAATTGGTGTTCAATATGTTGTGGGTGTTCTAATGTGTCTTCTTGTTTTATATCAAATTTACGATAATGAACATCGTGCAAAATCATATTCATTCGAGCAAGGTTGTAAGTTGTTCGATTGAGTTCCTGTCCGTAAAAATTACTTACTTCTTCTACTTCTTTGGCAACACGCAAGAGCAAAGAACCCGAACCACAAGTTGGGTCGTAAACAGATTTTAGTTTTGTCTTTCCTGTTGTAACCAACTTTGCCAAAATCATACTTACTTGTTGTGGTGTGTAAAATTCCCCTGCTTTTTTCCCTGCTCCGCTGGCAAATTGTCCAATTAAATATTCGTAGGCATCGCCTAAAACATCAAGTTCTGTGTTTTCAAGTTTAAAGTCTATTTTGTCAAGGTGTGAAAGTACTTTTGCGATTAGTTTGTTTCTTGCATCGGTTGTTTTTCCAAGTTTGGTACTGTTCAAATCCATATCTTCAAAAAGATTGTCAAAATCTTCTTCGCTTTCCGTTCCCATTGTAGAAAGTTGGATATTGTTCAGAATTTCTTGTAAGTCCTCTAAAATGAAATTGCTCTCTGTGTCGTTGTTTCCATTTCCTCTTTTGGCAAGTTCACTAAACAATTCAGATGGTTTCAAGAAGCAACCCAATTTTTCAAGAGATTCCTCTCTGATTGCTTCAATATATTCTTTTCCTTTCTCTGAATTTTCTTTTATTTCTTTGTATTTTATTCCGTCTGTTTCTAAAATGGTGTTGGCGTACATTTCCATTTTTTCAGCGAGATATTTGTAAAAAATAAATCCGAGTATGTAATCTCGGAATTCATCGGCATTCATTTTACCTCTCAACTCGTTGGCTATATTCCAAAGTTGCTGTTCAAGTTGTTTCTTTTGGTCTTCACTCATATATACTTAATTCCTTCAATTATTAAAATTTCAAAGATACCTAATTATCTCCGAGCGTTGGCAAGAAATTGCTCTTTTGGTTTTTTCGTATCGGCTTTTTTGTGTGTCGGCAAAAAAACCAAATGTGCAATTTGTGCGTGGGCTTTCTATTCCTTTATTTTCTTGTAGCAAATTTATCATTCTGTCTCGTTTCTTTTGCTTGTGGGTAACAAGGAGATATATACCAGTTTCAATTCCAAAATGGTTCGATTAAAAGATTTACCGACCTTGAACCTGAAATATCTGAGTTCTTGTTTCAATTCCAAAATGGTTCGATTAAAAGGTACTAACACACACAAAAGCATCAAAGTCGCTTAAATGTTTCAATTCCAAAATGGTTCGATTAAAAGACCCCTGCGAATTGGTGATTTTCAAATAGTCCCTTTGTTTCAATTCCAAAATGGTTCGATTAAAAGCCCCGCATAACTCTTCATAGTACCCGGCATACGCAGTTTCAATTCCAAAATGGTTCGATTAAAAGTGCATTTATCGAAAATGGCAGGGGGAGAGGAAATGAGTTTCAATTCCAAAATGGTTCGATTAAAAGTAATTTTATTGCGTGTTACCAAATCGTTTTAATGTTGTTTCAATTCCAAAATGGTTCGATTAAAAGTGCATAACAAAAAAAATATGATTATAATTAGTCATTATGTTTCAATTCCAAAATGGTTCGATTAAAAGCAGCTGGCGTGCCGTCTGCTTTATTATTAGAATTGTTGTTTCAATTCCAAAATGGTACGATTAAAAGAAAACAAGAATAATGACAACTACAAAAAGTAACAAGTTTCAATTCCAAAATGGTACGATTAAAAGCCCAAATAAATCCGATGCTGTTCTGACTTTGTTTGGTTTCAATTCCAAAATGGTTCGATTAAAAGAGTGCTGTCAATTCATTATAATAAGCTGTTTTCCGGGGTTTCAATTCCAAAATGGTTCGATTAAAAGTTCTTTTGGACGAAGTCTGAAGAATAAAGGTGCTATGTTTCAATTCCAAAATGGTTCGATTAAAAGATTTATAACTGCCTCACAGCTGGCGATGTTGACGGCAGTTTCAATTCCAAAATGGTACGATTAAAAGTGGCAAAGAAAGATAATCGCTCCTTGAATAATTACATGTTTCAATTCCAAAATGGTTCGATTAAAAGCTTTTGAAAATAAAGAAAGACCTGGAGATTACTATAAGTTTCAATTCCAAAATGGTTCGATTAAAAGTTTCTTTTATTGTTGTCATATTTTTCTAATTCTATAGTTTCAATTCCAAAATGGTTCGATTAAAAGAATAGAAAAAGTAAGCCAAAAACCGGTAATTATTTCGTTTCAATTCCAAAATGGTTCGATTAAAAGTTCAAACCGTGCTGTTCTCTGCGAATGCGAATAACAGGTTTCAATTCCAAAATGGTTCGATTAAAAGTATTCAGGCACATACTACAATCTGTGTGTGGGGTCGGTTTCAATTCCAAAATGGTTCGATTAAAAGTAATGTCGTAAGTTCCCCAATAAATTTATAACACAAGTTTCAATTCCAAAATGGTACGATTAAAAGGAATAGTCTCAGCTATGCCGAAGAGTACATCACTTAGTTTCAATTCCAAAATGGTACGATTAAAAGATTTTCTTCGACTTCAATTCGCTAATCTCTTTCATGGTTTCAATTCCAAAATGGTACGATTAAAAGTAAAAACAAGTTATCGAGTTTCTTTAATACTTGTTCGTTTCAATTCCAAAATGGTACGATTAAAAGAAGATACAAGTTCATTATACCCGTGTTATACATGTCGTTGTTTCAATTCCAAAATGGTACGATTAAAAGCATCTTCAAGCTCAATAGCCAGCGGTGTTTTCGTGTGTTTCAATTCCAAAATGGTACGATTAAAAGCGACACTGATCAGGATGTACGCAACCCGGATATCATGTTTCAATTCCAAAATGGTACGATTAAAAGAGTAAAACAAAATGCCAACAAAGACAAAGGTATTGAGTTTCAATTCCAAAATGGTACGATTAAAAGGAGGAATTTCTGGACTCCTTTTTTATAAACGTTTTGCGTTTCAATTCCAAAATGGTACGATTAAAAGAATATAATGAGGGAGTACATGCCGGCAGTAATTTATGTTTCAATTCCAAAATGGTACGATTAAAAGTTTCTCGCACAAATCTTTATCACATCCTATTTCGTTGTTTCAATTCCAAAATGGTACGATTAAAAGTTTGTCGAGCTTAGTATTTGATTTAATAGTTTGGATTGTTTCAATTCCAAAATGGTACGATTAAAAGAATTGCAGGTCTTTTGTCGTTTTGTCTTTAATGTTGTGTTTCAATTCCAAAATGGTACGATTAAAAGGTTACGAAAGCCCATTGCTCATTATTATTTACGATGTTTCAATTCCAAAATGGTACGATTAAAAGGAGACGCAAATCAGCAGACGACAGCGATTACTGTGAAGTTTCAATTCCAAAATGGTACGATTAAAAGTATTTGAAGAAGTATATACACTATCAAATGCAATCGTGTTTCAATTCCAAAATGGTACGATTAAAAGGTTACGATATGGGGTTTGATTTAACGGCATGTGAACTGTTTCAATTCCAAAATGGTACGATTAAAAGAGACGGATACGCTTCATTTTCGCCAGCATGTGCTTTGTTTCAATTCCAAAATGGTACGATTAAAAGGGCGGAGACAATCCTAAAGCCTTCGCCTTTGCGGTTGTTTCAATTCCAAAATGGTACGATTAAAAGAAGAGAACCGGCACGCCTGCCCTTCTGCTGTCCACAGTTTCAATTCCAAAATGGTACGATTAAAAGTTTGAAAATCTTAATTACACAATCGTATGAAAACAGTGTTTCAATTCCAAAATGGTACGATTAAAAGGAAAATTTAAGATGTTGGTTTTTAAGTCTTTTTTTTGTTTCAATTCCAAAATGGTACGATTAAAAGATTAAAGCGAAATAGTATTTTTGTACAATATGTTTTGTTTCAATTCCAAAATGGTACGATTAAAAGCCAATTCAGTTTTGCAAATATGGCTGTGGGTTTCGGGTTTCAATTCCAAAATGGTACGATTAAAAGCATAAAACAAAGAGTATGGAAGGCAAAGCAATCGACGTTTCAATTCCAAAATGGTACGATTAAAAAGCCGGAACCGAGCCAACAGCCACTCTCTCTTATTTAATGTTTCAATTCCAAAATGGTACGATTAAAAGCGGAGTCATCGCAGATGTAAAGAACATTCTTGAGGAGTTTCAATTCCAAAATGGTACGATTAAAAGCCTGTCCGCCGAAAGGCTTAACGTCTTCCAAATATCGTTTCAATTCCAAAATGGTACGATTAAAAGCCGTCCCTAATGTTGTTATATCATGCCCGTCAGAATTGTTTCAATTCCAAAATGGTACGATTAAAAGCTGAAATGGTGGAGACGGTGAGTGTGCCGGCTGCGGGTTTCAATTCCAAAATGGTACGATTAAAAGCGGTTCATCCAGCCATCTCATTCAACATGCTGGATTGTTTCAATTCCAAAATGGTACGATTAAAAGAAATGCTGTTACGTCCATTCTTATCAACTTTTGTTCGTTTCAATTCCAAAATGGTACGATTAAAAGTTTTGTTGCTGATGATAATCCAAATGTAATAACCCCGTTTCAATTCCAAAATGGTACGATTAAAAGGCGGTGCGATAAGAAAGTACTCCTCCTGCACCGTAAGGTTTCAATTCCAAAATGGTACGATTAAAAGGTTTATGAGTAGAACGCCGCCGCTTGCCCTTCTGGCGTTTCAATTCCAAAATGGTACGATTAAAAGGAGATTTATGTAACCGCCCTTTCGTGCCATCAATAGTTTCAATTCCAAAATGGTACGATTAAAAGAATCGTCCGATTAAAAGCCAAACTTACCACTTCCGTGTTTCAATTCCAAAATGGTACGATTAAAAGTGATAAGGGATTGATAAGCGACCATGACTTTGACTAGTTTCAATTCCAAAATGGTACGATTAAAAGGAAGAATCCGGTGAGAGTTGCGGGAAGTTTAATTGGTTTCAATTCCAAAATGGTACGATTAAAAGTAGATAGGTTTGTCAGTGCAGCTGTTCCAAAAGTAGGTTTCAATTCCAAAATGGTACGATTAAAAGCGGGAAAATATTTCAGTATAACCAACGGTTTTCATGTGTTTCAATTCCAAAATGGTACGATTAAAAGGGTGCCATTCTGCGTATGTTCTTCGTATTAGTTCTGTGTTTCAATTCCAAAATGGTACGATTAAAAGCTTCATCCGGTAGGGATGGTTCGGGCAAATCATTATCGTTTCAATTCCAAAATGGTACGATTAAAAGGCCGACGCTCACGGCGTGAGATAGTCGTAATTTCCTTGTTTCAATTCCAAAATGGTACGATTAAAAGTGCGAAGAGACCAGGAAGGTTCTGTTTCCCTTACATTGTTTCAATTCCAAAATGGTACGATTAAAAGGAAAAAATAGTGTATTAACAAATAAGGAGGAATGTAAGTTTCAATTCCAAAATGGTACGATTAAAAGAAGGTGAAATTAGTAATGATGATGTAATATATTTTGAGTTTCAATTCCAAAATGGTACGATTAAAAGCTGTAATTAGAGAATAAGTACTATCAGTAACATTTTGTTTCAATTCCAAAATGGTACGATTAAAAGAACCTTGTTTTATATCATAGTAGATTTTCATGCTGCGTTTCAATTCCAAAATGGTACGATTAAAAGCCGAAATTGCAGGGTAATTGTGTCGCCGTCTATCGACGTTTCAATTCCAAAATGGTACGATTAAAAGGTCCCTGAGAATTACATCGCTGGTGGATGGAGTCATGTTTCAATTCCAAAATGGTACGATTAAAAGTTGAATATCCGAATGCAGTATTCACATTGGCTATCCGTTTCAATTCCAAAATGGTACGATTAAAAGAAGCCAAAAAAACAGGGTCTGTTTCGGTGGTAAGATAGTTTCAATTCCAAAATGGTACGATTAAAAGAAGGAATAGCATTTATAACTCCTCCCGATGCATATCTCGTTTCAATTCCAAAATGGTACGATTAAAAGTCTGAATGAGCAACTCGATGCGGGAGCTATTTCACAGTTTCAATTCCAAAATGGTACGATTAAAAGAGCAGTAGGCAATAGCGGGTATATCTACACATCTAAGTTTCAATTCCAAAATGGTACGATTAAAAGACTGTTGTTTTTCGGCGAAGTCAAAATAATTCCTTTGTTTCAATTCCAAAATGGTACGATTAAAAGCGAATGGAACATACCGGGAAATCGCTTCGGGAATATTGTTTCAATTCCAAAATGGTACGATTAAAAGTATCCGCAGATGAAGCAAAAGATACCTTGGCTCTTAGTTTCAATTCCAAAATGGTACGATTAAAAGGTAAAGAAGAGTTCATTGAAGCTGTATACAACTTAAGTTTCAATTCCAAAATGGTACGATTAAAAGCTACCGGGACTAAAACAGCTTTTGTATCAGAAACCATGTTTCAATTCCAAAATGGTACGATTAAAAGTGTCTCAAGACTCGCCTTGATAACTGCTACATCTGTTGTTTCAATTCCAAAATGGTACGATTAAAAGTGCTATAGGAGCCGACCAAAGCCCGCGCGGAACCCGGTTTCAATTCCAAAATGGTACGATTAAAAGAAACGTGTGCTGAACACCTACGTAGTGCCTTTGCTGTTTCAATTCCAAAATGGTACGATTAAAAGGCTGGTCATGCCGGTTAGAAAGTCGATAGTATCGTTGTTTCAATTCCAAAATGGTACGATTAAAAGAATGCAGGTGTACATTTTGCTTTGCAGCGGTAATGTCGTTTCAATTCCAAAATGGTACGATTAAAAGCTGATACAAAAGCTTTTAAGCGCGAAATGAAGCGCTGTTTCAATTCCAAAATGGTACGATTAAAAGGCCGGACATTATGTCCCAGCTTATTCAAGCATTTTTGTTTCAATTCCAAAATGGTACGATTAAAAGAATATCTGAAATATAACCTGCATCCGCTCCGATATAGTTTCAATTCCAAAATGGTACGATTAAAAGATTCTTTTGAATGTTTGTTGCATTTGTAGCAATACCGTTTCAATTCCAAAATGGTACGATTAAAAGGCGAGCGAGGCTGTTGAAAGGAGGACATCGTTCATTGTTTCAATTCCAAAATGGTACGATTAAAAGCTGCCTGCCTGATTGATATCACTTATCCGGATACGGAGTTTCAATTCCAAAATGGTACGATTAAAAGTCAGGCAATCAGGTTCATATAGCTTATTATAGCGTGTTTCAATTCCAAAATGGTACGATTAAAAGAGTTGAGTATTTCCGGATATTGCTTCGGTAAATTTGGTTTCAATTCCAAAATGGTACGATTAAAAGTTGCCCCTGTTGTTTTGCTTATCAGGATGTATTGCAGTTTCAATTCCAAAATGGTACGATTAAAAGAAAGCGGAATCATTTGAGCTTATTACTTATACCGTGTTTCAATTCCAAAATGGTACGATTAAAAGTTTAAAAACAGATATAAGGAAGTTTTACCCCTCTATGTTTCAATTCCAAAATGGTACGATTAAAAGCGTCCATCAGCTTTACGAGGCGGTCATTCTCTTTTTGTTTCAATTCCAAAATGGTACGATTAAAAGCCTGTATAGCGATCTGGAGATAGACGGCGTGCTGAGGTTTCAATTCCAAAATGGTACGATTAAAAGGCTGGCAATAGGTAAGATAAAAGACCTTGGCTTGTGTTTCAATTCCAAAATGGTACGATTAAAAGTTACCATGTTAATGGCTTTGCCGGGTTCTGAAATTGGTTTCAATTCCAAAATGGTACGATTAAAAGTGTGCTGTAAGTTGTAAATGTCATCTGCTTGAATTTGTTTCAATTCCAAAATGGTACGATTAAAAGATTCATTACAAATAAGAACGCAAAGGAAAAAACGTGGTTTCAATTCCAAAATGGTACGATTAAAAGCCGAACATTACCCAATCGACTTTCCGGCTGTATTGATGTTTCAATTCCAAAATGGTACGATTAAAAGTTCCATCAAGATTAAACTGCTTCTGTATCTCCTGAGTTTCAATTCCAAAATGGTACGATTAAAAGCACTGAGCTATCAGCAAGTAGAAGTTCCAATTTCGAGGTTTCAATTCCAAAATGGTACGATTAAAAGCTTGCCTATGCAAAGCCGGCGGTAGTGGATGAGAAGTTTCAATTCCAAAATGGTACGATTAAAAGGAGATAACGACTCTTGAAGGCGATAAAGTAAAGATGTTTCAATTCCAAAATGGTACGATTAAAAGCTTCGTCATGTGAAGCGCCGGCAGCAACACCACCTATGTTTCAATTCCAAAATGGTACGATTAAAAGATGTTCAGTCTGCGGTCTTCGCTTTCTTCAGACATTAGTTTCAATTCCAAAATGGTACGATTAAAAGCCGGCTTCTTCGAGTAATTGGACAATATTGACATTGTTTCAATTCCAAAATGGTACGATTAAAAGCCAATCGTTGTGCATATAGAGCATGACGGGGTTTTTCGTTTCAATTCCAAAATGGTACGATTAAAAGCTTTCAAATTGATAATGTTAATTGTCCTTTTTTAATGTTTCAATTCCAAAATGGTACGATTAAAAGTTTCCTATTTTTACAATTAATCTGAAATACCACTTAGTTTCAATTCCAAAATGGTACGATTAAAAGCCTTTCCTTAATAGAAAATCCAAGCATAACTATTTCAGTTTCAATTCCAAAATGGTACGATTAAAAGATAATGCCGGTCAACATCCATTAAGTTGTTGACAGTGGTTTCAATTCCAAAATGGTACGATTAAAAGGGGATTAAAAGTATTATCGTTTACGGAAGTGGACAATGTTTCAATTCCAAAATGGTACGATTAAAAGACAAATGAGGATAATATGGAACTTATGGCAAGATAGTTTCAATTCCAAAATGGTACGATTAAAAGGGCCGTCTGCGGCCCGATATAATTGCCGAATGGTTGTTTCAATTCCAAAATGGTACGATTAAAAGTATATTATCAAAAGTAATAAGGAAGAGGGTTTTTCTTGTTTCAATTCCAAAATGGTACGATTAAAAGTACTAAAGATAAAATAATTATTAATCTGAATAGGTCGTTTCAATTCCAAAATGGTACGATTAAAAGTCGTATCTCCGGCATCATATTGCCGGGCAATGAGCTAGTTTCAATTCCAAAATGGTACGATTAAAAGCCTGGGCAGGTAATGTTTGCACCGGTACCATGCTTTGTTTCAATTCCAAAATGGTACGATTAAAAGTTTCTGGGCGTTATACAAAGATGCAGGTGTCTTCCTGTTTCAATTCCAAAATGGTACGATTAAAAGCTCTTTACGATAGTATGCCTGCCGGCACGCTTCGGTGTTTCAATTCCAAAATGGTACGATTAAAAGTTAACTTTTAAGTCTGTTATATGAAAAAGATACCTTTGTTTCAATTCCAAAATGGTACGATTAAAAGTCAATCTTTGCGATTTCGGTGCGCGTCATATTCCAGTGTTTCAATTCCAAAATGGTACGATTAAAAGAAGTATTCGCAGAAATTTCAGGTGTGAATTGTTAATGTGTTTCAATTCCAAAATGGTACGATTAAAAGAAGTCAGGCAGGGCAAACGCAGGTGTATAATTACGTGTTTCAATTCCAAAATGGTACGATTAAAAGGACGCGAGAGCTTGCCGCCTACGTTTACATTTCTTCGGTTTCAATTCCAAAATGGTACGATTAAAAGCTACTAAAAGTAATTCTGTTTGCACACTATCAATCATGTTTCAATTCCAAAATGGTACGATTAAAAGCAATGCAAACGACAGCTACCTGCGTGCCGTATTCTCGTTTCAATTCCAAAATGGTACGATTAAAAGGTAGAGGATATTATAACTCTAATTGATACACCTGCCTTGTTTCAATTCCAAAATGGTACGATTAAAAGTATGCGCAGCGATGTGAAAGGCTTGCTTGCTATAGTGTTTCAATTCCAAAATGGTACGATTAAAAGTTTCAGAAGATCCTGCATTGTGGAATGATGCTAACTAGTTTCAATTCCAAAATGGTACGATTAAAAGCTATGAAGGCCTTTTCTGAATTAGGAATTAAGTCCCCGTTTCAATTCCAAAATGGTACGATTAAAAGAACTGTTCCAGTTGCATATCTCGAAACATGTAAGCTGTTTCAATTCCAAAATGGTACGATTAAAAGGACCCTGACAGCGTAGAAGAAGGAGAAGCCATCATCTGTTTCAATTCCAAAATGGTACGATTAAAAGTTTTACAATATCTAAGGAGCCTTTTTTCAGATAGCCGGTTTCAATTCCAAAATGGTACGATTAAAAGTTCACCCCTCACCCTGGATAGGCCTTTTTCCACTTTTGTTTCAATTCCAAAATGGTACGATTAAAAGCTTGAACAACTTATCACAGACAGTATGTTTTTCGGTAGTTTCAATTCCAAAATGGTACGATTAAAAGTGCTAACAGCCTCGGGGGGTTCGATTGTCATTTTTTGTTTCAATTCCAAAATGGTACGATTAAAAGGCAGCTACGCTGGTGGGAGGAAAGGTTACATACGAGTTTCAATTCCAAAATGGTACGATTAAAAGTGTCTCGTTTTACAAGTAGTATGCAAGATGCTTCCTCGTTTCAATTCCAAAATGGTACGATTAAAAGCCATAAGAGCGAGGGTTGACAGGCTCTTTGCTTCACGTTTCAATTCCAAAATGGTACGATTAAAAGATTTCACCGCAGTGAACCCCCGAAGGGAGATACCGTGTTTCAATTCCAAAATGGTACGATTAAAAGCGAAACGGTAGCTGTCAATGCAACTATTTATTTCACGTTTCAATTCCAAAATGGTACGATTAAAAGATATTCGGTCTGTAATGCGGCCACGTCAGGATCGGAGTTTCAATTCCAAAATGGTACGATTAAAAGAACCGGTGGCTTTTTTCGGAAGGCAGATATGATACAACGTTTCAATTCCAAAATGGTACGATTAAAAGTTATCCTCTTACTACTGAAATAACTTATAACAATGTTGTTTCAATTCCAAAATGGTACGATTAAAAGAACCCTAAAAGAGTTATTAGAACAAGCAAAAAAGATGTTTCAATTCCAAAATGGTACGATTAAAAGTATCAATGTCGATAATTTAACAGTTGGCTATTTCATGTTTCAATTCCAAAATGGTACGATTAAAAGAATCCCTTTTCTTATTTAGAAACATTATAAATTTAGAGTTTCAATTCCAAAATGGTACGATTAAAAGAAAAAATACGATAACAAGGGCCGCTCAATTGATTAGTTTCAATTCCAAAATGGTACGATTAAAAGCGAAGCAAAAGGAAAAACAATTGGCCATTATGTACTGTTTCAATTCCAAAATGGTACGATTAAAAGCATCATGTTAGCGAATACACGGTGCTGAAATGGCTCGTTTCAATTCCAAAATGGTACGATTAAAAGAAATGCGGATGATCAGGAAGAACTTGCAAAATTGAAGTTTCAATTCCAAAATGGTACGATTAAAAGAACCGGAACGAACTTGCCAGGCACATTGATTCCCTGTTTCAATTCCAAAATGGTACGATTAAAAGCAATAAAAACAAGAAATCCAAGCAGCACGGATATAAGTTTCAATTCCAAAATGGTACGATTAAAAGTCAAATATCATCACATCTTTACCCAGCCAATTGGCCCGTTTCAATTCCAAAATGGTACGATTAAAAGTTTCGCATCGTTCATAAACGGCAACCCATAAAGTTGTTTCAATTCCAAAATGGTACGATTAAAAGGTGGCAGCGGTATTTATACCAGTTTTGAGTGAAGTAGTTTCAATTCCAAAATGGTACGATTAAAAGAAAAAACAGAAAGAGCGAAAGCTAAAACTGATTTACTGTTTCAATTCCAAAATGGTACGATTAAAAGACGCAAAAAACATTTAAATAATATATAGCCCTTGTTAGTTTCAATTCCAAAATGGTACGATTAAAAGCGGCGTGGAGTGGGATATTACAGTTTCTGACCCTGAGTTTCAATTCCAAAATGGTACGATTAAAAGACTCTCTTTTACCTTCGCTATTGTATTTTATCATCGTTTCAATTCCAAAATGGTACGATTAAAAGCTAAGAAAAACCCGAATCTGCAGTTTGAGGGTTTTTGTTTCAATTCCAAAATGGTACGATTAAAAGTTATTGAGACACATAAACAGTGTGAACAATTACTCCTGTTTCAATTCCAAAATGGTACGATTAAAAGGTATGGGCGTTTGGCTATGAATATCCTGTTGGTGTGTTTCAATTCCAAAATGGTACGATTAAAAGTCTGAAAATCGACACCAAGAATGTCGCAAATGGGTTGTTTCAATTCCAAAATGGTACGATTAAAAGTACAAAAGCGTTATGATCAGCTCTATCAAACGTCTGTGTTTCAATTCCAAAATGGTACGATTAAAAGGGAAAATAAAAGATAAACGCCTGCTTCAACTACTTGAGTTTCAATTCCAAAATGGTACGATTAAAAGGACAGCAGAAATTATGTTTGCTATTATGTTCATTATGTTTCAATTCCAAAATGGTACGATTAAAAGTTACAAACTATTTTGAAAGTCTATGAAGGCCTTTTCGTTTCAATTCCAAAATGGTACGATTAAAAGCTGTAATCCTGTCCGGATGAAATTTGAAGCTACCGAGTTTCAATTCCAAAATGGTACGATTAAAAGCAAATAACCAAAACAATATTAATACCATAAATTATAGTTTCAATTCCAAAATGGTACGATTAAAAGTCAGGAGTTCGGAATCACTCCTCTAAAAGGCACATTGTTTCAATTCCAAAATGGTACGATTAAAAGGCTGTTTTGTTACGCAGGGCATCAGTAATTCGCTGGTTTCAATTCCAAAATGGTACGATTAAAAGCCTCCTCACAAAGGTGGCAGCGAGCGACAGGGATGTGTTTCAATTCCAAAATGGTACGATTAAAAGTATGCCGAAAAACTTGACCGCGCTGCTGACTTAGTTTGTTTCAATTCCAAAATGGTACGATTAAAAGAAACAGCGTGTTACATATCCCGGCGAAATATTATTGTTTCAATTCCAAAATGGTACGATTAAAAGCCACTGGCCGAGCAATTCAACGTAGGCCTGATTTACGGTTTCAATTCCAAAATGGTACGATTAAAAGATTTCAAAACCGGCGCCTCTGGCACGGGCATAAGTTCGTTTCAATTCCAAAATGGTACGATTAAAAGTTTGTGTTTTCCCCGGAAACGTGGAGTTGGCGAAGACGTTTCAATTCCAAAATGGTACGATTAAAAGGAAACGGGAATTCCTCGCGAAGTTTGAAAGAACGTTGTTTCAATTCCAAAATGGTACGATTAAAAGGCAACGGAAGTGATTGAGGATATCAAAGTGTTTGAGTTTCAATTCCAAAATGGTACGATTAAAAGGCATTAATGCATATCCAATTTATGATTGGTTAGTAGAGTTTCAATTCCAAAATGGTACGATTAAAAGAATGTTCGGGTAACATAATCAGTCGTCATCTGATATGTTTCAATTCCAAAATGGTACGATTAAAAGGTTTGATTTCTTTCGGCACCACCTCTTTCATTTTGTGTTTCAATTCCAAAATGGTACGATTAAAAGAATACATGGTGTCCGGATCACGCATTGAGGTGCCGGGTTTCAATTCCAAAATGGTACGATTAAAAGTGTTTCTGCTTTTGTTTGGTGCAGGTGCTTATTTTTTGTTTCAATTCCAAAATGGTACGATTAAAAGTGCCACTGCCGACATCGTGAAGCCAAACGATGTAATGTTTCAATTCCAAAATGGTACGATTAAAAGTCTCTAATAGATGAAGGCCTTCCGGTCACTCTGCAGTTTCAATTCCAAAATGGTACGATTAAAAGGAATAACGATTTTCTGAATTATGCCTCCAATGCGGAGTTTCAATTCCAAAATGGTACGATTAAAAGGTGCCAGGATTGCCGGTATATAACAAGGAGGTAAGCAGTTTCAATTCCAAAATGGTACGATTAAAAGCCGGATCATGTGATTGAAATAGCCTGCGGACCTGTGTTTCAATTCCAAAATGGTACGATTAAAAGTAATCCCTGATAATACAGGTGTTGCTGGTCTTTGGTGGTTTCAATTCCAAAATGGTACGATTAAAAGTATTTCTCGTAGCGGGAGTTACTTATCCTTTCCGATGTTTCAATTCCAAAATGGTACGATTAAAAGATTTCCTGCCCGGATATGATGACGGCTGAGTTTACCGTTTCAATTCCAAAATGGTACGATTAAAAGCAAAATAGAAAATTGCCACGCCCTTCGATATTTCGTGTTTCAATTCCAAAATGGTACGATTAAAAGGCAGAGCCGTAACCAGGGCATCAAACCTTTGCCATCGTTTCAATTCCAAAATGGTACGATTAAAAGTACATGCCAAAGCTGTTTTGAAAGATCAGGGTCCGGAGTTTCAATTCCAAAATGGTACGATTAAAAGTTTTATATTTGTATCTGTTTCCTTATCATATTTATATGTTTCAATTCCAAAATGGTACGATTAAAAGGGGGATTAAAATTTTTGGCAAACAATTCCTTTACCCGTTTCAATTCCAAAATGGTACGATTAAAAGTATTAATCCTCCAACTATTGACCTGCCAATAATGTTGTTTCAATTCCAAAATGGTACGATTAAAAGCCTATTGGGATAGCGCGCAGTTCGTGGTCGATAGCATGTTTCAATTCCAAAATGGTACGATTAAAAGTGGCGCTCGGCACTGTAATTACCAGAAGTGGATACTGTTTCAATTCCAAAATGGTACGATTAAAAGCCGGTGAGGTGGTGCGCATAGTGCCCGATGCGGTGTGTTTCAATTCCAAAATGGTACGATTAAAAGCTTTTGGGCCGAAAAGGTTAAGCAGCGGGAAGTTTTGTTTCAATTCCAAAATGGTACGATTAAAAGTTGTAGCGGCTTCGCCTGTAGGTTTTATAATAGCATGTTTCAATTCCAAAATGGTACGATTAAAAGTCAAACGAATCGAATGCAGCTGCCGATAGTTTCTGCAGTTTCAATTCCAAAATGGTACGATTAAAAGTGTAGGGTCGGCATCATTGTTAGCTGCCATGCGTACATGTTTCAATTCCAAAATGGTACGATTAAAAGCAACTTCCGAGGAAAAGCCTCCTTCATCTTCTTATATGTTTCAATTCCAAAATGGTACGATTAAAAGAGATAATGCAGCCTATATGGATGAATTTGTTCATCCGGTTTCAATTCCAAAATGGTACGATTAAAAGTAGCTATTGTCGATGAATTGAATTGCAATCTATTAGTTTCAATTCCAAAATGGTACGATTAAAAGGATACGGAGCAGAAAGTTCCGTTGCCCGAATTTGCGTTTCAATTCCAAAATGGTACGATTAAAAGAATCCGGTGTTTACCTGTAAATCTCCTTCTTTTTCGAGTTTCAATTCCAAAATGGTACGATTAAAAGTTAAAACAAATTTAAAATCGATTAAAACATTAAAAGTTTCAATTCCAAAATGGTACGATTAAAAGAAACAAGTGCATTGTGGTTACTGCCAATCGTTACAATGTTTCAATTCCAAAATGGTACGATTAAAAGCGGGGATATAGTTTCGCACATGCCCGATTTCTATGCGAGTTTCAATTCCAAAATGGTACGATTAAAAGTTTCAAAGCTTTTGGAGTGATAGCTAATGGACTGCAGTTTCAATTCCAAAATGGTACGATTAAAAGCCACCCAGTTATCCAGGTGAATTGATATTTCGCCAGTTTCAATTCCAAAATGGTACGATTAAAAGATCAGAAGACTCATCAAAACAGAACAGAGCTTCGTTGTTTCAATTCCAAAATGGTACGATTAAAAGTTACCGACTTTCGTCAGCAGTTTGTTCCCGTACCAGGGTTTCAATTCCAAAATGGTACGATTAAAAGTTTTTGGAATTTCGGGGCTCGCGTCCGCTCTTAAAAGTTTCAATTCCAAAATGGTACGATTAAAAGCAATTTGCTTTTCAAGAGTAGTTTCTACTTCTCCCTGTTTCAATTCCAAAATGGTACGATTAAAAGGCAGGGTGTACCTGTGAACCGGCAAAGTTATACATGTTTCAATTCCAAAATGGTACGATTAAAAGTATATCAGTAATTGCCTACTCAGGATTTTTTGAAATGTTTCAATTCCAAAATGGTACGATTAAAAGTTCCGGATTTGAAATACAAGGATGAAAGTCCTTATTTGTTTCAATTCCAAAATGGTACGATTAAAAGTTTCAGTCGAAAGACCTGGAAAAACAAGTGGACGAAAGTTTCAATTCCAAAATGGTACGATTAAAAGAAGCAAAAAAGATTGACGCTGATGATACTAAAATGTAGTTTCAATTCCAAAATGGTACGATTAAAAGAAGCAAAAAAGATTGACGCTGATGATACTAAAATGTAGTTTCAATTCCAAAATGGT
>VAPE01012496.1_pt1 | contig 17228 bp, 9 predicted proteins | sample 3393911 | NCBI WGS metagenome assembly VAPE01 (sample SAMN08290436, study PRJNA428436) | hydrothermal vent metagenome | isolation source: Deep-sea hydrothermal vent chimney | place: Atlantic Ocean: South-mid Altantic Ridge | reverse complement strand
GTACGCGAAGCCACGCGCTTTACCTTAGAGCGCCTAAAAGCAGGTAAAGATACCATCTCAGTCACCGGTAACGTGCTGCGCGATTATCTTACCGATCTATTCCCGATTTTGGAGCTAGGCACCAGTGCAAAAATGCTCTCTATCGTACCGCTGATGAATGGCGGCGGTCTGTTTGAGACCGGAGCTGGCGGTTCAGCGCCTAAGCATGTACAGCAGTTGGTTGAAGAGAACCATCTGCGCTGGGATTCATTAGGCGAGTTTTTAGCGTTGGCGGAATCATTAGAGCACTTAGCGATTCATGAGGACAATGATAAAGCGCAGGTGTTATCCGATACCCTAGATGGCGCAACAGAGAAGCTACTGATGAATAATAAGTCGCCCTCACGCAAAGTCGGTGAGCTTGACAACCGTGGTAGCCACTTTTACTTGGCTCTGTACTGGGCGCAAGAGCTCGCCGCGCAAGATGACAATAGCGAGTTAAAACAGACCTTTACGCCACTTGCCAAAGCGCTTGCTGAGAATGAAGATGCCATCGTCAAAGAGCTCAATGAGGTGCAAGGACACGCTGTTGATATCGGTGGTTATTATCTACTAGACAAAGAACAGGCTGAAAATGTCATACGCCCAAGCAAACTGCTAAACGACACTATCGCTTCGATACAATAAGGCTAAAATAGGGTTAAGCTTATAACGATGAGCTTAGCCCTAGTCCTTGATGCTCATACTTTCAACTATTTACGCAAATAGTTACTGATATGGACTTAAGACGTTTTATTTTAGTCGCGTTATGGTAAAAAACAGTCGTGTCGCTGTTGTTCTTTGCAGGCTAATGTTAAAATTAGCCTTAAGCTATTCAAAACGAGACTATGTTTAAACTTTGTTTAAACTTCAAACGTTTATTTTGGAACGTTTAAAAGGGACGAACAACTACCGTAGACTACTATTAACTATCTCGTGGCTATCATTTACAAGATTTAAGTACTCCCTTCGATGGTTAGCTTACCCATATTATCACTAGTATCACTTTGATAAATGAACCACTTACCGCGCTACCCGTTTGCAGCTGTCTTTATTTCAATTTGCAAACACCTTTTATTTTATAAGAATCAAACGCTTAATGACAACCAAAAGGAATAAGAGATTACAATGTCAAAAATTATATATACAAAAACCGATGAAGCCCCAGCGCTAGCTACCCTATCATTTTTGCCTATCGTTGAAGCCTTTACCAAAACCGCAGGCGTCGAAGTAGAGATGAGTGACATCTCTGTTGCTGCGCGTATCTTAGCTGAGTTTCCTGACTATCTTGAAGAGGAGCAGCGTGTTCCTGATAATCTTGCGGAGCTAGGACGTCTTACGCAAGATCCAAACGCTAATATCATTAAGCTACCAAATATCAGTGCCTCTGTTGGTCAGCTAAAAGCCGCTATCAAAGAGCTACAAGGTAAAGGCTACGCGTTACCTGATTTTCCAGATGAGGCAGAGACAGAGGAAGAAGAAGAGATTCGCCGCCGCTATGGCAAAGCTTTAGGTAGCTCAGTCAACCCTGTACTGCGTGAAGGTAACTCCGATCGCCGCGCGCCAAAAGCGGTCAAAAACTACGCGCGTAAACACCCGCACTCGATGGGCGAATGGAAGCAGTGGTCACAGACGCACGTCTCACACATGCATGGTGGTGATTTCTACGCCGGTGAGCAATCGATGACTTTAGACAAAGCGCGCACTGTACGTATGGAGCGTGTTACTGACGATGGTACGGTTCATGTCTTCAAAAAAGGTCTCGCTTTGCAAGATAAAGAAGTCATTGACCTTATGTTTATGAGTAAAAAGTCTTTGCTTGAGTTTTATGAGCGTGAAATGGAAGACTGCCGCGAAGCTGGTATCTTATTTTCGTTACACGTCAAAGCGACGATGATGAAAGTCTCGCATCCAATCGTCTTTGGTCATGCGGTCAGAACGTATTATAAAGACGCTTTTCAAAAACATGGTGCGCTCTTTGATGAGTTAGGTATCAACGTCAATAACGGTATGGCATCACTTTACGAAAAAATCAAAGAGCTGCCAACCTCTCTACAAGAAGAGATTGAGCGCGACTTACATGCCTGCCAAGTGCATCGTCCTCGTCTAGCGATGGTCGACTCTAATAAAGGTATTACTAACTTTCACTCACCTAGCGATGTGATTGTTGATGCGTCTATGCCAGCGATGATCCGCTCAGGCGGTAAGATGTGGGGCGCGGATGGCAAAATGTATGATTGTAAAGCTGTGATGCCTGAATCTACTTTTGCGCGTATCTACCAAGAGATGATCAACTTCTGTAAGTGGCATGGCAACTTTGATCCAACCACGATGGGCACCGTTCCTAACGTCGGTCTTATGGCGCAAAAAGCAGAAGAGTACGGCTCGCACGACAAAACCTTTGAAGCCGCCGATTCAGGTACCGCTCGTATTGTTGACGAAGAAACTGATGAAGTGCTCATGGAGCAGTATGTTGAGAAGGGTGATATTTGGCGTATGTGTCAGACCAAGGATGAGCCAATCCAAGACTGGGTTAAGCTTGCCGTGCGCCGCGCACGTGAATCAAATACGCCGGTTATCTTCTGGTTAGACCCATACCGCCCGCACGAAAACGAGCTGATCAAAAAGGTCAATATGTACCTAAAAGACCATGACACCGATGGTCTACATATCGAGATTATGTCGCAGGTCCGCGCCATGCGTTATACCTTAGAGCGCGTCGCTCGCGGCCTTGATACCATCTCAGCCACTGGTAATATCCTACGCGATTATCTAACTGACTTGTTCCCTATTCTTGAGCTTGGAACGAGTGCTAAGATGCTCTCAGTTGTACCACTCATGAAAGGCGGCGGCTTGTTTGAGACCGGCGCAGGGGGTTCTGCTCCTAAGCACGTGCAGCAGCTGGTTGAAGAAAACCATCTACGCTGGGACTCTTTAGGCGAGTTCTTGGCCTTGACCGAATCCTTGGAGCATTTAGCCAAGAGCGATGATAATGCTAAGGCTCAAGTCCTTGCAGACTCACTAGATAAGGCCACTGAGAAGCTACTAATCAACGACAAATCGCCATCACGCAAAACTGGTGAGCTTGATAACCGTGGTAGCCACTTCTACTTAGCTAAGTACTGGGCTGAGGAGCTTGCAGCGCAAGATCAAGATGCCGAGCTCAAAGCTCAGTTTGCACCTCTAGCTGAGCAGCTTGAAAATAATGAGCAAGCGATTGTTGAAGAGATGAATAAAGCGCAAGGCAAACCTGTAGATATCAAAGGCTATTACTTAGCTGATGAAAAACTAGCTGAAGCAGCCATGCGTCCGAGTAAAATCTTTAACGAAGCTATCGCTTCATTATAAATAGTGATTAACAAGTCGCTATAACGCTAGTTGAGCAATATAGAACGCTCAAATGATAGCCGCACCTCAATGGTATAATACTGTTGAGGTGTTTTTTATGGCAAAGATTGATAGTATGACTATCTCTGATCTTTAATTAGGAACGCTCTTCTCATGGCCACCTCAAGCTTAGTGCTCTTTAATAAACCTTATGGCGTTCAAAGTCAGTTTCGTGATGACAGTAATAATAATCATATCACTCTATCGCAGTATTTCACCGATAAGTCATTACGCGTCGCCGGCCGCTTAGATGCCACTTCAGAGGGCTTACTTATTTTGACTAGTGACGGCCGTGTTAATAAAGCCATTACCCAGCCACCTAGTCAAAAAACTTTTCATCAGAATAAATACAAGCAAGGTAAAACCTATCTGGTGCAAGTGGAAGGGGCTGCAAGCCAAGAGCAGCTTGATGAGTTATCGAACGGCGTCTTGCTAAAAGACGGCATGACGTTGCCTGCAACAGCAAAAATAGTCGCAGAAGACGAGCTGCCTATTGAGCTTTGGCAACGCGATCCGCCGATACGCGAGCGTAAAAACGTGCCGACTTCTTGGCTGATGCTGACAATTTATGAAGGCAAAAATCGACAAGTCAGGCGAATGACCGCGCACGTGGGCTTACCTTGCTTACGCCTGATCCGCTGGTCGGTTGCCGGTTTTGACTTAGGGACGCTTGCGAGCGGAGAGTTTGTACGGATTCATCTCAATGCTGAGCGCTGTAAGCAGTTAGGGATTACTGACTAGCAGACCGTTATCTGGTTGAGCACATTGCCATTGTCACCTAAGCTACTAGCCATTATCGCTCAAGCTACTATAAGCTATTTAATAATATTAAATAGCTCTCTCAAACGCTCTAGATTTATCTGCTAAATCTGCTAGTATTTAACTACCATTTTTGTGGTTACGTTTGTTCCCGCCGGCTTATGTTAAGGACTACTATGATACTGTCATCGCGTTTTACCGCTTCTCTCATTAGCGTTGTGGTAGGGCTTGCCCTAAGCGCTTGTCAGCCGGCCTCTGACCCTAGCGATATGCCAACAGAGACCACAGATACTCCTGACACCTCTGTCGTCACGCAAGACACAGCAGCGCAAGCAGAGACGGATGAAGCAGTAGTCGCGGATGAAACAGATGAGAGTGTAATCGATAGTGCGCCGATGATGGAGGACTATACCAAAGCGCTGACTAGAATGAATAATGAGGTCAACATTGGTATGGTTTATAACGATCCAGATACCGCGTTTGCCAAAAGCATACTCGCTTTGCATCGCGGCGCTGTCAATATGGCGCAGCTACAGCTCAAATATGGAACAGATAACGCGCTTTTGCTACTGGCTCAAGAGATTATCGACTCTCAGCAGCAAAGGATCGACATCAGCAATAAGTGGCTAGCCAGCCATCCTGATATTCCTAATCCTAAGCCTAATACTGAAGCTATGCAGCTCGACTATGCAGATATCGTGGCTTCTATGAACTACAACATCAGAATGGGTACCGAGTCTGTTGTCGCTGATTTAGCTTTTGCCCGCGGGATGCTGGCTCATCAGCGAGCCGTATTGCAGCTCGCCAAAGTAGAGCTGAGATATGGTACTGATGTAGAGATGCGCCGACTGGCGGTACAGATCACTAGAGATCAGCCGCGTATTATACAGATATTAGAAGACTGGCTTGCCAACAATGCTCCAGCACCATCTCCAGAAGCAGAAGCAGAAGCAGAAGCAGAAGCAGAAGCAGAAGCAGAAGCAGAAGCAGAAGCAGAAGAGAGTATAGAGCTAGAAGAAGATGGCGATACTATTAAACGCGACGAGCCAGCATAACAAGTAAAGATAACAAGAGCACTGGTAAGCAGGCAGCGGTTAGCTACTCATGTATAATGCTATGAGTTACTAGCGTAGCGACACTAAAACCGTAACGCTAAAAACCTCCAGATCGACGATAAGACTTTTACTCATGGTAAAAGTCTTATTCATTATTAAGGCTTAAAAACGATTAGTCCGATAAAACATCCAGCCAAGCCGAAGCTGTCTTGTCAGCTTCTTGTTCAGCACTATCGGCACTGACTAGCGTTAAGCTTATCTTATGCGGGAACACTTGTTGACCCTGTGTTTGTTGACTCGAAGTAGCAGTAGTGGCAGTATCGGCGCTTTGTTTTGGCAGTACCGTCATTGTCATAAGCTCGTCGCGGCGGAACAAATGACAGCTTACCGATTGGTTAAGAGGACTAAATACTGCTAATTGCTTACGGGTAGCCTTAATACCGTCAATAGCGACGATGATATCATTGGCTGAGATACCAGCCGTTGCCGCTATGCTACCGCGCTGCACGCGATTCACTTTTAGCCCCGTAGCCGTCTCGCTACAGCGCATACCCCAAGGGATGTTTTTATCCGCCGTTTCTACCTCGTTTTCATGCCAGCCGATACCATTAGCACGCAGCAGCGACTCAATAGGCAGCTCTTCCACTCCATTGATATAGCGCTGCTCAAAATCCTGCCACTGCGCCTTTGGCATAAACTCGCTAATCACTGCTCCCATATCGGCGCTACTGATACCGATACGCTGCTTGTCGTTTTGCTTAGCCCGCGCATAAAAGGCTTTAACCACATCGAATAAGCGATAACGGCCATTGGTGCTTTGTAGCAGCGTTAGATCTAAACACAGCGCCACTAAAGCGCCTTTATTATAGTAGCTGATACCTGCATTACCGGTATTTTCATCGCTACGATAGAGCTTAATCCAAGCATCGAAGCTCGATTCGGCGACGCTTTGATTGGCGCGGCCGTCGGTTTGATAGTAGCGGTTGATCTGCTCCGCCAATAGTTTTAAATAACTGGGCTTATCGATGACGCCTGAAGCTTGTAGCATAAAATCGTCAATATAAGAGGTAAAACCCTCAAACACCCAAAGCAGCGGGGTGAAAGCTTCACGGCGTAAATCCACCTCCATCATCACATCAGGGCGCACGGTCTTCACCCACCACGCATGAAAATACTCGTGGCTACATAGTCCCAAAAAGCGCTGATAATCAGGGCTTGGCAATACTGGCTCATCACCACTTGGCAGATCGTTACGCGGCGTAATTAAGCTCGTGGAATTAATATGCTCAAGGCCGCCATAATCTTGACCGCTAGCATATGTCATAAAGGTATAATCACTAAAGGGCGCGTCCCCTAACCAGTTCAGATAGGTCTGACAAATCTGGGTGACATCATGTTGCAAACGCCCCATATTGGCATTATGTCTGCCTGAGAGATAAAAGCTATGCGGCAAGGTTTGATGCTCATCGTCTTGAATAATAAAATCAAAGGACTGCTGCAGCGCAATCTCAAACGGATGATCAATCAGCTGATAATAGTCATCTGCCTGCAGACCGTAGCCATGATGATGATCTAGCTGCAAATGGCTCGCTTTGAGGCCACAAGCTAATTTGACATCATCCTCACTTTTATCTGCTAAAAAAGTAGCGGGTACTAATAGTTTCACTTGTACAGGAGAGTGCTCTTGCCCTGTCACAGCTAGCGCTAGCGAGGTAAAATTACCATAGAGGCGCTGCTGATCGACATAAGCGGTACGTACGGACAAGTCATAGCAGTAGACTTCATATTGTACTTTTATCGCCTGCCCTGTCATTGCCTTCGGTAGCTGCCAGCTGTGCTTATCTATTTTTTGTGCGCGGTAAGCGCTAGCTGGTTCAGCTGCTACTATCTCATAATGGACCGCAGTAATATTACGCGCAAACTCACGCATCAAATAACTACCCGGAATCCATGCTGGCAGCCACAGCTCAGGGCAATCCGTAGTCGCTGTAAAGTTAAGAGTCACATCGACTAAGTGCTCATTAAAACGAGCAAAATCTAGACTGTAGCTAATGGTAGCGGTATGATCACTTGCAGTCGTGTTATTACTGTCCAAGCTTTTGAAGGGATTAAAAGTAGTCACGGTCATTATCTCTGCTTATTATCTTGATAGTATTTATCATTATGGTAGAAGTCCTTGCACAAAAACGCAACGGCTAAAGCGTATGCTGGCGCTAGCAATAGTATAAATTGAGAGTGGTACAGACTATAAATCCCATGAATATACGATAAATCCGCTTTTTTTGTGTTTTATACCTTGAAAGTTATCAAAACCATCTCAATTAAAGAGGCTAACTGCTACAGTTACTCTAATTAATAGTGAAATTAACAGTTTCTATTTAACAGTTACCTTAATAAACTGATGATAATTGATTATTGATATGGCTCTTTAGCTGATCGACCTTTTTAGGTTTATTACCTCCAAATTTAATTTTATAATGATATTCAATTTAGGATAATTTATGACTACTATCGCAAAAGATACTGCCGTCAAATTCAACTATACGCTAAAAGACGATGAAGGTAACATCCTTGATCAGTCGCCAGAAGGTCAGCCTCTTGCTTATCTTCATGGTCATAGCAACATCATTCCAGGCCTTGAGCAGCAACTAGAAGGCAAATCTGCTGGCGAAAAAGTCAATGCAGTGGTTGAGCCTGCTGATGGCTACGGCGAATACCAAGAGCAAGCAGTACAAAAGGTACCTCGTGATAACTTCCAAGGCGTTGATGATATCCAGCCTGGTATGCAGTTTCAGTCAGAAGCTGGCGGCCAAGTCATGCTAGTGACAGTAACTGATGTCAACGATCAAGAAGTGACTGTTGATGCTAACCACCCTCTAGCGGGTAAGCGTTTGACTTTTGATGTTGAGATTCAAGAAGTACGCGCAGCGACCGAAGACGAGCTAAACCACGGCCATGTCCACGGTGCAGGCGGCGTTGAGCACTAATCTGCTATCAGATTTTTATCGCTGAGTTGTTTTATCACTCAGTCATAAAGCGCAAGAGCCAGTAGTCTAATAGCTACTGGCTCTTTTTCGTTGTAGAGCTTATTCAAGGTTTTTTTATTTAAACGTAAAAAGACCGCATAGTGACAAGCACTATACGGTCTTTATTACTTAACATCCTTGTTAATATAACGTCATATCTAATCCCAAGATATATCGCTACTTAGGCTTAAAGCGGCTTAAAGCCCTATCTTCCTTGATCAGCAGTCCATCCCTGACGCAATTCATAAACCATCTATCTTATAACACCAATCCCTAGTGTAAATAAACAGTATCAATAAACTGTGCAGTGACACTATAATCGCAAATTAGACGATGATAAGTAAGACGTCTAAGCGTCAACGTATGTAAGCATATGCTTACAGACTATAGATGAGCTTATAACTCCTCCGCAGGACTCGCAATCATAGTAGGTTCAGCGTCTAGCATGAGACGCGCTGCTTCAAAGATATACACTTCGTCTTCTGGCAGCTCTGGACGCTCGCTCTCCTTCATTTTACTACGCTCTTCAAACTTAGCATCCATCGCAGCTTGATAGGTGTTCCAGTTGGCATAAGGGCTAGAGCCTGTAGCGATTCGTCTTCTATTCTCAGCCTCTAAAGAGCGCTGCTCGATCAGCTTCATTTTGGCGCGGCGCTTATTGATATCTAAGGCGATATGTTTTTTCTCGTCATCCATATCTCGAATGTCATTGAGCGTAGATAAGTAGACAAACTGCGGATTTTGTTCTTGACGAATTTTAGACTGCTGATTTAAGGTCTTGAGCATATCAGTGCTAAACTTGCCTTCAGGTTTATAAGCAGCAGTCTTGATAGTATCCCATGGCAGCGCATTCTTTTGCGCGCGCTCACCAAAGGTGGCATCATCGTAGATATTGACAAGCTCTACATCTGGTACTACGCCTTTATTCTGCGTACTACCGCCGGTAATGCGATAAAACTTACGCTGAGTCAAAGTTGCTGACCCTAACGCTAGACTGTCTAATTGAATCTGCGCTGAGCCCTTACCAGTCGTTGTGCTACCCACGACCAAACCGCGACCGTAATCTTGAATCGCTGCGGCAAAGATTTCACTAGCTGAGGCGGAAGCTAAGTTGGTAATCACGACTAGCTTGCCATCATAGAGCTGCTTGCCACCATCATCGTCGCGATAGACTTGAATATTACCACGGTTATCCCTGATCTGGACTAAAGGACCACTCTTGATAAATAAGCCAAGCATTTTAGCTACTTCGTCTAAAGAGCCGCCTGGATCATTACGTAAGTCAATCACTAAGCCGTCGATGTTTTGCTTATTAAGCTCCTTGATAGCATTTTCAGTATCTAAGCTGACGCTGCGGTAGTCCTCGCCATTGCGGCGCGCTCTATAGTTTAAATAAAAGCTCGGTATCTCTAGCACACCAATACGTTTTAAGGTGCTATCGCTATCCTCTGCGTCACTTGCGTGCGGTACCTCAACGATGCGATGGTTCACGCCCGACTCTTCTTGTTCGATGATATCGCGTACTACCGTAACCGTGCGAGCGCTGGCATCAGGGGCGTTTGGCTGACGCAGCTTTATGGTAACTGGTGTACCGCGCTTACCGCGAATGAGGCTGACAATCTCACGAGTGGACCAACCGACCACATCAGTCATGGTCTTGCCGTCTTTAGCGATAGCGATAATCAAGTCGTTTGGCTTGATTTGTCCTGTCTTGGCAGCAGGACCGCCATCGACTAGTGTGACAATACGAGTATAGTTTGGGTTTTTGCGATCAGGGCGAATAGAGACACCGATACCTTCTAGTTGCAGGCTCGATTGAATTTGCATCTCATTGGCTTGAATTGGCGCATAGTAGTTGCTATGCGGATCATAAGTGAGCATCGCAGTATTTAAGATCGTCTCCATGATCTCATCATCTTTGAGACGCTCCATCTGCCCTTGCTGTCTGGATAAACGATTGAGTAAGATCTCATTTGGCGTGCGCTGATCATCACGAACCAGATCTTGACCCAAAGTGATATCAGGATCATCCAAAAAGACTTTTTCTTTGGCCTTTTCGCTCTCTTGACCCAAAGTAATACTCATCAGCTGAAACTTTAGCTGACGCGCCCAGTAATCGCGCTGCGCTTTTTTACTTGTGAAATGAGGTAGCTCTTCACGGTCGAGAATAATCGTCTCATCACTGGTCAAATCGATATCTGTTTTGAGCATTTTTTTTGCCATCTCAAAATACTCATTGGAGCGTTTGCGGTAGCGCTCAAAGACATCGACACCAGCAGATAGATCTCCGCGCTTGAGCCTATTACCGAAGTCATCAGCATATTTTTTCTTAAACTCATCCACATCCGCTTGCAAAAATAGCGTATGGTTTGGGTCTAAGCTGTCGATATACATATCTAAGATATCGCTACCCATCTGAGTATCGAGCGGCTGATTCAGATAGTGACTACGATCTAACAAAGCGGCTACTTGCCTAGTGGTAATTTTTTGCTCAGGGGTTTGTACAAAGCTTCCTGTATCCGTGTTTGCCACTGCGGTGCCGTAGCTTTGCGTCATGATAGCGCCGACCACGCCAATTGAAGCAATACTTAATAACCATTGTGCGGGTTGTTTTTTCATTATATCTACCTAGTTGTCTTAGAGAGTATCTGAAGAGCTGTATAGTGAAAGTATAAAGAGCAGTCCATTTTGTATCAATGCTTTATGATAATGGTGTTTTATGGCTATTTTGAATAGCACTTTTTCGATAGCCATCTATGAACAGCAATGCTAGCGAGTCGCCTATTGCAATGACTAGCAGCTGACAGCCCAGCGACCACCACCATCAGTTTATTATTAAAAATCAATCAATATTATCACGATTTATTGACCTGCGCTGTCTCAATCTGTATGAGCAAACTTTCTGTTATATTTATGCGCTTCTTCATAAGCATTGTATTGACAATAACTGAGTGGTTAAATTATAACTGCAGAGTAATTACTGGCATAATGGTCTCACAGTTAACTTTTACACTTATCTATAGAGCTTCATATATCAAGTAGCCTATATCACTTCAACCTAAAGGCGTAGTCATTACATTCAGCATAAGCTTGAAAGGACTGAGCTTAGAGTAATTGAGGATGATTGATATAGCGATGAACACTATTTTGTAGAGCAAATTTGGAGAGCAAACCATGTATGGCGTAATAATGACGGATGTTGGCGGTAGTACCTTAACGGCTGATGATGTCAGCTTGATTGAACAAGCTCAGGTAGGCGGGATTATTTTGTTTGCTCGTAACGTCGTCGATGCGGCGCAAGTACGGCAGCTATGCGATGATATTCGCTATTATAATCCTGATATCTTAATCGGTGTTGATCAAGAAGGTGGCCGAGTCGCACGGCTGCGTGATGGCTTTACACCGCTGCCCGCAATGGGAAGGCTGGGCGAACTATTTGATCAAAACCCTAGTGAGGCGCTCAGCTGTGCCTATGATTGTGGCTACTTGATGGCTGCTGAAGTGCTAGCCGTCGGTATCGATTTGAGCTTTGCCCCGGTGTTAGATACCAATAGCGTGAGTGAGGTTATTGGAGATCGCAGCTTTCATAAAGACCCACAAGTGATCACGGCTTTAGCGACTCAGTTTATGCGCGGGATGCGCGCAGCCGGTATGGCAACGACTGGTAAGCACTTCCCAGGTCACGGCGGCGTTGCCCCAGACTCACACGTTGCTGAAGCTATCGATACGCGCGCGCTCGATGAGATTATGGGTCATGATATGCAGCCTTTTGCCCAGACACTACCTTGGCTCGATGCGTTGATGCCAGCACATGTGATTTTCTCGCAGGTGGATAATAAACCTGCAGGGTTTTCTAAGGTTTGGTTAAAAGACATCATTCGCGATCAGCTGCAGTTCGATGGCGTGTTATTCTCCGATGACTTATCGATGGCAGGCGCGCAGGCTGCAGGTGATGTCAGCGACCGAGTACACGCCGCGATCCATGCTGGCTGCGATATTGCTTTGGTCTGTAATGACCGAGTAGCCGCGCACGAAGCGGCAGAAGCGGCCCAAGACTTGCCCTACCCTGACCAGCAGCGCATTAAAACAATGCGTGGCCAAATTCCGGAATGGCGCGGCGACCTTACTTCTACTTGTCAGCAGTTTGAGCATTGGCAACAAGCTCGCCACCGTGTTATACAGACCTTTTTTAATATGCAGACAGCAAACTCAGATGGTAATCAGGTGCAAAATAGCCATACTTTAGACCACTCCGATGACCTAAGCGATCTAAAAGATCCTACTGATTATAAATAACCTTGTGGCTGAGTGCCTAATAGACCGTCCGTTCTAAATAAAAAAACCGCTCCTAATTAAAGGGGCGGTTCTTTTATTATTATCAAAATAAGACGTATCTATTAATTCGTAGGATCTAAATCAATTCCCTGACTTGGATCATCACTATCAGGTAAGATATCATCATTATTATTATCTAATGGATTTAGATCTGGATCTGGCATATTCATATCGGCATCTATATCATTATTCATGTCGATATCACCTTCATTACCGGCGGTCAAAGAGATACCATTATTATCCTCTGTTGCCATGCTTTCGTCATATACCGTAAATTCGATACGACGGTTACGGAAACGACCAAGCTCAGTCGAGTTGTCAGCGATTGGTTCAGACTCACCCATACCTACAGTACGTAGTTTATTCGCGTCCACACCTTGACCCACTAAGTACTCTTTCACTGATTCAGCGCGCTCACGTGATAACTCTAAGTTATAAGCATCTGATGCTAAGTTATCAGTATGACCAATGATAACAAGCTCCATATCAGGTGTTTCTGTGATAATTTCAGCAGCGCGATCCAAGAAAGGTTTGTTTACATCTGGGATAAAGGCTTTATCAAGCTCAAAGTTAATCACTTGCAGACTTAAGGCACGAGCCACATCACGTGGATCTGGGTTTTCACCTAATCTATCTACTGCACTTCCTGCAGCAATTAAGCTATTATCAATCTCATTTTGTAGATCTAGTGGACCTTCAGCTTCTACCATTAAGTCAGGAGCTGCTTCTTGTAGATCAGAAACCAACTGCGTCAATACGCCTTGATCCGCTGAGTTAACTACGATTCTGTCACCCTTAATGATCATGCTCGCATCAGGAACATTTTGGAATATATCCAAAATAGCAGCTAGATTGGCAGCGGCTGGCATATCAGTAGCAAAACTATCATCAACGTCTGCACGGCATTTGTTAGCTTCATCGCCAAACTCAGCTGATATCGCATTCATAATTGTTGTTCTTAAAGCTTCGTCACCTACGTTCATACGGCAGGCATATAGAGTGTTATCCTCACCCATTGCAATACGTAATGAAGCAGGCTCTACATCAGCAGCTACAACAGCTTGTCCATCGTCGATAACCTCTTCTTCAGCAACAACTACTGGAGTGGCAACAGGTTCAGGATCATCTTGACAACCTCTTAACAGTGCCCAAGCAAGTGCAGCTAAAATAATTAAACCAATGATTGGCAACAAGGCTTTCATAAAGCTGCCTGATTTTTCTTCTTCTCGTACCAACGGCGCTGTACTAGTTGTATCAGAAATACGGTGACCAGCAGGAGCTGCTGCAATCATGCCTGCTGGTAGGACTGCACCTGCCCAACCTGGTATATGATGTTGATAATTTGACAAATTATCATTCAAAAACTGGGGTACAGGCGTGTTACCAGCTAAGCTTTTGATTTCATGAAAGGCGAGCGGTGCCGCCATAGCGATTAGGCCACGAGACGCTGTTGCGTCAACGTTATGCTGACTTGCAAGCTCACGAGAGATTTGGTCACGGTGACTACCATCCGTCCATACTCTATCGTAAAAGCCTTGATCGTCTTGAGCGATGTTTTCATTAGCAAAACGCCCATAAGTGTCTTTATCCGCTAGACGCGCGGCAAAGATGGCGTAAAACTGCTCTAATAAGTTTCTCTTGGCAGGGTTGTTGTCATCCCCAAGTACTGCAGGAGTGACCGTGCGGGTTAAATGACTGATAATATCCATAAGAAGCTCTCTCCAATTATTATGATCTCATTTATAAAAATTATATGATTTGACTTATTTTTAATGAGCTAATCTCTATTAAGCCAACTGTCCTTAAAATTTATCGTATTACTGTTTTTCACATCGTTAATGTTCTTAATCTTAGACATTCTTAATCTTAGTAGTTCGATTAACGATATAGAACATGACGATATGGCTATTTAGTTTTACTAAAGACAGTATAGAAGTAGGCGCCTAAACATCACAATAAATGCGCTGTTGTACAAATGATACATTAAGTAATGTTTCAAGTATGATGCGTAACTTTGGTGACCATTTGGCGAGAATATTTTACATTGTAACGATTAAAATAAGTCTCAATATCAGTTAGAACCAATATCTGTCTCAACTCGAGACTCATTATCTAAGCGCTCAGCGACGATAATGCTATTAGCCAAGTCGTCCACTTCTGCTGTAGACATGCCATCTATCGCTTGAGTATTGGCTATAGGTCTGGGTGGTAAGTTATTATTTTGATTAGAATTAATACTCGTATAAGTACTATTGCTTGCGTTCTTGTTCGTGCTGCTGCTGACAGTGTTATTGTTATTGTTATTGTTCGCGTCACCAGGGATAAGGTTAGTATTATCATTACTTGAGCTATTACTGTCATTGACTACAGATGGAATATTGTAGCTATCATTGTCCTGCGTTTCGTTTTGCCACTCAGCATTATTCGCGAATAATGTCCCTTCCTCGCCTGCTATTACTGGGTTCTCTACAGCGTTAAAGTCGGCATTAGTCGTGATGTTAGCCTTCGGTGCTAAAGCGCGCATATCAGTGAGCAGACGCTGTGATAAGCGATTATCAGGCGACTCTATGGTGATGATGTCGTTTTGTAGCTGTAATCGCGCAAATGGCGCCGACGTCAGCAAGGTAAAAAGACTCGGTAGCAGCTCTATATCAACGGCAGTCAGGCTATCTGCGACACTTGGTTGTCGCTGTAATTCACAAATACTCGCTTGCTCGCCAAAGCTTCTCACTAGCGCTTGACTCAGCGCTTCTTGTAGCGCCGCACTGCCAGCGACACCCTTACAAGTATACAGCTGACCACTATTATCAACAGCAATCAGTAGCTCGGCTGGCATCAATGGCGCAGCGACGGGTTCAGTGACTGTCTCATTAACTGTATCAGTAACTGCCGCGTCCGGCTCTACGCTTATTGACTCATCTGTACTGGCTGAGCTGATATAATTTGGCTCAATCACCAACACCCATATGAGTGCCAAAGCGGCTATCGCAGCGACTAATAACAGCAAACGCCATAATAAATCACGTCTGTTATTACGCTTACGAGTCTGCCTAAATTGACTGATGTTATGACTATGAGCGCTGTTATCAATCGCTATAGACGGTGGTGCGCTGCTTGTCTCACTAGGGTCTCCTGTAGCCGTTGCAGCTATTGTAGATGCAGGCTTGCTAGATTCTATCGTTGTAGTAGCGACTTTATCAGAGTTTGACTCACTACTAACACTGTTAGAGTCCGAGCTCCAACCTAAATTAGAATCCAAAATCGAATCAGAGTCACTATCTGCCCTCTCCTCTAGCAATACTGACTCTGCCCAAACTGGCAAATAATGACGAATCTCTACCTGCCGCTGCTGCAGAAACGCCGGTAAATACTGACCATCAGCTAATATTTTGAGCTCATGGTAAGACAAAACGCTCGCACTTGTGATCAGTGCTATCGTGGCACTCTCATCAAGGTGATGTGTTGCAGCTAATTGGTCGATAATACGCTTGCGCTGGTCTGGGTCTTGCCATAGCTCATGGAATAAAGAGCTCGCTGCTGTATCGGCTGTCGATAACTCAGTGGTTGTCAAGGCTACTGGAGTTGGCAGCTCAGTCGCTTGTAGCAGCTGGGTATAAACCTGCGGTTGAGCCAGACGCGCAATCAGTAGTGCATAAAACTGCTCTAATAAGCTGATATGAGCAATGTTTTGCTCTGCTCCTAATAAGGGCAAACTGACACTTTGCTCAAGCTGTTCGATAATAGTCATAAAGTCATCTTTACTAAGGTTAAAAAAAGAGTGATAGAAGTTTAATTTAGGAACCACTAGGTATCGTTACTAGGTATCATTACTAGGTCATCACAATACTATTATTATGTGCCGCGCTTATAAAATATAATTTGTATAGCTATGTAAATTCATCTGACAGGTAATTGTGATTTGTCGTCAAAGACCTTAAGATGAGGTATATATAAGCGATAGCTAGTACGAACATGAAAAATTAAAAACTTTAAGAAAACGTTACTGCGCTTTTATAATCAATGAAGAGTTTTTTATATGGTGACGACTATATACTTTGTGATATAACTTATGCTGCCCAGCCTGAACAAGCAGATGCCTGTCATTACTATTCAATCATTATTAAAGCATAATTTTTGGCCTCTATTCGTTTTTTGCTGAGCCATTTTGGTATTGATTTTAGTGTCATCTATTTGCCACTTATTTATATTTTTATCCATCAGGCGTTGCCTAAGGATTGTCTTTTGCTAAATCATACCACTCTTATTATCATCGTTACGGTCATTGTCAGCTTGTTAGCTTGGCAAAATAAAGCCCTATTTAATCGGCTTATTTTTTATCCGCCAGCGATCACTGATGGTCAATGGGACCGTTTTGTCACTCATGGTTTCATTCATGCAGATAGCATGCATTTGCTGTTTAACATGTTTACCTTGTACTTTTTTGGGCGTGCTATTGAGGGCTTATATCAACCTTTTTTAGGCGGCTTTGGGTTTATCGCTTTTTATATCCTGGCTATCATAGTGGCGATGATACCAAGCTACCTGAAGAATAAAAATAGTGCCAGTTATTTGAGCTTAGGAGCTTCGGGCGGGGTGTCAGCGGTGCTGTTTGCCTATATTTTATTAGCGCCATGGGATATGATTTATT
>VAPE01028319.1_pt1 | contig 17244 bp, 8 predicted proteins | sample 3393911 | NCBI WGS metagenome assembly VAPE01 (sample SAMN08290436, study PRJNA428436) | hydrothermal vent metagenome | isolation source: Deep-sea hydrothermal vent chimney | place: Atlantic Ocean: South-mid Altantic Ridge | reverse complement strand
GCGGCGCCGGCCGGCAGCCTCTCGGATCATTTCGGCCGCGTGCCGGCCCTGCTTGTCGGCTGGTCGCTGCGCATTGTCCTGCTGCTGGCCCTGGCTTATACCAGCCTGCATCACGGTCACGGTACCGGCCTGGTGTGGATACTCTTCCTGGGTTATGCGGCGGCCCTGGCCTCTACGGAAGGCGCGGAACGCGCCCTGATCGGCGATCTGGCCCGCCGTGATGAACGGGCCACGGCCTATGGCCTGTATCACATGACCATCGGCCTGGCCGCCCTGCCCGGCGCCTTTTTGTTTGGCGTGGTCTGGGAGCTCTGGGGGGCCGCAACAGCCTTTACTCTGAGTGCCGCTCTTGCCGCCGGAGCCATTGTCGTCCTGGTTCGGCAAAGTAAACGCAAGCCATAACGCAAAGCGGCTCTTAATCAGACTCAGCCAATAAAATGCGTTTTTACTCTGGATTCCTGCCGACGCGGGAATGCCAATAAATGCAAACAATCCGACATCCCCGCGCAGGCGGGGATCCTGTTCAACCAGTCGCCCCGAGACCGGCGCGGCATCGGCAGGGAATGCACCCCCATAAGTTACTACCGCCCGATATTTTTTACTCGTCGCTGAGAGAATCAAAATCAGCGGAATAATCCGCCTTCCCTTGATGGATATCGTTGATGAGGTTTTGCGGATTCTGAATAAATTCAGTAACGCCCTTCCGGGCACCGTCACACATTTCGGATTTACCATGCGAGATGAGGTTGAGATGCCGCCATCTTTTGCAGTAGTAATTGATAATATCAGGCAGCTCGGTATAGACGCTTAACTCTGAATGCCGGTTCCCATAACTTGATTTTTGCAGTTTCTCGATCGAGAGAATCTGGGTTTTATAGAAATACTCCAGAAACATCAACTCCGCCGGCATCCGGACCTCGACACCGATACGTCTCAGCTTCCGGAGCAGAAAGAGCAGGCAGATCTTGCTGAATTTCGTCAGGCGATAGGGCAGGTACAGTTCTCTGGGGCTCTTGAGTTCCAGGTAGGATTTAATCGCAAAAATAAGTTGACTCAACTCGATCGGATTACTGTCGACGAAATGATAGGTCTGCGCGGAAAACTCCCCGCGATGTTCTAAAACATAATGGACAAAGGGTGGGATCTTCCTGGTATTGGAATAGGAATGCAGCACCCCCCGTCGGGTCATCATGAAGGGCATGGCCTGAGTGGCGATGGAAAACAGCAGCCGGTGAAAACCTTGGATTTTATGATCATGCTTGCCGTAAACCACGCCCAGCCTGATGATCGTGCAATCAAGCCCCCTGGTCTCCTGCAGGTTCTTCAGGCTCATTTCGGCCATCAGTTTCGACCGGGGATAAAAGGGAAGATCCGCCGTCAGCGGCACATGATCTCCTTCCTTCAGATTCTCGCCCATTGGCAGAACGGCGGCCGAGCTGAAGTGGATATAGGGGATTTTCAAGGCCATGGCGGCCTTGGCCAGGTTGATGCTGCCCAGGTAGTTGACCTCGTAGGAAATCTGGGCATCACTGTCAATGGATGCCAGGGCAGCGTTAATAATGAAGTCTGGTTTGTATCTGCGAAAATAGAGCCGGATATCCTCGGGCTCCCTGAGGCTCAGGCGTTTGCTGTTCGGGGCCAGCACCTCGACATCATTTTTGGTCTCCGTCTTGAAATAATGCATCAGCGCGCCGCCAATCAGGCCGGAGCCGCCAATGAGTACGCCAAATTTTTTTGTAGATATATCAACGATTCTGGCAGGTTTCTTGAGTCGTTTCAAGAGGACGAAAGGCTTTTGAAAATTAGCGCCCTCTTCCTCTTGGACCTTTTTATAAAAGATACAGGTTTTGCAGGCGTTAAATTTCTTGGCAAAGGTTCCCTGCACTTTGCCGCCACAGAAAGTGCCGGCCACGACCCAGCATGCCCTGCCGGCCTGGAGGCCGCCGTGTTTGCCGTCAAGACGCTTTTCCGTGGCAACCGGGCAGGCCCCCATTTTACCGGACAGCAACTCCCCCGGTCCCCGGCCGCATTTCATAACCTCCCAGCAATTCAGTTTTTTCTGTGTCATCTCATTTGCTTCCCTGAAGATTTTCTGAATCCGTGAGCGTTCGAGAACGGTGCAGATGCAAGGCGGCAACGATGTTGATTATCTTGGTGTGATATCAAGGAGTTACCAATGCAGCAGATGCGCCGTTAGCGGGCGCCCCGGAGGGCGGCGCGGTGAAGACCAGAAAATACATTTATTCGGCAATAATGCCATAAATTCCACATATTGCATGGAGTATTACCTCAAGCCGTCACGGATACAAGGGATTTTTCAGACTGATAACTGTTGATAACCTTGTAAAATATTTTCTGAAAGCACCTCTTTTGTGGGCGGTAATGATGAGAACAAAACGCTTCAATACCCAGCTTCGGACATAATAATAATATGTATAATAAACAGGTTTCAGCAGGGCCTGGTCGCCTTAGTTACCGGCTCTGCACGTGAAAGGGACGGTGCAATTCAAGTAAAATTGCCCTGATTTTATCGAGTAAGTATTTTTATTTGCAGCCGTATATCCTATTTTCTTGTCAGCTTTTATTGTGTGTCATATAATATATTAATAATGATAACGGAATCTAGCCAGTATGTAAAAAAAAGTGTTTTGCAGTCGCGCTGTCTTTGGGTGGCAAGCAGGAATTGACCGGATCATTCGGCGGCCGCCGCCCGGCTGACAGCCGGGAACCGAAACTGTTTTGATGCAATAATCAAAAAACACCGGTTGAGTATCGTGAAGGTGATTGTATCTATTTTTATGTAAAATCGATTTGTTTCGTTTGGGTAATCTATGTAATGAGGGCAAGTTATGGCAGCCAAACAACGTCTTGGTGAACTCCTCGTTGAAGCTGACCTGGTCACCGCGGCTGATCTGGGCAAAGCTCTGCGCCTCCAGGTTGGAGGAAACCGGAGGCTTGGTTATCTCCTTATTAAAATGGGCTTTATCAGCGAGGATCAACTGCATTCGGTCCTGTCGCGCCAACTGGGTCTGGAGATTGTTGATGTCGCGTCGGAATTCTCCCCGACCGTCAAGAAAGTCCTGCCGAAATATCTTTGTAAGAGATACAGCGTCATCCCTCTGATGACGGGAGAAAACAATACTCTGAAAGTGGCCATGGTTGACCCGTCCGATAGTGAGGCCGTTTCTGATATTGAAAAGTACACCGGCAAAATAATTCAGCCCGTACTGGCCCCGAAAAGTGATATTGAAGCAAATATACGTTCACGCATTCCTTGGTCATTCCGGGATATTTTCAACTCTCAGGCTTCGCTGCGGCTGACAGCTGCCGCCACCGCCATAGCTCTTCTCATGGTCATTTTTACTGCCATGCAGTTTTATCAGGATCGAAAACGCATGGAGTACGGCAATGTAACCATTTTTCCTCATTCAATTACCTACGCGAACCATGAACTGATCCTCGGGTTTAATGACCAGAACAAAGTGTCTCTTTTTGGACATGGTTCATATTCTTCCGGATATTATTCCGTCACCTTTAATGATACACAATCTCTAAAAAATTTTCTTAATTCTAAAAAGGATGATTTTTCAGCCATCCAGCTCAAATGGCTTTCTTGGGCCATGACTAATCCGAAAGGCATTTAATTTAGGATGGTGCCCCGTCGGGTATGGTCTTTTGGGACGATATTACGGGGTGGTCGCCTGCCTGATCTCAAGCGCGAACGGAACCTTGTTTCGGGGCGGACGCAAGATAAAGGGCTCGCGGTTGTCTTTTTGCTGAATCCGTGACGGCTTAAGGTGGCATTCCGTGCAAAACATGCGGAATTTACTGCATTATTACCAAGTTGGCGCATTCCCCGGCCTTCACCGCGCCGCCCTGCGGGGCGCCCGATAACGGCGTATCTGCTGCGTTGACGGTTCGAAGAGGTTGTCTCTTTTTGGAGACAATGCATCCGCTTCAGGATGATATGCAATTATTTGTTGATACTGTGTCCCTGAAGAACTTTTCTGTTCTGAGCCGGCCTTATTTTCCAAAATGCAATTTCGCTTGGTGAGATGTTCCGTCATGGCCCTGTTGACAATCATTACGGTCACTTCCTGGGTATTGACTAACGTAAGAGATGCCGACCGATTGCCATCAAGAGGGAGCTTTCCCGGCCCTGCAGATTTGCATGGTATGCGGATTTTATCTTTACCGTGTGCTCTCTGTTCTACGCAGGGGATGGTCTTGGCAACGGCGATTACGTAATGGTAACTAGGGCGTTTCGGCTTGAATGCTTATTTGTGCGTGGAAACAGTAAGTTGGTGTTTGTTCGTTCTTGGCATGATAAATGCTATGGAAGGGGTGACTTGTGGTATGATCTTTCAACTTAATGTTATCCATTTTATTTTATGGCGTTCTTATGCGATTTGGAAAAATTCTTTTAATTTTATTGAGCATCTTAATTCTGCCGGTTCTGGCCCTGGCCACTCCGCGTGTTATTCATGTGGAATGGCAATACCAGAATAACGACAACAACCTGGCTGGATTCCGTTTGTATCACGGAAATAGTCTTGCTTGTGCAACAGCCGATCCCAACGCTACTTCCATGGATTGTTCTGTCGACGTTCCTGACGGTAAATCACTGTTTACCCTTACCTCCTATTTTAAGGACGGAACGGAAAGCCCTCCCTCCTCTCCCTTTCCTTATGTTTTTTCGAGTGTTCTCAAGGCGGTTCTGTCTGCGGATGTGCTGAAAGGTGAAAGTCCACTGACCGTGGCTTTTAATGCGAGCTCTTCGACGGGGAATATTCTCAGTTATGATTGGATCTTCGGCGATGGTGAAACAGGTGTCGGCGACACAATCAGCCATGTTTTCAACACGGCCGGCAGCTATAACGTTACCCTGAAAATTACCGACGACCAGGGAGCCACGGACCAGGCAACAGTTGCGATTGTGGTTACCGGCCCTTCAGGCAGCAACATTCCGCCTACCGCTGTTGTTTCATCTTCGTCCACTGTCGGTGACGCACCATTGCAGGTGCACCTTGACGGCTCCGGTTCTACGGACAGTGACGGGACCATCCTCTCTTATAAGTGGGATATGGGCGATGGCGGGACAGCCACCGGCCCCAAGGTGACCTATGCCTACACTACTGCCGGCAGTTTTAACGCCACACTGACCGTAACCGATGATGGCGGCTTGACCGATTCCATCTCCACCCCGGTTATTGTCAGGGAGCCCCCGGCGGGCAGTAACCGCAACGTTCCGCCCACTGCGGTCATCTCCGCCTCGAGCCGCCAGGGATTTGCGCCCATCACCATCAGTTTTAACGCAGGCGCTTCAAGTGATTCTGATGGTAGAATCAGAAGATACATCTGGAATTTCGGCGATGGCACCCGGGGTTCAGGTGTTACGGTTGACCATGTTTATAAGCAGGCCGCTGATTATACGGTGACCCTGGTGGTAAAAGATAACAAAGGAGCGAGAGGAGAGGCTACAACCATTGTTATGGTGCACTCCGGTGTCACGAACCCTTCTCTGATGGTTGAACTCGGAGAGATTTCGCTCAATACCAGCTGGTCTCATGTGACACTGAAAGAGTCATTTGTCAACCCTGTTGTGGTCGCCGGCCCGCTCAGTTATAATGACCCCGATCCGGCGGTCGTCCGCATCAGAAATGTCACGGCCACGGGGTTTGATATCCGGATTCAGGAATGGGGTTATCTTGACGGTTCCCATACGGCAGAAACGGTCAATTATATTGTTATGGAACAGGGGAGCTACCTCCTGGATAATGGAGCCCGCGTCGAAGCCGGCACCTTTTTCGGCGCTGTTCGTTTCAAGAGGCATCGATTCTTCAAGGCCTTCCGGCGCAAACCTGTGTTGCTCACCAGTATTTTATCAAACAACGAGGAAGGTGCGGTAAACGGTCGGATCAGAGGAGTCTCAAGGCGTCGTTTCATATTCAAACTCAGAGGACAGGACGCGAGCAGGCTCCCCAGGCATGCCATAGAAACGGTCGGATATATTGCCTGGGAGCAGGGAACCGGGTCTGTCGGTCAACTCCTTTATGAAGTCGGCCGTACACGTAAGTCTGTTGCCGACAAGTGGTATCCGCTGTCTTTTCGATCGCCATTCACTGCAAAACCGTTTTTCTTGGCCGGAATACAGAGCTACCGCAGGCGCAATAATGTAACCGTCAGGTATCAGAATCTGACCACCAAGAATGTGCAGGTCAAGGTCGAGGAAGAAACCTCCAAAAGAAAAGCGGCTCACCGGAAAGAAGTTGTCGGCTATATGGTTTTTACTTTAAGCGCCAAATAGAACCTGATCGGCCCAGGTCGATTGGTGCCCGGATTGGACCGATTTCGGGAACAGTATTACATCCTTGAGTTACATATACTGTTCCCGAAACTACTGTTCCCGAAACTAATTCGACGATTGACACGCTCTTCGGATACGTCCCCGGCAATCTCGATCAAACGCCAGGTGCGGTCCCGCACGCAGTATCTTTCCCCATTCCCATTCCATCCTTTGAAAATAAAAAGCCGGGTCTATCGGACCCGGCTTTGGTCGTTTCTTTAGGGGTGATTTTAAGAGATTTTCCACTTGGCCCGCCGCTGAACTGCTGGAGATATCGATAAAGGAGTTGAGCGAAAATACATAGTGGCGTAGACTCCGATAGTTTGAGCGAAGCGGGTTTTTATTAAACAAACACCCGGCAGATTCGAGGTGCGCAAGACAATTCGAAGGACCAAGGGCACGGGTACCCTTTTTTTTGTCATCTGGTCAAGCCGCCCCGCAGGTTCGTTTTTTTGGGCAGGCAAAGAAAACGAACAAATAAATACACGTCTTGGCAGGCCCGGCTGACTCTGACCGGGACTTGAGAGGCCGGGTTTTTTAAGACAATAGAAATAAACAGGAAAAGAGATGGAAGAAGAGCAACTCAAAACAAAACCGAAGCGAAAGCCCGCCGGCAAGACCGTGGCGGCCACTATCATGGTTATCGGCGTCCTTGCCCTGTTATTCCTGGCCATTCGCTTTGTTCGTCACCGGATGGCCTATGCCGTGACCGATGCGGTTTTTGTCCGGACCGACAGCCTGGTCACTATTGGTTTCGACCGGGTGAACGGCAGGCTTGCCGTGATGAACAAAAAGGCAGGCGATGCGGTCCGCCGGGGGGAAGTTCTGGCCGCTATCGCTCCGGCGGTCTACCGCCTGCGCGTCAAGCGGCTGGCCGCGGAACTGGCCGAGGCCCGGCAAGACAAGGAAGGCCGCGCCATTCTTCTTGATCGTCTGCGACAGGAAATAAAGTTGAACGAGGCCATCGCCGCCGGCCGGATCGAGGAACTGTCCCGGCAGCGGGCGTCTCTGCTGGCTCAAGCCGAGGCGATACAGGCGGAGATCGAACAGCTTGCCCGGGACCGGAAACGGCTTGAGACCCTGTATAAGGTCAAGGCGGTGTCCCGGACCCGGGCCGAAACCATTGACACCGAGCTGGTCAGCAAACAAAAAATGAAAAAGTCCATCGAAGAACAGGCAAAGGCCGTTGCGGCGTCGATGGCCACTGCCAGAAACCGGGTGAAGCTGGCCCGGACCGGTCGTCTGCGCATTCCGGAAACGGAAAAGGAGATCCTGGCCCTGGCGGACAAGATCAAGGGGTTGGCCGCCGCCCTGGCTACCGCGCAACACGATCTCGGCGACTGTGAACTGAAGAGTCCGATCGACGGCCGGGTCGCCAAACGATTCCTGACCGTCGGCAGCATCATCTCTCCCAAAAAAGCGATTTTATCCCTCATTGATCCCCGTGATGTTTATCTCGTAGCCCTGCTGGAAGAGGGCAAGCTGCATGGGGTCGAGCCGGGCGCCGCAGTGAGCATCAGTATCGACGCCTATCCGGACCAGAAGTTCCGGGGCAGGGTGGAGGACATCCTGCCTGCCACGGCCGCGACCTTTGCCTTGGCCCCCCGCGATATCTCGGCTGGCGAGTTCACCAAGGTGGCCCAGCGCATCCCGGTACGGATCAGCATCACCAGCGGCGATATTTCGTTGCTGCGGGTCGGCCTGGGCGGTGAAGTGGAGATCAAACGGCAATGACCGCAACCTGGCCGGCCAGCGGCAACGTCAACGACGAACAGCCGATCTACGACCTGATTTCACCGGGTTATCGCGCCTTTCTTACCATAATCGTCATGGTCGGGGCCTTTATGGCTATCCTTGACACCACGGTGATCGACGTGGTGATCCCCAAGATGATGGGACCGCTGGCCACCGACCTGTACGGGGTGCAGTGGGTCATCACCGCCTACATGATCGCCGCGGCGGTCGGCCTGCTCCTGACCCACAATCTGGGCCGGGTCATCGGCCTGAAATGGCTTTTCCTTTCCGGTCTGCTGATTTTCACCTCGGCCAGCGCCCTCTGCGGCGTGGCGGCCACCCTGCCGCAGATGGTCGGCTCCCGGATCATCCAGGGCCTGGGTGAGGCCTTTATCATGGCCAGCGCCCAGACCATTCTCTTCGCCATCTATCCGCCGGAGAAACACGGCATGGCCATGGGGATCTACGCCATGGGTGTAAGCTTCGCCCCTTCGCTGGGACCGACGGTGGGCGGCTGGATCACCCTGCACATGAGCTGGCGCTGGGTCTTCTATATCAACCTGCCTACCGGCATTCTCAACTTTATCGCCGGGGCCTCGTATCTGCCGGTCCTGGTCAAGAACCGGCAGCGGATGCGTTTCAATTTTGTCAGCTATTTTTTTATGGGCGCCTTTACCGTTTCGCTTCTCATCCTGCTTTCCAAGGGCCAGCAGCTGGGCTGGGGCCAGTCCACCACCATTGTCCTCCTGGCCTTCGGCGCCGCCGCCTCCCTGCTGCTCTATCTTTTGTCCGAGATGTTCAGCCGTCACAAGCTCATCGACCCGGCCATCTTCAAGATCAAAGAATACACCTTGTCCATGGGCTTCTATTTCCTGATCATGGGGCTCTCCATCTATCAGCTTTTTTATCTCCTGCCGCTCTACTATGAAACCCTGAAACATCTCACCACCTTTGTCACCGGCCTGCACATGCTGGCCTTTGCCATTTTCATCGCCATCGTCTCTCCCCTGGCCGGGATGTTGAGCGACCGCTTCGGCCCGCAGCGGGTGATTGTCGGCAGCACCATCATCTTTCTCTATACCAGTTATTTCCTGATCCCTTCTCTCAACTACTATACTCCGTCGATCCGGGCCGCCATCATTACCATCCCACTGGGAATTGCCCTGGGTTCCTTTTTTGCCCCGGTTTCCGCCATGGCCTTGGGGCCCCTGGGTGACAAGACCGCCCAGGGGGTCAGCCTCATGCATTATCTGCGCTTCCTGGGTGGTTCTCTGGGCACGGCCATTGCCACCAATACCCTGGAAATGCGGCAAGCCGTCCATTTCGATGGCATCGCCACTTTGCAGAATTATGACTATGTGCAGCGCTTCATCGACAGCAACAAGGACATGATTTCACAGTACCTGCCGTCCGGACTCGCCGATATCAAGGCCCATCTCCTGCTGGGCCGGGTTCAGCACCTTAAGGCCTTGAGCCTCGCCTTTCAGGATACCTTCCGCCACACCTTTGTCTTTGGCGCCTTCGGCACTATTTTCCTGGTTCTGCTTCTGCTTGCCGGCCGTAAGTCAAGACCGGAAAAATTACTCTCATGACAGGAGAAAAAAACGGGCATGGCAAAAAAAAATGAGCACAAGTTGGTGACCATCCGGAAACCATGGGCCGTGACAATCAACTATTTCTCTTTAGCCGGGCTATGTGCTATACTCGCCAAAAAAATCAGACGATCCTGAATCCGTTGTCTGGCTCCCAGCAGGGCGCCGCGGTGAAGACCGGGAAATGTATTTATTCGGCAATAATGCAATAAATTACACATATGTATAAAATATCACCTCAAGCCGTCACGGATTCAGGACGATGTACAGCGAGGCCATAATCGCCCGGCAGGTCATTGCCGGACAAGGGGGATTCTTATGACGGAGCCGCTCTACACAAGTGATGAAATCTCTTCTATTCTCAAAAAAATCGATGTTCTCAACACCCTGAAGGATGTCGATACCATCCTGGATCGCATTCTTTCGGAATCCCGCCACCTGTCCAATGCCGATGCCGGCTCCATATTTCTGGTCAGAGACGACTGCCTGGTCTTCAGCTATGTTCAGAATGACAGTCTATTTGACCGTGAAAAAGGCCGGGCCGCCCTCTACACCAATCTCACCGTCCCCATGTCTCACAAATCCATTGTCGGCCACGCCGCCCTGACCAGGGAAGCCGTTATTATCAACGATGCCTATCAGCTACCGGCCGGGGTCCCTTATCGTTTCAATACCTTTTTTGATGAAAAGTACGGCTACCGAACCACCTCCATCATGGCCCAGCCGCTCCTCACCATTGAAAATCGCCTGGTGGGAGTCCTGGAGCTGATCAACGCCAGGGACAATGATCAGAACGTGATTCCCTTCAGGGAAAGGAGCCAACTCTTTGTGTCGCTTTTTGCTAACAATGCCGCGGTGACTATTGAGCGGGGGATTATGAACCGGGAGCTGATCCTGCGCATGATGTCGATGGCGGAGCTGCGCGACCCCAATGAAACCGGGGCTCATGTCCAGAGGGTGGCGGCATATTCCGCCGAGATTTATCAACGCTGGGCCGAAAACCAGGGCCTTGATGATAATCAGGAGATCAAATCGACCCGTGATCTCATTCGCCTGGCCGCTATGCTTCACGATGTGGGCAAGGTCGGCATCCCCGATGCTATTCTTAAAAAAACCGGCCGCTTGACGGATGATGAATTTGAAATCATCAAAAAACATACCCTGTATGGTGCCCGGCTTTTCACCTCCATCACCTCGGATCTTGATCGGATGAGTCTGGAGATTGCCTTGAACCACCATGAAAGATGGGACGGTGCGGGTTATCCCGGCTGCATCCCGGAGGTGGCCGAGGACCGCGGCCATGGCGTGTTGCAGAAAAAAGGCGAAGAGATTCCAATCACCGCCCGGGTTACCGCTCTGGCTGATGTCTACGATGCCCTGTGCAGCCGGCGCGTCTACAAGGAGGCCTGGGACGATGAGAGGGCCTTTGCCATAATAAGGAAGAACTCGGGGGCTCAATTCGATCCGGAGGTGGTGGAGGCATTTTTCCAGATAACCGATGTGCTGAGCGCCATTCGGGAAAAGTTCCAATAAAAGCCGGGTACCGTCACCGGCCCTGTTTTGACACTATGGGCAGTCGGATCATGGTTCGTCCGGCAAAAAAATTGTGGAAAAATGTTGCATTGAACCTGCAACATGCAGTAATGATACGAGTTGTAAAATCATTTTCTTATAACATATCGTCTGTGTAAGCAGAGAGTTAGAGGTGCAAAATGGGTAAAGGAGACATCAGGAGCAAACGCGGCAAAATTATTCGCAGCACCAACGGCAAGAGCCGTCCCAAGCCAAAAAATATCAAGAAAAACAAAAAATAGACGGGTTCTGATTATCACCTGAATCCGTGAGCGTTCAAGAACGGCGCAGATGCAAGGCGGCAAGGATGTTGATTATCATGCTGTGTATCAACTTGGTTGCCAACACAGCAGATGCGCCGTTATCGGGCGCCCCGCAGGGCGGCGTGGTGAAGACCGGAAAATGGTTTTTTCGGCAATAATGCAGTAAATTGCATATGTTGTATGGACCATCACCTCAAACCGTCATGGATCCAGGTATCAGGGAGCAGGCAAGATGCCCAGGAAGAAACAGCTCCTGCCGCAATGGGTAGACCGGCTCAACCGGCTGGCCGCTAATAGGTACTTTGTGCGTTTAGGTTACTTGTTAGCATTTTGCAATGAACGTACAAAGTCTTGAGAGCAGCTGAATGAATATCTATGTTGGCAACCTGCCATACAGTGTAACGGATGATGACTTACGTTCTGCTTTCGCAGAGTTTGGCGACGTCGCAACCGCCAAAATTATCATGGACAGGTATTCCGGCCGGTCAAAGGGTTTTGGTTTTGTCGAAATGGACAATGACTCCGAAGCGGAAGAGGCGATTAAATCACTGGATGATACCGACATGCAGGGCCGCAAACTGAGGGTGAATCAGGCAAAACCCCGCGCCGACCGCCCCCAGCACGATTCGCGATATTAAGCGAATCGCCTGTTTGCTGAAAGCGCTTACTGGAATCCCGGAAGGTTAACCTGTTACCGCCACTTTCCGGGTTTTTTTTGCCGCCCGCGTCCCTTGTGCTCCAGGAAGGGTAAATAAACTGGTGCCCATCCCCATCCAGAAACGTTCTTTTTTGCCAGATATCGACGTTATGATTAAAAAATAATCCTGGGAATATCCGGCCTGTGGTTATTTTTTCGCATGCCTTGATCGCGAACAGAAATCATTGTTTCGATCCGGCAGTAAGAATTTCCACAACCGGCACCTCCCAGCGCTCGGTTCGATAATGTTTTTTGAATTCGGGGGCACCGTCTTCCCTGGTCCGGGACACCATGGCCAGCACCCGGATGGTTGCAACGGTATTGAGCCGGCCTCGCCACTCGTCAGCTGCTTTTTGCGACAGGGCGGCCACCGGCAGGTGATCGGACAACAACAGGAGCCGCCCGTTCCGTTCCCTGATCTCCAGGGGGGCTCCCGGCTGCAGAGCCGCCAGGCGGGCATGAACGGGATCATGGGGTGGCCGGCGGCGGCGGCCGGCAAAGCCGAGATTCACGTCCTGCAGGCCCAGGACAGTGTATGAACCTGGGGCGGGGCAGGTGGTTTCCACCATCCCGCCGGCTGAGAGGCGCAAAAGAAAATCGCCTTTCAAGCCGGTTAGAAAAGGATTGCCGACCACCGGAAATTGATAAAGGGTCAGGGTCTGCATGGCCCTGGTCATACCGACATACAGCAGGCGGCGCTCCTCGTCCGTTTTGTCCTGGGCCACAGCCCGGTGCCAGCCGCCATCCAGGATAAAAACATGCTTGAATTCAAGCCCCTTGGCGGCATGGACCGTGCCCAGAAAAAGGGCGTTATCCGCCAGCCGGTTCTGCCTCTGTTCAGACAGCGTTTCATATAGGAACTCCGTCACCAGGGTTACCGGCACCTCGCCGTCATCGGTTTCCCGGCGCCAGTCATCAAGCAGGCGTTCCAGGTAGTGCCACCAGCGGTTGTCTTTTTTGCCCCGTACCTCTTCCAGCAGGGCGGCAAGCCGGGGGCCGGATGCCAGTTCGTCGCCGATCCGCCGCAACCGCTCAAGGAACACGGAAAATTCCCGGATCCGGTGCAAGGGAGGCAGGACGCCGGAATCCATGATCATCTCGACGGGAATATGTTCTTCGTCGCAGAGAGCCCGAACCGGAGACAGGGCCGCCCATTCCCTGGCCAGGACGGCACAGTCCTGCCAGTGAAAATCGCTATCCTGTCCCTGCAGGCGGCGCAGGGCCGCCATGAGTGATACGGCCTGCCCTTCCTTGCCCGGCACCTCGACACACTGTACCCGGCCCCGGCCGAAGGGATCAAGCTCTGCCCAGCGTCCGCCAGGGGGCTCGCCGAGGCGCTGCCGGTTGATGCGAATGGGATGATGGACCTTCATTCTCATTTTTCCCTGACGAATCATCGTGTCGGCCGCTGCAATGATATGCGCCGTGGAGCGATAGTTCTCCACCAGGAAACGCACCTCGGCCTGGTAATCGTCCCGGAAACGCCGGATAAACTCCACTCCGGTGCCGCGAAAGCTGTAGATATTCTGGTCATCATCTCCCACCGCCATAATGGTCAGACGGTTATCCTGTTCATCCAGGGTACGGCCGCTCAGGGCGGACACCAGTTCGTACTGGGCCTGATCGATATCCTGGTACTCATCCACCAGGATGTAATGCCAGCCGGATAGCAGCCGGTCCCGGTACTCATCCGCCTCCAGGCCGTCAATCTCTATTTTTCCCTTGAGCAGGTCCACGGCCTGTTGCAGGATATTGGCAAAATCAGGCCGTTCCTCCCGTTTTCCTCCCGGCGTCGCGAGGGAGCGGCCGGTCAGCCGCATGGCCAGGCCGTGATAGGTGTACACGGCAACTCCCCGCGCATCCGCGCCGGCCAGTTGTCGCAGCCGGCGCCGCAGAGAGGAGACCGCGTTGCGGTTGAAACAGAGCACCAGGATCGACCGGGCCGGAACCCGTTCAACCCGGAGCAGGTAGGCGCAACGATGGACAACGACCCTGGTCTTGCCCGATCCGGGTCCGGCCAGGACCAGGATATTCCGGGCCTCAGGGGCGGCGACCAGGGACTCCTGCTCCGGATTGCGCAGCGCCTCGACCATCTGCTGAAAGGACTGCCGGCTGGTGGCCCGCTCGAGGATTTCTTCCCGGCCGGGGAAAAAGCGGCGGACGAAATCCATCTTGTCCATGCTGAAATAGGCCAGCACCAGGTGGAGGGCCCGGGCAATTTTTTCGACCCCCTGGCGGGCGTACTCGTTCATGACATGGACCTGGAAGATGCGCTCGCTATAGTGGTGGGCGAGGGGGGCGAAATCGCCCCGGCTATAAGCCCGGCGGCCCGGTTGCACGTGGATGGTCATGGCCTGGCGAAAGACCCCCAGGCCGTGCTGCAGGGTGATCACCCGCTGTTCGTGGAGAAACATGAGGGCCCGGTCCATGGCGGCCAGGGGATCGGTGAGTTCCGAGATCAGGACCAGGTCGTTGCGCAGGGCGGTCAGCAGGTCTTCGGCGGAAAATTCCACCAGGACCTGGGCCGATGCCGACGTTGCCGGCGGCACCCTGGCCATGATGGCGGCCAGGATGACCGAGGCCGCCCGGCTGCGCCGCCTGACGGTTTTGCGCAGGCTCTGCCAGTCGCGCTGTAAGCGGACACGATAATTGTCACGACTGTAATGCTTGAAGTCAATACTGCCCCGTTGTCCGGCCAGCCCCTGGCCGTCCCGGGAGACGCTGACCAGCAGGTTCCGCAGACTCTCCGGGTTGCTTGACTCATGGCCCAGGTCCAGGAGGCGCTGGTTCAGCTGCCTGAGCGACAGGTTCTGCCACTGGCCGGGTTCGGCATCCGGGGCCTCCTGCTCCATAAGGTCAAGCATGGCCTGTTCCAGGTTGCAGATCCGTTCCAGCAGCAATGGCGAATGTCTTTGGACCTTATAGCGCACAAAAGCCGATAACATCAGGGTCGTACGGATCAGGCCGGCGGCCGCCATATCGTGCAGGGTCCGCAGGACCAAGCGGGTCGCATCCTCGGGCCTGGTGGATTCCGCAAGCGGCGGCAATTGCTCGGCCAGCTGGTCGGCGCTGAAACTCTGATCCTTGTCGGCATTGATCAAGGTCTCAAGAAGAAGCAGCCAGCGTTGTTCCTGCCCGGCGGAGAGGTTCAGGCGCCTGATCTTATCACGGGCCTCGTCCATGGTCCCCACCCGGGGGCGGCCCTGGAACACCTGGGTATGATTTTCATTGCGCTCTACAAATCCGGCCCGTTCCAGCCAGGAAACGGCGGTATACACCTTGTTGCCGGCGGCGGGATCGTCCAGGTCAAACGAAGTCTCAACCCGCTCGGACCGCAGCAGCTCGGTCGGCGTCAGCACGACATCGCCGTCAGGGTCACGCTTGGCCGAACGCAGGCCACGCAGCACCTGCGCGATATCCCGGCGGCTGAGCCGGGAGAAGGCGCTCATGGCAAACTGACCTTCAATATCCTGTTCATCAAAGAGCAAGATACAGTCCGCCTCCTGCCGGTCCCGGCCCGCCCGCCCGGCCTCCTGGAGATAATTTTCCAGGGAACCCGGAATATCGGCATGGATCACCAGGCGGACGTTCTCCTTGTCAATCCCCATGCCAAAGGCATTGGTGGCACAGATTATCCGGATCGCTCCCTGGAGAAAATTCTCCTGGATATGTTGTTTCTCCGGGGCCGCGAGGCCGGCGTGAAAGGCGGCCGCTTCCCATCCCTGGCGGGCAAGGTGCCCGGCCAGGGATTCGGTGGCCTTGCGGGTGGAACAGTAGACAATAGCACTGCCGTCATCGTCGAGACGCTCGGTCAGCAACTCGTGTACCCGTTTGACCTTGCCGGTGCCGCTGACCTCCTGGACTTCGAAGTGCAGGTTGTCACGTTCCACGCCGCTCTCGAAAAGTCGGAGCTCCCGGCCCAGTTTTTCCCGGAACAGCGTCAGAATTTCGTGCTTGACGTCAACCTTGGCCGTGGCGGTAAAACACTGGATGGCCGGGATCTCCATCTTTTGTTTTTCCGCAAATTCCTTGATAAAACGAACCGCGTACAGGTAGTCTGTGCGGAAATCATGGCCCCACTTGGAGAGGCAATGAGCCTCGTCAAAGACCCAGCAGCCGATCTCCCGCTGCCGAATCGCCGAGCCAAAGGAACGATTACGCAGCTGCTCCGGCGAGATGTAAAGAATGCCGATATCGCCCAGACGAATATTCTGCAGGACTTCGCCGCGTTGCGGCGGGGTGAGCATGCCGTACAGGGCGGCCGCCGACGGGGTCCCGGTCCGGTTCCGCATGTTATCCACCTGGTCCTTCATCAGGGCCTGCAAGGGTGTAATAACGATGGTCAGCGCGCCGCGCCGCTGGTAGCGAATCAGCGCGGGCAGCTGGTAGCAGAGAGACTTGCCGCCGCCGGTGGGCAGAATGGCCAGCAGGGACCGGTCAGCCATGGCCTCTTCAACAACGACCCGTTGCAGGCTCTCCCCTTTATCGTCGGCCGGTTGGGCGCGAAAGTCGTCAAAACCGAAAAAACGCTTGAGCTGCCCGGCGCTGTTATGCACATCGCGGCAGTACACGCAGCCGCGGTCATGACAGGGACTGTCGCGGAGTTCCCGCAGTATCGTCGTGATCAGAGCAAAATGGTGGCGCACCCAGGGCGGCAGCACCGAGTTGCCGCCGGCGACGCGGAGCCAGGCAAGACAGTACGCCATGGCCGGCCTGGTAGCGGCATCACGGAGCCAGGCTTCGACTTTGCCGGCAAGGCCGGTCCGGCAGGCCAGTTCCGCGGCCAGCAGACAAAACGACTGCACGGCTTCATCAAGGTTGAGCCGTTTTGCCCCGAGGAACTCGAAGACCGTCTGGATACCGGCAAATTGTCCCTCTGCCGCAAAACAAAAAAGATAAAATGACAGGAGATCGGGCACCCTGTCCCGCATCCCGGCAAAGGCTCCCCACTGGTCGAGGAAAAGGGTGGCGGCAAGGCGGGCATCGGCCACCGGATCGTTGACGGCGTCACGGACCAGTTTGTAGCCTTTAACCAGGCGG
>VAPE01000620.1_pt1 | contig 17307 bp, 12 predicted proteins | sample 3393911 | NCBI WGS metagenome assembly VAPE01 (sample SAMN08290436, study PRJNA428436) | hydrothermal vent metagenome | isolation source: Deep-sea hydrothermal vent chimney | place: Atlantic Ocean: South-mid Altantic Ridge | reverse complement strand
GTTAGTGTATCATTCTTTCTGTAAATTCGGATAAGGCTTGTCAAAAGCAGGCCATTGCTTATCCTTTCGGAACTTATTTACCCAACCACCCGAAAGGAGGACACAATGACCTGCACTGTGCAGAATACCCAATTTGATCTGGCGATGGAACTATTAATTGAAAACGGCTTTGACGGAGTGGCGGATGCCATTGCCATAATGATGAATGGAGCCATGCAGATTGAGCGATCCCGATACCTTCGGGCTCAGCCGTACGAACGGACAGATCGGCGACGCAGCTATGCAAATGGTTTTAAACCAAAGAGCGTGAAAACCAGAGTCGGTGAGATTGAGCTTGCCATACCGCAAACCAGGGATGGGGTCTTTTATCCAGGCTGCCTGGAACGTGGACTCCGGTCGGAACGAGCTTTGAAAATAGCCCTTGCCGAGATGTATGTCCAAGGCGTTTCCACCCGAAAGGTTGCAAAAATTACTGAGGAGTTGTGTGGATTTGAGATCAGCTCCAGTGAGGTCAGTCGTGCCAGTGCGGAACTTGACAAACAACTTGGTGCCTGGCGGTCTCGCAAACTGGAATCCTTTCCTTATGTGTATTTGGACGCACGATATGAGAAGGTTCGGCATGGCGGGGTTGTCATTTCCGTTGCCGTGTTGATTGCCGTCGGGGTTGACTTGAGCGGTCACCGTGAGCTTCGTGCTACTATTTTCAGTAGCACAGGAACACGTACAGGGGACTTGAACCCCATAAGTTCACGCCCATGCCGGGCGTACACAAACTCATCCAGGCAGACTGGCAAACCTGTCACGGCTTTTGCAAAAAGCGCAAAACCCGCGCCAAGTTTGCCAGCTGCTGATGAGGGCGTTATCTGTAGGAAATACGGGAACAAGTTGACGAACGTAATGAAAATATAATGAAATTACTCAAAAAATAAGAGAGTGATAGGGAAAAATTAATTTCTCCCTATCACTCCAGGAATGAAATGTACCTCTTTAATTATTTAGATTTTTTCTGTGCCTCTTTGCCTTCCTTTGCTGTCTTGGTTGGAACAGTCGCCTTGACTTCCTGCTGGTTCTTGGGAAGACATCCGCAACCACAAGATTTTTTTTCCTCTGCCATGTTAATCACCTCCTTTCCAGTTAAGTGTTTTCGCAAAAACTTAATCAAACTGGCAAAAAAAAGAGCTTATTTTTCCGACTCTATTTTGCCAACCCTTTCCCGTACTATATTGAGTTCTTTTTGTAGCTCAATTTCGTATTTTTTTAGCGCCGTTAAACTAGCCTTGCGTAATTCCTTTTCTTTAAATTTTCCTGTTCCTTGGCATCCACATGTACAAACTTCATTCAAAATTTCCCGACAACTCTCCATGGCCTCGGCATTTATCGAATACGGAATCCAATACCCTTGCCTTTCACTTCTTACCAAACCAGCTTGTCTTAATATTTTAAGATGTTGTGATATTGCTGGGGGTGTTAGGCCAAGGTTACTTGATATATCTTTAACTCCGAGAGGCCCTTGGGCTTTAAGAAGTTCAATAATTTTGACACGTGTATCAACGCTCAACACTTTGAATATTTCGGCTGGGTCAATGAGCATAAGGTAAACCTATTAAGTAGTTTCGTAATGACTTAATCATAAGGCAGCATTATGTTTATGTCAAGTTTTTTAAGGAGACAAGTTTTATGGTAGTTTTTAGTGTAATATCAAGCAGATAACAATAGCATCAAGAGGGACGACGCTTTTGCCCAATATGTCACCCGGGATCAGGCCAAAAAATATTTACGAACAAACGCGTAATGCACCCATTTGCGGCGTTCGGCGGACAAGATATGGAGTATATGGAGTAAATACCATCTATGCCAATAGCTTTTACCAAACATTAAGATAGCAAACATTGAGAGGAAAAGATGAAGAAAAGCCTTATCATTGTTTTTTTATTCACCATGAGTGCATGTGCATCTCACACTGGAGTTGTTCCAATGGGTATGGATACTTATATGATAGCAAAGCAGCAGGCTACAGGATTCCCAGGTCTCGGTAATATGAAAGCAGAGATTATTGCGGAAGGCATCCAATATTGCGCTGGTCTTGGCAAAGAATTTCAGATCGTCTCCACGCAGGAAACTCAACCGCCTTATATTTTGGGCAATTATCCACGCTCTGAAATTCAATTCATGTGCATAGCCGTTGACGATCCAGAACATCAACGTCCCAAATTGCAGAAAACTCCTGATACTGATCAACGACAATTATTTCTCCCGGACCGGGAGAAATAATTGTCGTTGATCAGAGGGAAAAAAGAGGGACATCCTATTATTTTCCCCTCTGTGCGGGAAAACTGCACGCAGGGATCTGTAAGGGGGCTGTCGGGTAACCGGCAGTCCTACCTTGATGGCGTTTAAAATAAAATTTGAAATAGCATGAAGTCCGTGTTATCATGCATGCGTGATACAGTCTTTTAGAAACAAAGGAACGGAAGATATTTTTAATGGCAAAAACACGAAAGAAGCCAGGAAAATTTGTCCTCGTTCTTTATGGAAAATTGCAGCTAGGAAAATAGACCAACTGGATTCTGTGCAAATGCTTGAAGAACTTAAGATTCCCCCTGGCAACATGTTGGAATTGTTAAAAGGAAACAGAAAAGAAGAGCATAGTATTCGAATTAATAATCAGTATCGTATCTGCTTTAAATGGTCCGAAGTTGGTCCAGATTCAGTTGAAATAACTGATTATCATTAATTATTTGAGGTAACAACAATGGTTAGAGTCCCTACGCACCGAGAACCAACACACCCTGGGGAAATGCTAATAGAAGAGTTTTTAGTCCCAATGGGTATTACCCAGAGAGAGTTGGCAAACTCAATACACGTCCCCTACCAGCGAGTAAATGAAATCATCAACAAAAAAAGAGGGGTAACACCAAGTACAGCTCTTCGCCTTGCAAAATTTTTTGGTATGACAGAGGACTTTTGGATGAATATTCAACTAAGGTGGGACTTATTTAAAGCAAAACGTACAGAGGCAAATGAATTAAAAACAATTAGACCTTACCACCGAAGTTTTAATGAAGCTCACCCATGAAAATCGCCCAAATCGGGTAGCCGGGGGGCTCCCCCAGCCCCCACAATACCCTGCGCGGCCCCGCACAGGGCGTTTCATCGAGGTTACCGGGCCGTAGCCATTCCATGCAATAAATTCTATTGCATGGAATGGCTACTCAAGCCGTTACGTATTCAGGTGGACGGCCGACCGGTCAGGCCGCCAGCGCCTTGTCCAGGGACTTGGCCGTCTTGCTGATAATGATTTCGTCGATATGCTCGCTGGTCCAGATCCCGTCCTTGCGTACCGCCTTGGCGGCATTGCCATAGCTGACTCGGACATTGCGGTCGCTGACCACGGCCAGGCCCTTGGCCAACCGTTCTTTGAGTTCCTCCGGGCTGAGCCCTTCGGCCTCGCCCAGCGGCCCCAGCTCTTTCATCTGCCGGGTAAAATCGGTGATCTGCCGGACAAAGAGCGGTGCTTCGGCTGCCGACGCCCACTGCAGGTTAAGCCGCTCCTCGCGAATCCCTATTTCCCGCAGGACCTTGTGAACCAGCGCCTTCATTCCCATTGCATCGTAATTACCAACCTGGTAATGGCATTCGCCGGGTTGTCAGCCGCCGGTAAAGATGCCGTCCGCCCCCTCGACAAAGCCGCGCAGGATAAAGGCCGGATCGACCCGGCCCGTACACATGACCCTGATGGTCCGCAGGTTGGGCGGATACTGGTAACGGGAAATACCGGCGGCGTCGGCCGCCGCATAGCAGCACCAGTTACAGAGAAAGCCCAGGATCCTGGGTTGGAAATCGTCACTCATTATGATACCTCGGTGGTTTCTTTTTCACTGACCTCGCCGAATGCCTCGATCTGCGCGGCAATCTGTTCGTTGGTAAAACCGCCCATGGAGATGGCGAAGGTCGGGCAGTGGCTGGAGCAGATGCCGCAGGCCTTGCAGGATGCGGCAATGGTGTGGGCCTTGCGTTTCTTGCCCACCTTGACCATCTTGATGGCCGCAAAGGGACACAGGCTGGCGCAGAGGCCGCAGCCGATACAGGTGTCCTGGTCCACATGGGAGACAATGGGATCAACGGACACCGACCCCTTGACCAGCGGGATGGCCGCCTTGGCCGCGGCGGCCTGGGCCTGGGCGATGGTTTCGTCCACCGGCTTGGGCGCATGGGCCAGGCCGCAGACATACATGCCGTCAACCGGCAGCTCGACCGGCCGCAGCTTGACGTGGGCCTCGAGGAAGAACTTATCGTCGGTCAGCGGCGCCTTGAGGAGCTTGCTCAGGCCGGCCGTGCCGTCGGGAACAATGCCGACAGACAGGGCGACCAGGTCCGGGGTCAAATCCGTCTCTTCCTGCAGGAGGGAATCAAAAAATTTCACATGCAGGCTCCTCCCCTTCTCGTAGACCTCCGGTTTATGGTCGAGGTCATAGGGAATAAAGACCACGCCCTTGAGCCGGGCCTCACGGTAGGCGTCCTCGGCAAAGCCGTAGGTGCGCATATCCCGGTAGAGGACGATGACCTGGGCGGCCGGGTTGATCTCCTTGATCTGCAGGGCATTCTTCACCGCATGATTACAGCAGACCTTGGAGCAGTAGTTCAGGTCGTCGCCCCTGGAGCCGGCGCACTGGATCATGACCACCGAACCGGGCGCCCGGTTCCTGGCCTTGCCGGCCAAACGTTTTTCAAGCTCCAGCTGGGTTACGACCTTGTTGTTTTTGTCAAGCAGGTAGCCGTCCGGACGGTGCTCATGACCGCCGGTGGCCAGAATGATCACCCCGTGGTCGACGTTCTGTTCCCTTGCGTCCTCGCCGGTTCCCGTGGAGACCACGGAGGCGAAATTGCCGATAAACCCGGAGATCTGCGCCAGCCGGGCGCTGGTCAGCACTTCGATCTTCCGGTCCTTCTTGACCTGCGCGACCAGTTGTTTGAGATACTTGGCCGTCTCGCTGCCGGTCAGGGTGTGATTCAGCAGGCCGAGATGGCCGCCGAGGGTGTTGCCCTGTTCCAGGAGAACCGAGTCGAAGCCCTGGTCGGCAAGGGTCAGGGCCGCGGTCATGCCGGCAATTCCGCCGCCCACGATCAGGGCCTTGGGCATCACCGGCACGGTCTGTTCGGGCAAAGGTTGCATGCCGCGAACTTTGGCAACGGCCATGCGGACGAGGTCCTTTGACTTGTCGGTTGCGGCCTCGGGTTCAGCCGCATGGACCCAGGAACATTGATTGCGGATATTGACCATCTCGACCAGGCAGGGGTTGAGCCCCGCATCCTTGAGGGTCTCCTGGAAAAGCGGCTCATGGGTCCGCGGTGAACAGGCGGCGATTACCACCCGGTTCAGGTTGTGCTCGATAATGGTCTGCTTCAGGGTCTCGATGGCATCCTGGGAGCAGGAATAGAGGGAGTCGGTGTGATAAACCACCCCCTCCATATCCGCCACGGAATCGTCAACCGCATGGACATCGACCACCGAGCTGATATTGATGCCGCAGTGACAGGTAAAGACCCCGATGCGGACTTCGTCGCCGATGTCCTTTTCCCGGGGATAGGACTTGTGGACGATTCCCTGGCCGCGCTGTTTTTCCAAAAGCCCGGCAGCGATGCCTGCCGCGGCCGAGGCCTGGGTCACCGACTCGGGGATATCCTTGGGTCCCTGAAAGGCGCCGGCGACAATCACGCCTTCACGCCCCGTGGTCAGCGGGCTCAGGGTATCGGTCCTGGCAAAGTCGTAGCGATTCAGCTCGATGCCGGAGATATCGGCAATTCCGGCTGCGTCCCTGGGCGACTCGAGCCCCACCGACAGGACGACCATGTCAACCGGCTCAAACTCGTGGCGGCCGTCCAGGGTCGAATAGGTTAACTGGAGGCGGTTTTTCCAGGGTGTGACGCCGGCCACCTTGGCCCGGACAAACTTGATGCCCATGGCCTCGGCCCGTTCCCTGGCCTTGTCGAAATCCTTGCCCTGGGTCCGGATATCCATGTAGTAGATGGTAACCTCCACGTCCGGATCATGTTCCTTGACCACCAGGGCTTCCTTGATGGCATACATGCAGCAGACCGAAGAGCAGTAGCCGTTGTCGCAGCCGAGGTCCCGGGAGCCGACGCACTGGATAAAGGCCAGCCGCTGCGGATGGCGGCCGTCGGAAAAACACTTGACCTCGCCCTGAAACGGTCCGGAGGCCGAGGTCATCCGCTCGAACTCGATACTGGTGACCACGTCCGGATGTTCTTCGTAACCGAACTTGGCCAGGGTCTTGCCGGAGATTTTGCCGAAACCGGGTGCCAGGATCACCGCGCCCACCTTGAGGTCCAGCTCCTCCGGCTGCTGGTTGAAATTGATGGCATGACTCTGGCAGACCGGGACGCAGATCTGGCAGGTATCATGTTGCAGATACAGACAGGACTCCGGATCAATGTAATAGGTCGCCGGCACCGCTTGGGCGTAATCAATATGGATGGGCCGGGTCAGGGCCAGACCTTCGTTGTACGGATCGACATGGTGCCGGGGACAGTACTGGGTGCAGAGACCGCAGGCCGTACAGCTGTCCGTGTCGATATAGCGGGGCCGCAGCCTGACCCTGGCCGTGAAATCGCCTTGTTTTCCAGACAATGCCAGAAAATCGGCATTGGTAAGCATCTCGATGTTTGGAGACCGACCGGCCTCTACCAGCTTGGGTGCCAGAATTCAGAGCGAGCAGTCGTTGGTCGGAAAGGTCTTGTCGAGCTGGGCCATGACCCCGCCGACAACCGCGGACTTTTCCACCAGGTAGACATAGTAACCGAGTTCGGTCAGATCCAGCGCGGCCTGTAAACCGGCAATGCCGCCGCCGAGGACCATGACCGATCCGGCCCTGTGTTCCATTCCTTTTCCCATGTCATTCTCCAGGTTAGGATATATAGTTCTGTTTTTTAGTTTTTTTCATTATTTCATCTCAGGAGAGATCCTCATCTTTCACAATCTCGACCTTGATCGAACAGATCTTGTACTGGGGACTGCGCGACAGCGGGTCCAAATCGTTCAGGGTGAGATTATTAATGGGGACCTCGGCATAATGGTACGGCACCGTCACCGTGCCCTGCTGCGTTCTCTCGTTGATGGTTGCGCGCACCGTTACCGAACCACGCCGGGAAGTGATCCTGATCCAGGTCCGTTCTTCAATGCCGTATTTTCCGGCGTCGACGGGATTCAACTCGGCCAGACATTCCGGGCTCAATTCCACGATACATTGCGTTTTACCAGTCATGGAGTCGAAGTTATAGTGCGGGGTTTCGCGGATCGTGGTGAGCATCAGCGGATACTTACCATCAGGCATCTCCCGGGGCGGGGTGAAATCTTCCGGGATAAAGAGCCCCCTGCCCTTGGTAAACTTCCCGACATGCAAAACCGGGGTACCCGGATGATCCCGGTCCGGAACCGGCCACTGCAGCCCGGCTTTCTCGAGACGCGGATAGGTAATACCTGCATATTGCGGCAATAACGAAGCGATTTCGTTGAAAATGTCTTCTGCCGACTCGTAGGTCATCTGGTAGCCCATCTTCTCGGACAGGGCACAGATAATGCGCCAGTCGGGCCGGGCTTCACCTGGCGGATCGATCACTTTACGCACCCGTTGAACCCGGCGCTCGGTACTGGTGAAGGTGCCGTCCTTTTCCGCATAACAGGCGGCGGGGAAGACCACATCCGCCATTTTGGCGGTCTCGGTCATGAAGATATCCTGGACCACGAGCAGGTCTATTTTTTCCAGAGCCCTGACCGCATGCAGGGCATTGGGATCGGCCAGCACCGGGTCTTCACCCATGACATACAGGCCGTGGATTTCCTCCTCCATGATAGCGTCCCAGACCTCGGTCGCAGCCTTACCCTTGCGCCGGGGCAGAGGAACACCCCAGAGTTTTTCGTACTTGTCGAAGATATCGTCCTTATCCAGGCCGCTGTAACCGGGCAGGGTGTTGAAGAGGGCTCCCATGTCGCAGGCGCCCTGAACATTGTTCTGGCCGCGCAGGGGATTGATGCCGCCGCCCGGAACGCCGAGCTTGCCGCAGAGCATGGCCAGGTTGGCGACCGACTTCACGTTATCCGTCCCGGTGGCGTGGTGGGCCAGCCCCATACCGTAAAAGATCGAGCATCTCTTGCCGGGAGAGGCGTACAGACGAGCGGCCTGCCGCAGCTGTTCCGCACCGATGCCGGTGATCTTTTCCACGTAATCAGGGGTATACTTGGCGGTGACGATCTCGACTTCTTCAAAATTCTCGGTTCGCTCGGCAACGAACTTTCTGTCCCAGAGGTCTTCTTCCAGAATAATGTGCATCATGCCGTTGAGCAGGGCCACGTCGGATCCCGGATTGACGCGCATCCAGATATCTGCCATCAGGGCGAAATCGGTGCCCCGGGGGTCGGCGACTACCAGCTTGGCGCCCCGGGCCGCCGCCTGGTGAATACGCAGGCCGATGGTGGGGTGGCTGGTATCGGCATTGGAACCGATGATAAAGATGACATCCGAATCCATCACGTCGTCGATGGAATTCGTCATTGCGCCTGAACCGAACGAAAGGGCCAAACTGGCCACAGTTGGAGCGTGTCAGAGTCTGGCGCAGTGTTCGATATTGTTGGTGCCGATGGACGTCCGCATGAATTTCTGCAGGAGGAAGTTTTCCTCGTTCGTCGCCCGGGCGCAACTGAAACCGGCAATGGAATCGGGGCCGTGCATGGCCTTCAAATCGAAAAAGCCCTTGGCGGCAACCTCGATGGCCTCTTCCCAGGACGTTTCGGTCAGCACGCCGTTTTTACGCACCATGGGGTGCTTGAGTCTATCCCGGTGCTGAATAAAATCATGGGCGAAGCGGCCCTTGACGCAGAGTGCCCCATAGTTGGGGGCCACATCCGGGCCGGCGGCAGTCACCTCCATGATGGTCTGCCCCTTGACCATGAGAACGATCTGACAGCCGGCGCCGCAGTACGGGCAGGTAGTCCGGACATGACGCACCGCTTCGGACAGGATGGGCACGATCCGGCTCTTCTTGTTCAGTGCCCCGGTCGGACAGTTGTCCACGCATTTGCCGCAGGAAACGCAGTTGTCCTTGAAAATGATTTCCAGGCCCAGAGGGTGGCCATGCTGGTCAACGGAGGCGGCCCGCAGCTCCAGGGCGTCGTATTCGCATGATCGTTCACAGCGCTTGCAGAAAATACATTTGTTCCGGTCGACAAGAATCGCCGGATGCGACTGCTCCTTGGCATAGAGCGGGACCTTGCCCATGCCGGTCTTGTTGATATTGACATCATATTCAATGTCGAGCTGTCGCAGCTCGCAGCGTTCAAAGGCCGTGCAACCGCAGGACAGGCAGCGCTCGGCCTCGCGGCGCGCCATCCTTTCGGTAAAGCCGAGCTTGACTTCGTCAAAATCCTGGGTCGACCGGTCGGTCGGCCTTTCCGGCATCTTGCCCCGCAGCCTGATATTAATTCCGTCGAAATTCTTGAAATCAACATCATCGAAACTCTTGCCCCGGGTAAAGTTGAAACGACTTTCGGCGGTGGCCTTGGCCTTGCCCGTCACATAGGCGTGAATATTATCGGCGGCCCGGCGGGCGGAAACGACCGCCTGGATCACTGATTTAGGTCCGGTCACGGCGTCGCCGCCGGCAAAAACACCCTCAACACTGGTCTGGGATGTCCGGGGGTTGGCCGCCAGGGTGCCGCGCGGTGAAATATCGAGGAGCGACTCCAGTTCGCCGCCCTTGAATTTGCCGTCAACGGCCATCTGGCCAAGGGACGAGACCACGAAATCAACGTGGAGGTTGTGATTGGAACCGGGGATGGGGATGGGCTCACGCCGGCCGCGCTTGTCGGGTTCACCGAGCTTCATCCGGATAAGGCCGAGCCGGATCCGGTTTTTCTTATTTGCCGGACCGCAGATATCCAGCGGCGAAGCCATGAGCAGGAACTGAACGCCCTCGTTTTCCGCCTCGCGAATGTTGCGCTGGTTGGCGGGCATTTCGGTCTTGGCCCGCGGATAGATAATGGTCACCTCTTCCAGGCCGAGGCGCACCAGGCTGCGGGCCGCTTCCATGGCGATATTGTTGCCGCCGATAACCGCGGCCCGTCTCCCCACGTCCAGGGTCCGGCCCTCGTTGATTGCCCGCAGGAAACGGGTGGCCGTGTAGACATGGGCATTCTCGGCGCAGGGAATATCGAGCGGTTGACTCACCCCGGCGCCGATGCCGATAAATGTGGCATCGAATCCCCGGTCCTTCAGGTCCTGGAGAGTAAAGTTCCGGCCCCATTTCTGGCTGAGGCGGATAGAGATCCCCATCTTGAGAATCGAGTTGATCTCGTAATCAAGCACGTCCTTGGGGACTTTGTACTCGGGAAAACCGTAACGCAGGGCACCGCCGAGCTTGGGTGCCGCCTCGAAGATGGTGACGTCATGTCCAAGACGGGTCAGAAAAAAGGCGGCAGTCAGGCCGGCCGGGCCGCCGCCGATCACGGCAACGCGTTTACCGGTTGCTTTTTCCCGGGAAATTTTCAGATCAACGTCATGGCTCATGCACCAGTCGGCGACAAAACGCTTCAGGTGGTTGATGGAAACCGGTTCATCGACCAGTATCCGGCGGCAGCGGGTTTCACAAAACCTGGGGCAGACCCGGCCCACCGAAAAAGGGACCGGATTACGCTCCATGATCAGGCGCAGGGCCTCCTCGTATTCACCCTTGGCCACATGGGCGATATAGCCCTGGACATTGATCTGCCCCGGACAGGTCAGGTTGCAGGGGGCCTTGCAATCGCCGAAGTGGGTCTGAGATATAATGGCCAGCCGGTGCCGGCGATGGGCGATTACCGCCGGGGAATTCGTCAGTACATCCATGCCGTCCAGGGCCACGGTGGAGCAGGCGCGAAAAAGACCGGCCGTTTCCAGGTCTGCTTTCAGACCATGCCTCTCAAAATCGGCGATTTCAACCACGCAGAGCTCACATGGATTGTCGGCCCGGGTGCCCTTGACATGGCACAGCGCGGGAATCGTTATCCCGGCGCGTTCTGCCACCTCAAGTATGGTCAGGTTCCGCTCGGCGACTACCGCCTTGTCATTTATGGTCAGGGTGACTGTGTGCATTCTATAATCCGTCGCAGGGAACCGGGCCGGGGGAGAGCCATCTCCCTCCCTGCCCTTTCAATTTCATGCCGTCGGGCTCCATTCTTTCAGGAAGGCCGGCAGGTGACCGGCCTCGCGCGGGCCGATGGTTATGGTCCAGTCCGGCAGCTCCTCTTCGAGTTCGCCCTTGATGGTTGCCAGGTAACCGGGAATAATCAGCTCATGCTTCTTCACCTTGTCGGCGATTCCGGACTTGTTGACGAACTGGGCGATCATGTCGGCCCCGAACTTGCCCGCCGCCCAGGCGGTGAGAACCGACAGCCCCTCGGTATCCTTGATCAGCAGCCAGGACGGCACCTTGGAACCCTCGATCTCGCCGGAGACAATAAAGTAGGTCAGGGAGAAGTTACAGGTAATCATGACCGGGGAGTTCTCGTCCGGACCGCCGATCGGATAAATATCTTCCTGCACCACCATGGGCCGCTGCGGATCGGTGAAGATATTGAGCTGCTCCAGGAACAGCGGAAAAATGATGTCCCCCTGGATGTCGGACAGCACCACGATACCGGAATATTTTGCCATCAGGACCGAGGCGATCATGGCCTCCATCATGACGTCGCCGGTCGCCATCTCGCACGGGAAGGTGATGGTCGGGAAGCCGAGGGGTTTGAACTTTTCCTTGACCGCCGAACGCCGGGCCACGACATTGTCCTCAAAGGCCGCCCGCAGGGTCCTGGCGCCGGTGTCGATGATCATGTCCTTGACCCCGGCCTTGACCAGATTTTCGGCGATCTCGACCAGGTCGTCAAGGTTCCTGCCCTTGACGCCGAGGGGACAGTTGACCGCCTTGGCCAGCTCGGCCATGGCCTGCCAGTTATCCGCCGTGGCGCCGAAAAGCAGAGGGGTCCGGTCCCCGCAGGCCGCGGCGGCGGCCTTCATGTTGTCCGCGTTTTCGCTCATGAGAATGACGGCGGCCTTGGGAGCCTGGTCAATGACCTTGGTGACCAGGGCGGTAAAGGCCGCCCCGTCACCGCCGGCGTCCTTGACGGCAATGAGGTTGGCCCGCATGATCACGCCGACCCGCTCGAACTCCATGTCATTGAAACGCTGGATCTTGCCGTCCACGTCGGCGGCGCTCTCGCCGGTCGAAACCAGGATGGCGATACCGGTCGGGTTTTCAAAACGCTTCTCATGGCGGAAGAGGCAGGTCTCGCCGCCGGCGGTAAACGCCGCCTCGCCGCTGCCCAGCTTGATGGTCCGGATCGGCGGGGCCGAGGCCTCGCCAATGGTCTGTTTCGCTTCTTCGCTTACATAGGGGCAGGTTTCAATCTCAGCCTGACCGGCCGCCACCTTCATGGCAAAAGCAAGACATGTCGGGATGTCACACTCGCCACAATTCTTTTTGGGCAGCATTTTGAGAATCTGTATACCGGTTAACGCCATTGTTTCTGTCCTCCTTAAAACCTATCTCAAGGCAGGCCGTTCATTCATCGAGGCCGCCATTCTCCAGTGCCCATCCAAAAACGGTCTTTTTGCCCGATATCGGCGTTATGCTCAAAAAATAATCCTCGGAATATCACTTGTATACCTGTGGTTATTTTTTTCGCATGCCTTGACCTCGAACAAAAATCCTCGTTTTGGGACAGACACTATCTATCCGAATCAGCCGATGGCTGCTTCCATTTCCAGGGCCGGGTGACCTTTCTCCTTGAGAAATTCGAGGATCTCCTCCTCGGTGGTGCCCTGCTCTTCCGTGGCAATCATGTCAAACAGCTCGGGCATACCGATTTCGGCGCAGCGTTCCTTCAGTTTTTCACCAATCTCATCCTTCAGCATCTTGGGAATCCAGACCAGCCGCTTGACGCCGCCCTCGGCCATGAACAATTTTTTACTGGTCATGTAGTGCTTGGAAACACCCATGAAGCCGGGAGTCTGCATGCCGCCGCCGGCCATGCCGGCAAGCGTAGTGAACTTCATCCCCGACGGGGTCATCCCCATGTAATCCCGGTTCACCACCATGATCCCGTTACACTGGGGCAGCATGGCGGCAATGGCTTCGAAACAGCCGCAGGCGGTCATGGGGTCGATCATCAGAGAATAACAGCTGACCTTGGTGACGGCGCCGCGGGAGGCCTGGTTGACAAATGCGTTGATCCCGGCAAAGCTCCCCTTGACCGGATCAAGGCATTCGCCCTTTTCAACGGGCTGATTCGGCCCGGTGGGATTGATCTGATACGACGCCTTGCCGTCCAGCCAGTTGTAGGCGCCGCACATGCCGATACGCTCCGGGGTGATAATGCAGACATGACTCGGGGCAAAGGACTGGCACAGGGTGCAGGAATAGAAAACATCCTCGGTCTCATCGGTCATGGCCCCCAGCCGCAGGTCGCGGGCCTCGTACACCTTACGGGCCATTTGCTGAACCTGTTCGACCTTGTCCTTTTCAGTAAAAATTTTGACCTGGATCTTGTCGAGGATGGCCCCGAAGTCCTGATGCAGCTTGCCGTGCAGGACCACGCCGATATGCTTGAACGAGAAGCCCTTTTCAACGGCCGCCTTGCCGATGCGAACCCACATGATGTTCCGCTGGCCCATGTGCATGATGCCCTGAATATAGTTGGTCAGATGATGGAACTGCCGTTCAAGGATGGGCTCAAAGTCGGACTGCATCTCGCGGCCGGCCACTTCAACCAGGATAGCCAGGGGCAGGTTCTGACCCTGTTCGATATCGCCGATATCCGGTCCCTCCAGGATAACCTTGCCGTCTTCCACCTCGTCCATTTCCTTGGAGATGAGGACCTCCACGGCCGGGGTGCGGCCGCCGCCGCATTCCATGAACAGGTCGTCCTTGCGGACCCGTTCGCCCTCGAAGGCCGGACCGAAGGACATGGGGATATCAATCTTCGTGACATTGATCTTGAGTCCGCGGACCTCGATGGCCTTCTGGACGATCTCGTCGTGGGGTACGTTGGCCACCACGTGCTCGTAGGTGCAGATCCCGGTGGGCAGGATCTCGGGGATGTCATAATCGGAAATGGTCGGGAAGCCCCAGTTGATGGCGCCGGCGGCGTTGGCGTACCACTCGTCGGATACCGGCCCGAAGGCGATGACAAAGGCAAAGGTCCGGTCCTTGTTATAGAGCAGGTTGCCGCGGTAATCTCCGGGTTTGATGCCGCCGAAGGCCAGGGCTACGCGGCAGGCGAAACCGATGGCAAAGACTGCGGAGGTATAGCTCGGCCCGAAGGGCACCAGCCTGGTATTCCAGCCGACCTGCACGTTGTTATCGACCAGTTCCTGGGGCATGTATATCCCGTCGGTCTGGTCATGCATGAAGATGTAGAGATTTTTTTCCTGCAGCTCCAGGGCGATCTTGCTGGCTGTTTCCCGGCTGGCCGGCGCCCCGAGAATAGCGGCAAAACCGGGGGCGGTGCCGTCGACGAACTCCACCCCGCGTTTCCGGAAAACAACGTCATCGGCGGCGCCGAGCCAGAAGTTCTCCGCGGTCGGATCTTCGGTCTTGGTGTAAAAATCAGGCTCATTGAGATAACGGATCGCCTCGAACATCTCCTCGGCGAAAAATGTCGCCATGCCGGCATCAAGGGCCGGTGCCAGGTACGGCAGCCAGATGTCTTCGGTGACGACCGGCGGCAGAAGCGTGCGGCATTCCCGGAAGATATCCTTCATGTCGCCCAGCTTTTCCACCTTGGCGCCGAGCATGGAATAGATGACCGGCAGAAAATAGGCGGTATTCGGAAACGAGACCTCCTGCTCGGCCCCGTACTTTTTCAAGGCCTCCTCATAGGTCTCTTCGGCCATGTCAATGATTTTTTTGGCGCCACGGATAGCTGCGGAACAGATGATCTTCGACATTGATAGAACTCCCTGGTTTTAGGACGTCGGAGAAAAGACTTCAGGTAAAAGATTCTCTCCCGTCTTCCTTACTATGTTTTCGAATATTATTCGTCGTTCAATTTATACAATCACCCGATCAGGCCATCAGGCCGTTAATCAGTGACTTGGTCATATTGATGGCCTTGGGATGCCGCATGATCAGCACATCGCCGCCGGCCAGCAGCATGCAGCTGGCCGTCATGGCCTCCATCATGATGCCCCGGCGTTCCTGGTCGCCCAGCAGATCATCGGACGGCAGACCGACTTCCTTGGTTTTCCAGACCTCGCGGCCCAGGTTACAGATAATCGGTACCTGCAGCTTATCATCCTGCTGGGTCAGGGCCGCAATCCGAATCCGCTCCATGACCGAATAGGAGTATTCAATACCATAGCCGAGCGCGCCGATGGAGGGGTCCATCAGGACCAAGTCCAGCGAGACCCCGAGGTTTTCCAGCAGGATATTGAGCTGCTTGGCAAGATTGACGTCAATGGGCGAGGCCGCGACCATGGGATGCTGGAAGGCCATGGCAGTGGCGCCGAGGGGACGATAGTTGCCGTCCTGCAGAGGAGCCAGGCAGACCTTTTTGTCGCCGATCAGCGAGGTCAGCTCGCGCAGGGTTTCCGTGTCCTTGTCGATATTGCCGCAGCCCCAGACGATAATCGGCACCTCGACCGCCTTGATGACGTCGGCCGCGTCCTTGGCCGCATCGGCCGAGGAACGATTCTGGCCGTTGGGGTCTGTGCCGATCAGCGAGACGTTGAGGGCATCGGCCTGGTATTCATTGACACACTTTTGTGCCCAGGCCACGGGATTACCGACGACATCTTCAAAGTATTGCAGCAGGGTCGCCGGCCAGTTGTCAGGCTTGATATCCAGGATTTCCATGGCGATCAGGGGCTTTCTGGGCATGTCGCCTTCAAAAAGATGAAACGGCAGGACCTTGGCGCCGCCGACGGTGACACTCTTGTCATCATTGCCCAGGACGACTTCACGAATTGCACCGCTGTAGGCCTGGTGATACGAGGATGCCGGCACCTTGGTCGACCGCTCGCCAAACGGTGTCTTTTCCACGGCCAGGTCGGGCACGGCCAAACCGGCCGGGACCGTCTTCGCGGGCTCCGGAGCGGTCTCTGCGACCGCCTCCTCCCTGGCTTCGGCCTTGGCTGCCTTGGCCTCTTCCGCTTCGGCCCTGGCCTTGGCCGCAGACTCTTCCTTGGCCTTGGCTGCCGCCGCAATCTTTGCCTGTGCCGCCTCTTCCGCCTGTTTGGCCGCTTCCGCCTCCTGGGCAGCCTTTGCTTCGGCCTTGGCCCGGGCTTCTACTGCCGCCTTTTCTTCGGCTGCAGCCTTGGCCGCAGACTCGGCCTCCGCCTTGTCGGCGGAATCTTCGGCAGCCGGGGCCGGTTGCGCCGGAGCGACCGGGGTGACCGGAACGGCCGGGGTCTTTTTAACGGTTTTAAACTCGCGCTTCAATATCGCTTCTGTTTCAACAAACTTGAGCAAAGCATCAAACTGGTCGTCATTGAGACCGTAGGCTTTTTTCAAGGCGTTCAGTCCCTGTTCAACGGACTCCAACGCCATCAGGCGCACTTCTTCGTTCATCTCATGTTCTCCTGCGTCATCGGTAGCAACGGCAACGGCTTCGGTTGATCCGGCGGTCTCCACCGGGGTGGCCGGTTCCCTGGCGGCCCGGCGGGTAATCTCTTCCGCCTCTTGACGGGCGGCGGCAATAATCTTCTCCGCCTCCGCCTTGGCCTCGGCAAGCATATTGTCAGCATCGCCACGAACCACAATGGTCTCAGGAGCAGCAACCGGCTCCTCAACCTCTTTCTCTTCAGCAAAGGTCGGACGGGGAAGCAGACCGGCGCTTTCAACTATTTCAGCCACGGCATCTTCCCAGCCGATGGCCATGACATGAACACCGGCCACGCCCTTTATTTCTTTAACCTGGTTGATGATATCAACGCAGATATTGATTCCCTCTTTCTGTTTATCCTCGGCCCCTTTCAGGCGCTCGATGACCTCGTCGGTCACGTCCATGCCGGGAACGAATTTTTTCATATACCGGGCCATGCCGAGGGACTTGGGGGGCGTGACACCGGCAAGAATAGAACATTTTTCATGGAGGCCGAGATCCCGGACCATCTCCATGAACCTGGCGAATTTGTCGACGTTATAGATAATCTGGGTCTGGATAAAATCAGCGCCGTTGGCGACCTTTTTGCCGAGCCGTACGGCCCGGAACTCAAAGGGATGGGCAAAGGGATTGGCGGCCGCCCCAAGTAAAAACCGCGG
>VAPE01030184.1_pt1 | contig 17421 bp, 12 predicted proteins | sample 3393911 | NCBI WGS metagenome assembly VAPE01 (sample SAMN08290436, study PRJNA428436) | hydrothermal vent metagenome | isolation source: Deep-sea hydrothermal vent chimney | place: Atlantic Ocean: South-mid Altantic Ridge | reverse complement strand
TGTTTTGAAATTGTGGTGAGATAGCTTTAATTAATTCATCATTCCATTCGTGCCCTTCAGCAAGCATTTGACGAAGTTTGATAAAGTCGGCTTCACGATTTCCTTTAGGGCCATCATTAAATGCCCTAAAACCTGCTTTTGCTTCCGTCATCATATTCAATGCCAACCAATCCCGGTTACTTTCTTTATTTTTATCCCAATGCTCCAATTTATTTTTTCTCACTGAATTAAGGGTTTTACTTAAACAGTTTGGCATCGTCATCATTAGCTTTGTACATAATTTATCAACAGCAATATCCAGCATGGCAAGGTCAACATCACCTTGTTTGAGTAATTCTTTTGCTTTAATTAATTCATTACCCGATTTCATTTTTCCGTAAACAATATTACCCTTGTTGTCAACCCATTTATCAGTATAAACCAATGGATTAGGAATAAATTCACCATTTACTTTCAGTGCCGGTACTATTTCGGTGAGTAGTCCGTAACGCATTGCTTCATGTGCCGACCAGGGGTCGCAGACGGTACATGAATACATTGCATTTTCAATACCCACAAAAAGAGGAAGGAAATCCGTTGAACCGCCTTCGGGAGCACTACCGTGTTTTGGTCCTGCTTGACCGAACCTGGCCAAATCCTGTGCAACTGAAAAGTCACATGCCATACCAATTTCCTGGCCTCCAGCTATTCTCATGCCATTTACACGATTAACAACAGGTTTATCGCTCATTAATATTGAAGATACCATATCGTTAAACAATCTCATGTATTGTTTGTATTCCTGAGGATTTCCGGCATAATATTCAGCATATTCCTTGGTGTTGCCTCCTGTACAAAAAGCTTTTTCTCCTACTGCTGTAAAAACAGTGGCTACCACACTTCTGTCATTTGATGCTTCGCGCATGGCCAAAATAACCTCTTTGACGGCATCCGTTGTATAGGAATTAAATTGGTTGGGATTATTAAGAATAATCCAGGCGTTAAACAGACCATTAACAGGATTCCCATTAAAATCCAAGCAAGGTCTTTTTTCGAAAAGAATTTCTTGATAATTTGTTTTTACAAGGTTGTGATTAATTAACATAGCAATAAATTTTAAGTTAATATTTTATTTATTCAAAATCGGGGACTAAAATTGACCGTTTTTTATATTTATGTTCTAATGTATTTTTGAAGACTTCATTGATTTTAGACATTGGAAATAATTCAATGAATTGATCAATTTTTAATTTATCCCGAGCAATTAAGTCAACCACTTCAGGATATAATTCCGGTTTACATCCCCATGTTCCAATAAGTTTTGCGTCAAAGGCCATTAGGTTACTCAGCCTTACATCCACTTTATCCATGGTAAAACCAACGATAGATAAAGTAGATGTATAAGTAATCAGGTTAAATGCCAATTCTTGTCCTGTATTTGTACCTGATATTTCAAAAATCTTCCAGCCATAACGGGAGACACCAAGCCCTTTGGCGATTTCCCGAACAGCTCTCTTTGTAGTTCTAATATCCAAACCTTTGACATTTAAAACCGCATCGATGCCATTCTTTTTTACCATGGCAAGTTTTTCATCATCAATATCAATTGCAAGAACTTTTGCACCAAATATTTTTGCGATAAGGGCAGCATAAACGCCCACACCACCCACACCTATTACAATAGCAAAGTCACCGTTTTCCAACTCGGATTTTTTTACAACTTGGTAAGGGGTTGAAATGGCATCTGCAATAACAGATAGTTTTTTCAAAGGATATTTGTCCAAAACACTTTCGGGTACCGGACATAAAAATTTTGAGGGTACTTTTATATGAGAAGCGAAGCCCCCATTAAAATCGTTGCCGGGCATTAGTTGATTCTGACACATATTGCTTCGGCCTTTTTTACACAATTCACATTCACCGCAAGGAAGGACAGCGGGAATTATTACTTTTTTTCCAACCCAATCGGAATTTCCGGCTATCACTTTACCACTTATTTCGTGACCAAGAGTTAGGGGTAATTCTTTTCTCGTTTTTACACCAAAGTGCCAAAAACTCAAGTCGGTATGACAGACGCCACATCCGGCAATTTGTACTATAACTTCTCCGTCGTGTAATTGAGGGAATTCGCTTTCAATTAGTTTAAAATCCGATTTTAATTCGGTCATTTGCCATGAATACATTTTGTTGCTCATATTCTTTATATTTTTAAATTTACATTCATAGTTTTAAATACTCAGACATCAGTAGGTAAAACTTTTCCCACAAACAATAATTAATATCTTATTCATATTAATCTTTCTACTAATAATCGCATGTTACCAACTTTGTACTGCTTATTACCTTCAAACAATTTCAACATTATGATTCTCTTTTAATTACAATTGCTGAAGTAACACCACCCCCCCCGCAAATGGATGCAACACAATATTCTTTTTGTTTTTGTTTCAATGCATAATAACCGGTAACCAATATTCTTGCACCACTAATACCGGTTGGATGTCCCAATGCAATTGCACCACCATGAACATTTAGTTTTTTCATATCGAAATTCAAGACTCTTTGATTTGCAAGAACCTGAATTGCAAAAGCTTCGTTTATTTCAATAAGGTCCATATCGGCAAGAGTCATCCCTGCTTTTTTTAAAACCATGGGTATTGCATAAGCAGGTCCTTCGCCCATAACGGCAGGATTTACAGCAGTTTGCGCATAAGAAACAATAGAAAACAAAGGCGTTGCACCCATTTTGGCAGCCTTTTGTCTTGAAGTGAGAATAATAGCTGTAGCGCCATCACTTAGCCCACAGGAATTGGCAGCAGTTACCGTACCACCTTTTCGAAAAGCAGGCTTTAATCTATCCATTTTCTCTTTATTTATCTCATGTCTAATTGTTTCATCTTTGTCAAAAATAAAAGCCGGTTTTTTTCTGGTTTCAGGTATTTCAATAGGAACAATTTCTTCATCAAACCATCCGTTTTTTTGAGCTGCTGACGCTTTAAGGTGGCTTTGTACTGCAAATTCATCTTGTTCTTCTCTCGAAATTTTGTACTTATCATAAAGATTTTCAGCCGTTCCGCCCATTCCTTGTCCTATTAATGGGTCGATGCTATCGCTCCATCCATCTTCCAAAACTTTATTTCCCATTTTAAATCCCTCCCACCTTGCTCCTTTAATAAGATAAGGAATAGTACTCATACTGTCAAAGCCACCGGCAAGCACTATTTCACTTTCTCCAAGCATTATAGATTGAGAAGCAAAAGCCACAGCTCTCATCCCTGAGGGACAAGCCATATTTAAAGTTATTACAGGTATATTTTCAGAAATACCTCCTCTTACAGCAGCTGTTCTTGCAGGATTAGGACCATTTCCGGCTTGTCTGCAACTACCGAGAATTGTGTCATCAATTTGCTCTCCGGAAAGGGCTGCCCGTTTTAAGGCATGTTTAATAACCACTGCACCCAAATCATAAGAAGGAATATCTTTTATGGTTCCCCCAAAGCGCCCCATGGCTGTTCTGCATGCAGAGATTGCCACTATATCATTTAATTTCATAATAATTTTTTTTATATGTATTGACCTCCATCAACTTTAATTACTTCACCTGTGATATGGCTCGCCAAATCAGAGCATAGAAATGCAACAAGATTGGCAATATCCTCAGGTTGTCCCATTTTTCCTAAAACTATTTCCGTCATGGCTTTTTGTCTAACAACTTCATCAGCATTCCGCATCATTTCAGTTTCAATTAATCCCGGAGCAACAGCATTAGATGTGATGCCATATTTTCCCAATTCTTTGGCAACTGTTTTTGTCAACCCAATAATACCGGCTTTAGAAGCTGCGTAATTGGCTTGTCCAAATTTCCCTCTTAACCCATTAATTGAGGTTACATTAATAATTTTTCCGGATTTTTGATCTCTGAAAATTCCAGCCACTGCATTGATATAATTAAAATATCCTTTTAAATTAATATTGATGACAGAATCCCATTGTTCTTCTTTCATTTTCCAAATTACTCCATCCCAATTTATGCCGGCATTATTAACTAAAATATCAATACCCCCAAAGGTGTTTACCACATTTTCAACCATTTTTTTTGCATCGTTGAAATTTGATACATCAGCCTGAACGGCAAGTCCTTTTCTCCCCATTGATTCTATTTTGGCAACAACTTTTTCCGCTTCTTCCCGATGTTTCCGAAAATTGATGGCAACATTCGCACCGCATTCTGCAAGTTTTATTGCTATTGCCGAACCTATTCCAATACTTCCTCCGGTAACGATGGCCGATTTGTTTGTTAAATTCATATTTTTCTTAGTTATCATTATTATTTTTCTCTTTTTGTTTTCGCAATGCAATTAATATTTTTTCAGAAGTAATTGGTAGTTCTTTTAATCGTACACCGATAGCATCCTGAATAGCATTGGCAATTGCACCCAAAACGGGTAAGGTTGCTCCTTCACCTACCTCCTTAGCTCCATAAGGACCATTTGGCTCGTAACTATCAACTAATGAGGAATCAATTTTTGGAATATCTGCAGATGTTGCAATCAGGTAATTGTGTAAATCGGGATTTAACATAACACCTTTTTTATTAAAAACTTCATCTTCCATAAGTACTTCGCTCATTCCCATCACAACAGCTCCCTCTACTTGTCCTTCCACCGCCATAGGGTTGATAGCAGTACCACAATCATGGGCATCCCAAAAATTAACCACACTCACTTTTCCTGTTTCCACATCAACATTAACTTGGCATACTGAAGCAGAAAAAGAAAACGCCGGTGAAGTTCCAACCGCAGCACCTTTATAATTACCGCCAAGACCTTCCGGGGGTGAATAATGACCTTTACCGAGAAGAGGACCATTAGCGGAAAAGTATGCGGTGGCTGCTTTAGACCAATCAATATAATTATTGGGATTACTTATTTCGAAAATTTTATTTTGTTTGGCATCCAGCTTGTCAGCATCAATATTTAATATTTTTGCTGCTGCTGCCAACACCTGTTTTTTTACTTCTTCTCCAGCCATTTTAGAGGCATTACCTCCCATTAATGTAACCCGACTGGAATAAGCACCAAAACCTATGGGTGTTAGATCGCTATCAGCTGAAACGATACTCATTCTTTCCATTGTTACCCCCATTGCTTCCGCTGCTGCTTGGACTAAAACGGTGTCGCTACCTTGCCCGATATCAGCATCACCAACAAAAAGAACGGCTCTTGAGCCATCTTCAATGACTTTGATGATAGCATTAGAATGAGGAAATTTAGAGCGATAAATCGGATAACCGGCACCTGATACAAATCCACCACAACCCACTCCCACTCCTTTTCCAAAAGGCATTTTTCCCTTTTTTTCTTCCCACCCCGATTTCTTTTTTACAAGGTCAAGGCAAGCTTTTAGCTCGCAAGAATGAATATCCAAATCATTACAGGTTCGATACTCAGGTGTCATTGCATTTTTCTTTCTTATTTCAATATGATCCATACCAATATCGTCAGCCAACATTGACAGGAGCGATTCAAATGCGAATCGAGGATGTGGCGTTCCGTGTCCTCTCATTGCTCCGCAGGGAGGCAAATTTGTGTTGACTCTGTATCCGTCAAATTTATAGTTGGAGAACTTATATAAGGTTGCCAACATGGATCCTGCATAGTAAGTAGAGATAATCCCAAAGCTGGAATAGGCACCCCCTTCAAGTACAGCCTTTTGTTTTACGGCTGTGATTGTCCCATCCTTTTTTACACCGATTTTCATGTCAATAAATTGCTTGTGACGGCCACGGCCATATAAATACATTTCTTTACGCGTAAATCTCATTTTCACAGCTTGTCCGGCCTCTCTAGCCAAAAATATTGACAAAACTTCAAGAATATTTGTTGCTGCTTTGGATCCAAATCCACCCCCACAATTGGTCATAATAACTCTAATATTGCCCAAGGGTAAATTTAATATTCTTGAGAGCTGGTGGTGTACATAATGAACCACCTGCGTTGAAGTATGTAAGGTAACGCGATTATTTCTATCCCATTCTGCAATAGCAACATGAGGTTCCATTGGATTTTGATAAGTCCTATTACCGACAAATCGTTCTTCTCTAATATAATCTGCTTCGGCAAAACCTTTCTCAATATCGCCAAAATGGTGGTCAACCCTTGTATTAATGTTGTTTTCGTATTTATCGGCAAACAATCTGGGGGCACCATCTTTCATAGCTTCTTCCGGGTCGAAAACTGCCGGTAATTCTTCGTATTTTACTTCAATAAGTTTAATGGCTTCATAACAGGTTGCTTCATCAATTGCAGCTACGGCAGCAACAACATCTCCCACGAATCTCACTTTATCTTTTGCCAAAATATGTTCGTCATATCTTGCGGGGGATGTACCATAAGTTAAATCAGGAACATCTTCCCCTGTAAGAATTACTTTTACTCCCGAAAGTGCTTTCGCCTTTGAAGTGTCAATAGAAATGATATTAGCATGGGCAACGGGGCTTAGCAATAGTTTTCCATAAATCATGTTGGGGACAACAATATCGTCAGTATAGATTGCTCTTCCCGTTGCTTTAGCAGGAGCATCTACCTTGGGCAGACGTTTTCCGACCACGGATAAATTCATTGCTGATTTTTGAGGAGCATATTCTATTTCTGTTGGTGGTTTACCATTTAGATAATCTCTTGCCGTTTCAACCGCTTCAATAATTTTTGTGTAACCGGTACACCGGCATAAATTGCCACTCAATTTATTTTTTATTTCTTCGTAAGTGGGATTTGGGTTTTCGTCTAAAATAGATTTCGTTCTTAGAATCATACCCGGTGTACAAAACCCACATTGTATGGCGCCTTTTTCTATAAAGGCTTTCTGAATCGGGTGAAGTTCATTACCATCAGCTACGCCCTCAATAGTTGTTATCTCCTTTTTATCGGTTTCAATGGCCAAGACCAAACAAGAGTTAACGACTTTACCTTCAATAATTACAGTACAAGCACCACAATCGCCTGAATCACAACCTTTTTTTGTTCCGGTAAGACGAAGATCTTCCCGAAGCAAATCAAGGAGTGTTGTATTTGGTTTTACAGCAACCTCATAATCGTTACCATTAACTTTTATATTGATTAAACGTTTCATATCAATAATAATCTATTTTAATTTATTGCTCTGCTTGTTGCCGTTTTAATGGTCTTTTTTACCAGTACTTTTACCAAATGTTTTCTGTATTGCTTAGAGCCTCTAATGTCAGTAAGAGGTCGCGAATCGGAAACAGCAGCATCCCCTGCCTTCTCCAAAATGTCGGAGTCATTTAAAAGATTTGAAATTTTCTGACCGATAAGAATTTTTGAGGCTTTCTCACTGATAAACGGGACAGGTGCAACAGCTCCTATAACAATTCTTGCGTCCACGCAAATTCCATTTTCAATGGTAATTAACGCTACTGATGAGGCAACGGATATTGATGCTGCATTTCTTAAACCAAATTTTTCAATACTCATACCCGTCCCCGGTTTTAACTTAGGAACTTTAATTTTTGTAACAATTTCTCCTTTTTTTACAGCGGTTTTTCTGTGAAAAACAAAAAAATCTTTGATGGGAACCTCTCTTATCCCTTGATTACTCATTATTTCTATGATAGAATCAGAAGCTAAAAGTACCGGACCTGTATCACAACATGAAGCTCCGGTACAAATATTTCCTCCAATGGTAGCAATATTTCTCACTTGCTCAGTACCTACATTTGAGGAAGCTTCTGATAAGGCGATATGGTTTTTTTTAAGAATTTCCGAATTTACAATGTCATTATGAGTAGCTGCTGCACCAATGATAATCTTGTTATCATCCTCTGTTATTTCTTTTAACTCATTGATTGCTCCTAACGAAATGATATTTTCATGGTATCTAAGGCCATTTTTCATCTCAACCAACAAATCAGTGCCTCCTGCCATCAAGGCACTATCCTCATAGTTGTGAAGCATCTTGCAAACTTCCGAAAGTGTTTGGGGGCGTAAATAGTTAAAATCTTTTAAATACATATTCTGTTATTTTTAATTTCTTTTCAACCTTTGATTTACAAAAGGATTGTAAGTCTTCATTCGCAAAGATTTTTCTGTTGCAGGTATAACTGCTCCCACCATATTTTGCTTAGATTGATTCATTTATTCATTGAAGATTAATAAAATGCGCTAATACCCGTGATATCATTCCCTGTAATAAGTAAGTGAATATCATGTGTCCCTTCGTAAGTAATAACAGATTCCAAATTCATCATATGTCTCATCATTGGAAAATCACCGGTTATGCCCATTGCACCAAGTATTTGTCTGGATTCTCTTGCTATCTCCAGTGCCATTAGGACATTATTTCGTTTTGCCATTGAAATCTGCGCAGGAGTTGCTCTATCATCATTTCGTAAGATACCGAGACGCCATGCAAGTAATTGAGCTTTAGTTATTTCAGTTAACATTTCTGCCAATTTTTTTTGAGTTAGCTGAAAAGAAGCAATTGGCTTACCAAATTGTTTCCTTTCCAAAGAATATTTCAAGGCAGTGTTATAGCAATCCATTGCTGCTCCAATTACGCCCCAAGCGATACCATATCTCGCAGAACTCAAACAGGTTAGTGGTCCTTTTAATCCTTTTATATTTGGTAACAGATTTTCTTTAGGAATCATTACATCATCAAAAACCAATTCACCGGTGGCAGAGGCTCTTAAAGACCATTTTTTTAATGTTTCAGGCGCCGTAAATCCTTCCATTCCTTTTTCAACTAGCAAGCCTCTTACAACACCTTGTTCATCTTTAGCCCAAACAACACAAACATCGGCAATAGGTGCATTGGTTATCCACATTTTAGCGCCATTCAAGAGATAATAATCGCCTTTATCTGTGAAGTTCGTAATCATACTTCCGGGATCTGAACCATGGTTTGGCTCTGTTAGTCCAAATGCCCCGACAAATTCGCCTGTTGCTAATTTTGGTAAATATTTTATTCTTTGCGCTTCCGAACCGAATTTAAAAATGGGATACATTACCAAAGATGACTGAACGGATGCCATCGAACGAATAGCAGAATCACCTCTTTCAAGCTCTTGCATAATTAACCCATAAGAGATTTGATCCATTCCTGCCCCGCCATATTTTTGAGGGATGTATGGACCAAATGCCCCCAACTCTCCAAGTTCTTTAACGAGATACCGTGGAAATTGATGTTTCTGATTGGCTTCATCAATAATAGGGATTACAGCTTTGTTAACCCACTCTCTGACTGCGCCTCTAATCAGTTTATGTTCATCGCTAAAAAGTTCATCAATTAAATAGTAGTCGGGTGCTTTATATGTATTTGATGACATGTTAATATTTTAGTGTAAAAGTTATTAAAAAGAAGCATTACTTATCATTTTCATTTTTACACGAAATGGCTTTAACCAAATTCGTTAAAGTTAGGTTTAGAGGAGTCTTAATATAATGTTTTCTGCCATATTCAACAATTTTACCATTCATGTAATCAATCTCGGTATTCCTTTTATTAATAAAGTCAACTGCTAATGACGGTAAATGATTTCCAGCATTATTCAAATATCTGATACACAATTTGACAAAATTATCAGGGAATTTAATGTCTTCCGCTTTTGCCACCTCAACTGCTTCATAAATAAGATGTTCTACGATTTCAAGCGTGTCAGGATTTTCCATTGCCTCCTTCATTGTGAGACCGGACAATGCACATAGCGGACTGAGGGCAGCATTCAAAATTGTTTTTTGCCAAATCTTATTTGCCACTTCAAAAGAATTGACAGAATAGGTTTCTAAATCCTGCCCAGTTAAAGTTTCAGCAATAATTTTGGCAATTTCAGTATGTGAATCATCAACTGATGCAACATAGTTAGGTGGATTAAAAAAATTTATAGATACCACATTGGGCGCTTGTAAATTTCCTGCAAAATTTATCACCATCCTAAAAATCTGAGATTCATCAAAATGTGAAATATATTTTATTCTTATATCAATGCCATTTTGAGCACTTAACAGAAAAAAATCATTTTTTGCTTTCTTTCTAATTTTTTCAATGATTGCATCAACATGGTAAGCTTTTACAGCACTAATTAAAATATCAAATTTATGATCGAGTAATTCTTCCAAGGAACTGTAAACATATTTAAAATAGGCTTTCTTTTTTATCTTTCCAATAATCTCAATGCCGTTTTTCCTAATTAAACTCAATTTTTCTCTATCTAAATCAGTAATTGCGGTCTCACATCCTGCCTCGACAAAATGAACGGCAAGAGTTTGTCCTACAGGCCCCAGACCAATGATCCCTACTTTAAAATTTTCTTTATTCATAATATTATTTTAAGTTATTAAAACTAATAAATTCGTTAAACAATTATTCTAACATCAACTGCACATATAGATTTTTCATAAGCAAAAACAGGATTAATGTCTAATTCTTTTATTTCAGGAAAGTCATTAATTAGCATTGAAATTCTTTGTAATACTTCTACAACTTTATCTTTGGCAATGCCTTTTTCACCTCTAAATCCATTGAGTATTGGTGCAGCTTTTACAGTGTTCAGCATCTCTTTGGCTTCTTCGTCGGAAACAGGAGAAATAGTAAAAACCACATCTTTAAAAATTTCAACAAAAACTCCTCCCAAGCCAAACATTATCAGATGACCCAAACCTTCTTCTTTTTTTGCACTAATAATTAGTTCTTTACCTCTGGGCATAGATTTTTGAACAAAGAAGTTCAAATCATCCTGATGAAGTTCTTTTTGCATCTTGGTTACAGTTTCACGAATAGTTTCTTTAGAAGTAATATTAACCACTACTCCACCCACATCACTTTTGTGAATGATGCTTTGTGAATCAGCCTTTATCACAATGGGGAAACCTATTTTTTCAGCGATAGATACCGCCTCATCAGCGTTTTTTGCAATGTCCCAATCTGCCACAGGGATACGGTAAGCCGACAATATTCCATAAGCCTGTACAGCCGTAAATACGTCCTGTTTAGCAGCTTTAGCGTTCTCAATAATGGTTTTAACTTTATTTTTATTTACATCAGTAAAAATTTGAATATTTCTTTTTTTCTTTTCTTTAATATTCTTGTATTTTACCAATGACGATAGCGCTTTTGCTGCGGTTTCAGGAAAATCAAAACAAGGAACAGCTCCGTTTTTAAAAATTTTTGATGTTGATTCCCAGCTTTGTTTATCTGTAATATAATTGCAAACAAGTGGCTTAATTTGTTTTTTGTTTATTTCGACAATTGTTTTAGCAACACTCTCGCAATCAACAAACGGCGGGGTTACAAAAGTAAGATAAATGCTATCGAAAGCCGGTTCGTTCATCATCACTTCGAAAGCACTTTGAAATTGTGGAGCACCTGCCGTTGCAACCACATCCAAAGGATTATTAATAGAAGCGGAGCTATACATTGTTTCTTTTAATCTGTCTTTTGCATTTTGTGATAACTTTGGCACTTCCATACCGCAATTAACTAATTCATCAATAGCTACTACAGCCGGCCCGCCGGTGTTTGTAATTATTCCAACACGATTTCCCTGTGGTAAAGGTTGAGACGCAAAAGCTTCGGAAGCATTGCATAAATCTTCAAGGTTGTCGAACGAGAGAATATTAGCTTTTTTAAATACCAAATCCATTGAAATACTTCCTGCCAGGCCGCCAATATGAGAACGGGAAGCCTCGGCGCCTTTATCGGTACGTCCTGCCGTCATGGCAAGAATAGGTTTCTTAGCAGAAACCTCCTGTGCAACTTTTAAAAATTCTTTTGGGTTTGAAAGGCTTTCCACATAAATCACAATAGCCCTCGTTTTATTGTCATTACCATAATACCTGATTATTTCAGGAATTGATATATCAGAAGCATTTCCATTGGAAGCATACAATCTCATCCCAATACCCATATCATGAACAGCCTGCATGATGATGGCACCTATACCTCCGCTTTGGGCCACAATTGAAACATGCCCTTGCTCCGGAAAAGTAAACGTAAAGTTACAATATGCCTTTAGTTCGGTATTAATTATCCCCTGACAGTTAGGCCCAAAAATCCGAATGCCATATTTTTTAGCATGGGTTAGGAACTCATTTTCCAAAGCCTGGCCATCCTTTCCCATTTCTTTAAATCCCGCAGTATTTATAATAATGACTTTAACGCCTTTTTTTCCACAATTTTCAACTTCTTGTGGAACAAACGACGGAGGAATAACAATGTGGGCAAGATCAACATTACCGGGCACATCCAATATTGATTTAAATGCTTTTATTCCTCTAACTTGTTCTGCCTTAGGATTAATGGGATAAATAGCGCCTGAATACTTGTAACGAAGAAGATTTTTAGTAATAACGTTCCCGATTGACAATTCTTTGATAGAAGCGCCAATTAACGCAACGGCTTCCGGTTTAAATAATGCATCCAAGTTATGGTTCATAAAATTAAGTATTATGCATTGTTGTTAAGTTTATTGTAGCGAAATCCACCCCAAATTGCAGCTCCAATAGCACCGGAAAGGATTGAATCTTTGTGTGCATAGATTTCTAAATTCAATTTGCTTTCGGCAGCGAGTTCATTAACTGCTTGAACCATTCCGGTATTCATAGCCATGCCTCCTGTTAAAATTACCGGCGACTGAGCTTTTACCGAAGAAAGTAACCGCACAATTTTATTGGCAATAGACAAATGAATTCCTTTAATTATATCCGGAGTTGTTATTCCACGAGATACCATATTAATAACATCTGTTTCAGCTAATACGGCACAAATTCCGGAAGGCACTTCAGGGTTTGTAGCTTTAAGTGATATTTCACCCACTTCTTCGATAGCTAATCCCAAATACCTGGAAATATTCTCGACAAATTGCCCTGAACCTGATGCACACTGCCCCGTCATTTTATAGTTAATAACTTTGCCCAAATGGTCAACGGTAATTGCCCTAACAAAAAGGGCACCCATGTCAACAACCGTCACTGATCCGGGAATCAAAAACACCCCTCCTTTTGCATGGGTTGTCATGCTGTAGAAATGTCCTTTTTTCCTTTTAACCATTTCGCCTTCGCCTGTTGATGCTAAATAGGCAATATCGTCATATATCAGATTATTCTTTTCCAATACATAGTCAATTACCTGGTCAGCAACGGTTTCAGGATTACGTTTTCTGATTTTTTCAACACTCCTATCGATGATTACAGGATTGTCAGAATATTCCATTAATATGACTTTGATATTGCTACTTCCAACATCAATTCCCATTGTATATACTTTACTTTTCATTTACTTGTAATTCGTTGTTAACAGATTTTTTTTATTTTTATTTAATTATTAAATCCTCTTCTTGCAAACAGAGCCCCGCCAAGTGCACCCATAAAAATAGAATCGGTATGGATATTTATTTTAATTTCGTCTCCATAATTTTTACGAACCAAATCGGAAACATATTTCAAGACAGCTTGATTTCTGGCAACGCCACCGGTGAACGAAAATTCGTTTCTAACTCCACCTGAGCGAGCTAATAAGGACATTGCACGCATAACAATCGCCCGATGTAATCCGGCAAGAATATCGGAACGTTTTTTCCCTACATTTAAGAGCTCCCGGATTTCAGCACCGGCAAAAACCGTACAAGTAGAGCAAATATTAACTTCTTGTTTGGCTTCGAGAGCCAACGGACCAAGTTCATTTAACGAAATGCTAAATTCATCGGCAATGTAACCTAAGTACCTGCCACAACCTGCTGCACAACGGTCGTTCATTTGAAAACTTGTAACCAGTCCATTTCTATCAACCTGAATTGCTTTGGTATCCTGGCCACCAATATCAAGAACTGTTCTTGTGTTTGGGAAAACTGCATGTGCACCAAAAGCATGGCAAAGAATTTCAGATTTTATTGATTTCTCAGGAAAAGGTAATAATGCCCTACCATATCCTGTACCTACCATATCGGATATGTGAATATTCATGGTAGCTACAAATTCAATATGGTCTTTTAGAGAATTATATATATCATTATAATTCCCTTTTAACAGATTTAATTCGCTATTAAATTTACTATTCGTATGTTCCGATACTGTTTCGTCTAATTTTGAATATTTCTCATTCAGGATCTCCATTGAATTGAATATTAACTCTTTGAAGTCATATTCTGTTAATTCATTTTCAACAGGAGTAATACTTTTATCATAAACCCGCATCAAAGGGTCAAAATATTCTTTGTCCAGTTTATTTATTTCGTTGTTGAACCTTTCGCTAACAATGTCTCTAAAAAATTGGTTTTTACTTCCAATATCAGAAAACAAGTAAGCCTGACGAATTTCCGTTCCAATTGTATTGACAATATTTTCCACCTTATTTGTCAAGTCTTCCTTTTTACCATCAGAAAAGGTTGATTGAATAGTATCTTTAAACTGATTGTTTAATCTTTCTAATCTTTTTTTGAATTTTAAATATTGAACGACAGATTCAAGATCTTTAATGTATTTTTTGTATTCAGGATTACTTTCAATTTCATCTTCCAACTTCATTTTAAGAAGTGAAAATCTTGCATTATATATGGCCTCTAATCTCGCAACTTCAGTTGCCACCATATAGTTAGACCTGGTATTAGTGATACCTCTTCCAATTATTTTATCGGTTTCGTCAATAATAATTGCTTTTGATGTTGTAGAGCCAAGGTCTATTCCTAAAAAATATTTTTTCATGAAAGGTGTTTTTTATTACCTAAATGTTTTGTTTACTAATAGGATGCGTCTCCGTCAAGTATTCAATATTAATTTTCGTTGTTCTAGCATTTGGAAAAATGACTCCAGTCGATTTTTAATATTCGAATAAGAAAAATATCTTGGGTCAACCAGATCCGATTCAATAAAACTAACAGGGATTTCGAGCCTTCTTTCTAATTGTTGCATTATCATTAATTGACCGGCTGAAAAAGAATTACAGCTCTTTATTGAATTGACAAGAAAACCGTCAGCTTTGTATTTTGTGATACATTCAGACAATAAATCAACTCTCTGTTCAAGATTAAGATTTGTATAGCAATTCATACAATATTTGGCAAGGCTTTCCAAAGGTTTTTCCGGATTTACACGAAATCCCATATCATATACACCACCTACTTTTGTGTAAGATGAGGCAACAATTACAGCTCCCATATCATAGAATAGTTTCCAAAATTCGCGGAAATGGGTCCAGTTTGGTGGGCCTTCTACGACAAGGCGGAATTTCTCTTCTTCCATTTCTCCTTCCGGTGTAATAGGGCCGAGTCCTTTTTCAACACGCAACAAAATTTCCTTGTAAAGTTCTTCGTAGTACTTAACAGCATCTATCGTTCCCCTGAAACCAATGTTAATAGGGCCTATATAATATACACCTGCAAAGTATGCATCAATTGGTGACGGTTTATTTTTCGTAGTGTCAAAAATTTTAACCATATACTCTTCAACTTTGCTTGTGTTTTTAAGCAGATTTTTCAACTTTTCTTCGTCATATTTTTGCCCTGACACCTTTTCCATTTTAGGAATTACTTCTTCTTTAAGCTGTTTTACCATATATTCTGTCATTTCCGGTGTAATCTTATGCGCTTCCTGATAAGGTGTGTGTAGTAATGCTACGGGGACTCCCGGGTATAAACGCGCTAAGTTTTCAAACCATTTCATAAATGTAAAACAACCTGTGTAGCTCAATAGTAACAGATCAGGGTCGGGGATTTTTTCACCGGTAGGTCCGATATTACCATTTATCATCATTCCAATATCGCATTTTACATAGGTACAAACATCTTCCGAAAAACCAATTTTTTCAGCATCCCGAATAAAATTTTCCGATTTCTTTCTCATACCCGATTGCAAAGCATTAATTTCGGGGTAAACAGGAAGCATATCGAATGATCTTATTAATTCTGAAATATTACCCGGAACAAATGTATATACAACTTTTTTTCCTGTTTGTTTTGCGGTACTTAATTCCTTAAAAAGTGATGAAATCATCTCCTTTTGGATAATCATACTTTTTTCTTTTGCAACGTTTTTTGACATACTTGATTTTAAATTAATTTTTTATGAAATATCAATTAATCCCACAATTTTATTGAATCAGAGAAAGTTCCAACTTGTTCTTTGATTACTTTAAACTGACCTGTAACTTCGCTAAACAGGAAACTAATGTATCTCGCGCCTTTGTCATCACATGCTTTTTGTAAAATCGGATGATCTAATAATGCAGGATCACAAAAACTTGGAGCGGCAAAAATAACACCGTCAACTTTTCTACTTTCCATTAAACGTAACATGCGCTTTTCTTTTGGATTACCAACATCATAAATTGATGATGAAAATGGGCTATTATTAAGATATGCCGAACTTAATGTGCGCAATAATTTATCTTGTGACTCGACTTCTTCAATATCTTTTTGAATCCATCTGGCACCGAGCAAGAAATCATCTTCTACAATATAACAACCTGCCAACTCAATAGTGTTTATTAACCCAACAGGTGGTTGTTCACAAAAAGCTCCTACAATCATCACCCTGATTTTATCCAGTGCATTACCAATATCTTGGCGGATATAGCTAAGTACATTTTCCAGTATTCGGTTATGTTCCTCAACGGGAATCATGTAACCTGCCCTAACGATGTGATACACATCAGCCGCTGTTAATCTCCATGGATATTCCTGACGGATATCATAAATTTCATTTATAAGTCTCCTGTTATTATTAAATAACCGAATTGAATTGTTTAGCCTATCAGGTGTAACTTTAATCTGGTTTAGTTTGTAAACTTCATTCAACACATCTTGCAACTCTTTTTCATAAAATTCACCGCCGATGTGGGGTTTAAAGTTCTGAGGAAAATCAAGGTATTTAACAAATTTCCCTTGTCCCATCAATCTAAACATACCTGATAAATTCCTTATCACATCACATATTGACGGAAAAATAAACCCATCAAAACCCTCAAAGTGCCCATCTAATACCAATTCCATTATACTCCTCGGCATGTGACAGATATAAGATTGATAATATGCGTCGCCTTTTATTATTTGTTTTTTATCTCCTCCTCCTAAAATCCCAATCGGCAAACCATTGGCCGCATGAATTATTTCGCGTGGAAAATAAATGGGCATATTGCCAACAATTACTCTTTTCTCATCTTGTGATTTCCACTCTTTTGCTCTTGTAAAATTTAAGTCAAATGATAGCTCTTCGCATTTGGCTATAATATTTTTTAATGTTTCCAAATCGTAAATATTATTTTTTATTACTATTATGCCGTTAAATGTACAAAAAAAAAGACATAAACTCTTATGATTTGAAAAAAATATTTATGGCTAAATAATATTTAGCCCAAAGACTCGACTTTGACCCCCTTATTAAGGGCTTTTATTTAATTTTGTATGCTGATTAATTCGTATGATGATGCAGCTTA
>VAPE01011211.1_pt1 | contig 17457 bp, 12 predicted proteins | sample 3393911 | NCBI WGS metagenome assembly VAPE01 (sample SAMN08290436, study PRJNA428436) | hydrothermal vent metagenome | isolation source: Deep-sea hydrothermal vent chimney | place: Atlantic Ocean: South-mid Altantic Ridge | reverse complement strand
CGCGCATATCGGCAACCGCGCCCCACCCCACCCGCATCGACAACCACGCCCCCCTGTAGGGCCGGGCGCGCCCGGCCGACGCCGCCGAACGGGTCGCCCAGGGCCGGCTAGAACAACCCCCGCGCGAGCGCCGCCAACACCGCAAGGGTCCCGACCGTCAGAAAATTCCAGCGCCCGCGCATGCGGCGCATCCCGATCTCGCCGCAATAGAACAGCAAAACCAGCTCCACGACCATCGGGGCCATGCCGGCGTCGATCAGCCCATCCTCGTACAGGAGGCCGATACCGACCGCCACGGCGATCACCAGCAGGTCGGTCGGCGTCGTCCGAAACGTGGTGTCCTGGGTATAGCGGATCGAAAAATACATCGCCACGCCGATCAGCGACAGCGCTCCGATCTGCACGGCGTGAGCCGGACCCGACCCGTAGGCCCCGCCGATGTGGATCACGTAGACGGCGAAGGCGATCGTGGGAAAGATCAGCAACCGCAACGGTCGGGAAGATCGGCGTTGCGCACCTCGAGCATTCGTTCTAGATCCATCGGGGAACCCCAACGCCGCGTAGCGCCAGAATGCCCAGCGATAGTGCGGTTGCGGCCCCCAGAACCCTACGCGGCCCGGCCTGACCGTTCAGGATATACTCGCAAGCATAAAACAGGATTACACCCTTGACGAGCATACCCGCCAGCGTAGCGCCCATTGACCCGGCCCCGGGGAACAGCGCCGCAACGCCAACCGCAGTGATCGTCAGATAGTCGGTCGGCGTAGCCTCGAAGTCGCTACGTTTCGCAAATCGCACCATGAATGCAAGCAATAGCAGCAGGACCGCAAAATAAGCGTATTCAAGGAACTCCCACGACGCCAGGATCGGCGATTTAGCCGCTTCGGTTAGGTAGCTGATCGAGGCCGCGTCCACATACACGATCAATCGCGTGGTCAGAGGAGCGGCGGTGCCCAAGGCGATCCAGGACAAGACCAAGAGCGCGAGCAACCCAATCGACGCCACCCCGATATCCGGTGCCACCCGAATAGACAGCAGGCTCCCGCCAACGAGCCCGGCGGGGACCAGCGTCCACAGTACCCAACCTGGGAACCGCGTCGACCACGGGCTGGACTTGACCCTCGCAATCGAATCCGCGAGCCGGCTCGTCGATCCACGGTGTGCACGCCAGCCGGTCCGCTCCGCGTAGGTGGTACCCCCGTAGATCACCGTGCATGCCCCCAGATAAGTGGCAACAATCGCCGTATCGGACTGGTAACGCATAAGGACGGCCGCGATGACCAAGCCAATCTGGATCGTGTAGATCAGCACCACCGACTCGTAGTGATGGAGGCCCAACATCAACAGCCGGTGGTGGAGATGATTCTTGGTCGCCCGGAACCAGTTCAGTCTATGATGGACTCGCAGCCAGAAGACCCCGAGGATATCGGCAATAGGCAAGCCCAGAAACAGGAGAGGCAGAGCTGCGCTGAGCGCGCTATTTGCATGCTGTGTCAGCAATACCGCCAGATACCCGAGGGTTAACCCGAGGAACTGGCTGCCGCCATCGCCCATGAAGACGCGTGCTGGATGCGTATTATAGCGGAGAAAGCCGAACACTCCGCCGGCGGTAGCCGCCGCAATGGCGATAACGGTATCGCCACCCCCTAACAAGGCCAAGTAGATGATGCAGCCAAGACTCAACAACGATAACCCTCCGGCAAGTCCGTCCAGGCCGTCCGAATGATTGACCGCATTGATCATGCCGATGATCGCGAACACCGTGAACGGCTTCGCGACTTCCGGGGCGAGTGGCGTCAGGCCCAGAAACGGGAATCGCGATACGTACAAACCGCCGTAATAGACCACTGCGACGGCTGCGGCAAACTGCCCCACGAACTTGACGTAATGTCCCAGCTCCTTGCGATCGTCCCAGACCCCGAAAACGAGCAGGATCACGGCCCCGAGCATATAGCCTCGGCTCTCGCGACTCACAGGGAGCCAAAGCAGCAGCGGGATCAATGCACCCGCGACGATCCCCACGCCGCCGACACGCGGCATGGGAACGCTGTGCACCTTTCGGCTGTCGGGGCGGTCGATCATGCCCAGTGCGACGGCATGACGCGCGAGCAGCGCGGTCAGGGCCATGCTGATCGCGATCGACATCATGAACATCAGCAGGTACGGCATATAGCGAGGCCCTACGACGGAAGCAGCCGGACCGTGTGCAGCGCCACTGGTATCGGCGGGAGATCGGCATCCACGCACACGCGAGGATCCACGGCATCAGTCCGGGATGTATTTCGGCAGGATCGGCGCAACGTCGTGCGCGAATGACTGGAGCGTGCGATCGGCAGCCCCGACATCGCCCCCCTGGGGCACGAACACCGTCAAGCGCACCAGCGCACCATCCGTGCGGTGTCGCGTGAGTCCATCCCAGAACAGGTACCACTTCACTGCGTATTCGTTGGTCAACAGACGACCTTGCTCCTGAAACCAGTAGTACACCAGTTGCGTGATCCCACCCTTCTTGATGAGTACGCGATTGACACGCAACGGGTGGCCGTAGATCTTGACCCCCGGGACGGCAACCTGCGTTATCCTCTTGATCTCCCACCCGCCGCCGGGAATGCAGGTGCGGGGAGTGTGAGCGGCATCGCCGGGCTTTTGCGTCGTGTAATAGGACACGTAGAAATTCACCGTACCGGCACCCGGCGCGGCATAATCCGCGAGAATATAGTCGGAAAGCTTGAGTTGCTTGAGATAGATATCCGCCATGCGGTCCGCCGTCCCGTGCCACGGACCGACGACCAGCGGAAACTCAGCGAACGTCAGCCGCTGCGGGACGACGTCCTGGCGTTGCCCGAGGACGACAGAGCCGAGCAGGCCGCCGACGAGCAGGATCAGGATCGGCAGATGCAGTCGGGTAACCGCACGCCGGTTGGTCGCGGCCGACCGTGGAATCTTCTCCGGAGCATCCAACCGGAAGGTCTCGGACAGCCCGCCCTTCCCATCCGCTCCGATGCGGGACAGGATCGCCATCTCGCCGATCAGGATCGCGATGCAGACCATGAAGATGACCCACCCCTCGAAGAAGTGGAGAAAACCCTCGGCCTGCGAGATCCCCCAGTAGTCAACCAGCACCCCGATCACACCGATCCGGAAACTGTTCATGAATATGGTGATGGGAATGCTCGACAGAAACAGCACCGCCCTCTTCCAGAAGCGGCCCTTGAAGATATAGGCGGCGATGAACGACAGGCTCATCAACGGGAACAGGTATCGCAGCCCACTGCATGCTTCGGCGACCTGTAGCTTGTAGATACCCAGGTCGATCACGTTGCCGGACAGGTAGACGGCCACGCCCAGCCGGCGGGTGATCCATACGCCGATCTCGGAAGAAAGGAGCTGGAGTTCCGCCGAAAGGCCGGCGTAGACTACTCCCGGCAGAGGGATCATGAAAAACAAGAAGGCAAGCGGCACCCAAATCAGCCGGAATGCAGGCCAGCCCATGACCGACAGTGCGATCCCCATCAGGATCACGACAAATCCATACTGCACGACGGGGTAAACCGTTGCCAGCGTACCGGCAAAATACATGACCAGCCCGAACGCGATGCCAACCACCCCCCACACCGACCCGCGGAACGGCATATGTGCCAACTCGAACCGGCGCTGCCATATCAGGACCAGGGTGATGACCGGGATGAGGTATCCATAGTTGTACTCCTTCCAGACATCCCAGTGGTGCACCATGTCCTGGATTCCATACCGGCTTATCCATCCGGTAATGACCAGTGCCAGAAGAATCGGCAGCCAGAACAAAGAGGTCGTGCGCCAGGAGTGCGGCGTCTGCTCTGCGTGCGTCACCATGTCTACATCCTCCTTCTCCGACCCTTCTCGATGGCATGCCCTCTACACGAATCCATCCCGCCGGGTTGCCCCCGCGGCACCCGCCGGCGCACTAGGGCCTCCGGGCGGACGATGATTGAAACAGCATCTCGTAGGCGGCCAACAGCTTCGGCGCCTCGTATCGCCATTCGAGTTCCTCCTCGATGCGCCGACGGCCGATCCGCCCCATCTCTGCCCGCAACGGCGCATCCTCCAGCAGATCGACCAGCTTACGAGCCAGGTCAACGGCATCATTGGGCTTCGCATAGAGTGACGCACGCCCGGAGGACACCCGCCCCTCGGTCAGATCGAACTGGACGATCGGTTTTCCCAAGGCCATGTACTCCATGATCTTGTTCATCGTCGACTTGTCGTTCATCGGGTTCGCGACGTCCGGATTGACGCAGACATCGGCTGTATTCAGCATCTCGAGCATCTCCCGGTCCGGCACGCGCCCGGTGAAGGTGACGTAGTCCGCCACCCCAAGTCGGTCGGCATACCCACGGAGCCGGTCCAGTTCCGTACCCCCACCGACGAGCCCGAAGTGGATGTCCTCGCGGCGCAACACGTGGACAATGTGATGGACCGCATCCAGGAGCAGGTCGATACCCTCCTGCCTGCCCATAACCCCGACGTATCCTACCAGATAACGCCGTCCCTTCTTCAGCCTTTCCACGGGAGGGAGCCGCTTCAGCCGCCTCAGATCCGGCCCGCTACGAACCACGAAGACCCGCTCGGGCCGCATGCCGCCACGCTTGATCGCGATCCTCCGGTAGGACTCGTTGGTCGCAATCGAGACGTCCGCCGCGCGGAAAGTCCAGCGCTCCAACGCCAGCATTAATCTGTACAGGAAGTTACGTCTTCCAAACTTGGCCTCATAGAGTTCCGGATTGATATCGTGATGATCGAACAGAAACTTCTTCCCGAAGAGTTTGAAGAAGATCCCCAACAGGAAAATGGTATCGGGCGGATTACAGGCATGGAGCACGTCGAACCCGCGTGTGACCGCAACCCGGATGGCGAGCACGAATTCCCAGAACAGGGCGGCCGTGTATTCAACGGCGTAACCGACCGGACCCGAGGCCTCGATCGGGAGTCCATGGCGGAAGATATGGATCCCATCGATGATCTCGTGCGTTCGCTGATACCCCTTCCCGGTCGGGCATATGATCGTGACCTCGTAGCCGGCACCCGCCAAAGTGGTCGCCTCCTGCCAGACGCGGCGATCGAAAGGCGAGGGCAGGTTCTCCACGACGATCAGCACCCGCCGCGACCGGGTGCGCCCCCGCTCATCCGGTGGCACGCCGGCGTCTTCGGCCCGGGGGCGGCCTTCCACGGTTGCGGGGCATGCCTTGTCCGTGTTACCGGAATTCATCGGCACCCCCAGATGCAGCCGACGTACCGGCCTGCCCAAGGCGGGCCGGACCGTGGCGACTCACCAGCAGATGCCCTCGTAGCGATCCGCGCCGGGCGCGGGGCCGACAATGGACACCAGGTCGATCAGGGCCTGGTCGGCACGCAGCCGGCCGTAGACCTCGAGGAACTCCGGCGCACTGTTCCCGACGACGACAATATCCGATCGCTCGAGCACCGGCCCGATATCGTCCTGGAGCAACTTGGCGATGTGCGGAACGTGGTTGAGAATATAGTCCCGATTCACCCCGACCAGCCCCCCGAGCCGGACATTGCGATCGTAGATAGTCACATCATAGCCCTTTCCGATCAGGCGCTCGACCAATTCGACCAGCGGGCTCTCGCGGAGATCGTCCGTGCCGGCCTTGAAGCTCAGCCCCAGCATTCCCACCTTCCGGCCTGGCCGGGCGGCGATCATCCGGAAGGCGCGGGTCACCTGGGCGTCGTTGCTGGGCAGGATCGCACCCAGGATGGGAACGGCCACGTCCAGGCTCTTGGCCCGGTAGGTCAGCGCCCGAACGTCCTTCGGCAGGCACGAGCCGCCGAAGGCATAGCCGGGCTTCAGATAGTTTCCGGATAGATTCAGCTTCCGGTCCTGACAGAAGATCTCCATCACTTCGCGACCGTCGATCCCCACAGCCTTGCAGATAGTTCCAATCTCATTCGCGAAACCCACCTTCAGGGCGTGCCATACGTTGTCCGTGTATTTCACCATTTCGGCGCTTTCGATGCGCGTGCGGATCAGCGGTGCCTCGATACCTTGGTAGATCCGCTCCACCAAGTCGCCACCGGCCGATTCGGCTTCGCCGATAACGGTCTTCGGCGGGTGGAAGAAATCGTGCACGGCGGTGGCCTCACGAAGAAATTCGGGGTTGATGCACACGCTGATACTTTCACCGACACGCTTGCCGGACGCCTGCTCCAGTTCCGGGATGACTACGGAGCGCATGCTTCCGGGGAGCATCGTGCTACGCATGACGACCACGTGAAAGCCGGCCGTCTCCCGGAGCGCCTCGCCGATCTCCCGACACACGGCGCGCACGTATTTGAGTTCCAGATTGCCGTTCGGCTGGCTCGGAGTCCCGACGCAGACGAGTGACACCTCGGACGTCTCCACGGCCTCCCGCGGGACCGTCGTCGCGCGAAGACGCCCCGCCCCGACGGCCCGGGCGATGAACTCATCCAGATCCTTCTCGATAACCGGGGCCCGCCCGGCATTGATCAGGTCGACCTTGACGGCATTCGGATCCACGCCGATCACGGTATGACCGAGTTCGGCCAGACACCCCGCCGAGACCGCACCGACATAGCCGAGTCCAAATATTGCAATTCTCATCACGCACCTTTTGGTTGGAGTTGCATAGAGGCCCGACCGCCATCCTCTCCGGTCATTACGCCGGCGGAGGCAGTGGAGCGTAGAACCGGGTGCCGGCGCCTATGCGGGCCGGATCCGGAAGACCGTGCGAATCTCGACCGGGGCCGTTGCGATCCTCGAGCCCTCGAGGGTACTCGCCGGTTCCTTCCGGCCCAACGCCGGCGAGTACCATCCAAGCGGCGGGATCTCCCGCCCGCGGACGACCTCCCAACGCCACCCGGGATCGGTCTCGATGATCAGTCGTGCCTCTGAATCCGGAGCCGCAGCCACCCACCCCCCCGCCGGATCGAGGGGCCGCACGGCCAGTCGCGGCGCGAAATGAAACCGGATCCGCAAATCGTGCACCCCTTTCCCCTCCAGGGTATCCGATACCTCCAGCCGTGCCTCCTCGGGGAAGAATTCCAGACGCCGCCGATGACGGATTCCGTACCGGGCATAGCCCGTATGCACCCCTTCCACCCACTGGTGTACAGAGTCGGCCCCATGGCCCTCCAGCCAAGCGCGCGCGTGGTCGAGCCAGAGGAACGGCCCGCCGATACGAGACTGGTCATGCCCGCCGACGGTCACGGTGTTGTGCGCGGCGCTGCCGCGGAAGTAATCGCGCCACGCGGGCTCGCTGTGGTAGGCATAGGTTCCCGGGTCGACCAGCCACCATTCGCCCGCAATCGACAGGCAGAAGCTCAGGGCGTCGGCGTGCCCGTGCGCGGCGATCGAGGGATAACCAAGAGGCCCCGCGTCGAACAGCACCAGAGTGTCGCCGCCGCCGAGCAGCGCATACCCCCCTTGCGGGAAGACCCTCGGCAGGCTGGGTGTCGGTGCCGAGGCCGGTAACCGGCCCGGGAGACGCCCCGCGCACAATGCGTACCAGAATGCCTTCTGCGGCAGCGGACGACCCGCCTCCGTCAACCCCGATGCGCCGAATACCTCCGCGACCGCCGCCCTCACATCGTAGAACGGATCTTGGGTGGGCACCGCTTCGAACCGGACGGCGACCCCATCGTCCGCGTCGCCGACCTGGGGGGGTGGGCCGCCGCGCGGCGAGATCGCCGCGAGGAACCCGGCCATCCGCACGATCTGTTCGCGAAACCGCTCGGAGAAAGGACGCCCAACACGGATGCCCGCCAACCAAACCACCATCAGGAACTCGAGGACCCCCAAGTGGTAGTAGACCGCCTGTTCCTTGTCGACTCCGTCCTCCCACACCTGCCGCCCCGCCTCGCGCTCCAACTCCGCCCGGGCCTGCTCCGCCCAGCGGCGACCGGCCGCGCCGAGATCGAAGACCTGGGTCGCGACCCACAGGCCGGTCAGTTCACCGATCAGGTGATTGTTGGCCGACGAGTGACGGGAGAGATGGCCCCGAATGAAGGCCGCGTGGTGGTAGATCGAGACGCCCACCCGGCCGTGGTCCGGGACGCAGGCGAACAGGCCGGCGGGCCCGTCCCGAAGAGCCAGCAGACTGTGCGCGAACGCCCAAGAAAGCACGCGCAACGCGACCTCCAGCGCACTGCACCAGTGTATGCCGCAACCGTAGGGATTAGCCCGGATCCAGCCATCGATGTGCGCGCAAACGGCGTCACGATAGGCACGATCGCCCCCGCACGCATAGGCCAGTGCCAGGGGCACCAAGTGCTGGTGGCGCCCCAACTCCCACAGAACCTTGATATTCCCAACGAGCCGGTCGTCCCGGTAGTCCATGGCCTTCCCGTACTGCATAGGCGCCCGAACGCCAGTCAGTGGATCCCGGTGCCAATCGACGGGGTCGCCGATTTCGAGGAACCCATGGCCGAAGAACTCCATCCGCCCGTGAAGCAAGTCGCCGAGCGAGTCGGTATCGAGCGCATAGCGTTCCCCCCATGCCGGCAACCAACCTTCCGTACCGGGCAGCAGGCTCGCCGCCGGACCGACGGCGGATGCCGGGAGCGGCGGTCGGCGCGCCGCCAGCCTGAGGCGCTCCCAGCCCTGCATGAGCCACCGCGTCCCGCGGTACCCCACTTCCGCAGCGTCCATCGCGCGGAGCCGGTTAAGCTTCCAGGCGAGCGTCTTCACGTCGCGCGCGGCGCCGCGTAGATCCGATGCCAAATCTCCAGATTCAGCAGGCACCAAAGCAGCTTCTCGTGAAGCTGGCGCCCGTTGAAATGCTCCGCCAGGATCCGATCGAGTTCGCGGCGCCGATAGTATTTGCGAGTCACCGACGCGGGCCCGGTGAGATGCTCGCACAGATACTCGCGCATCCGGCCCCGGAACCATTCGCTCACCGGTACCCGGAAGCCCACCTTCGGGTGCTCGAGAATCGCCTTCGGAAGAATCCGTCGCATCGCCTCTCTCAGGATCCACTTCGTCCGCATTCCCCGCACGCGGTACCGGTCCGGCAATGCCGATACGAAGGCCGCCAAGTCAGGGTCCACGAACGGCATCCGCGCCTCCAGGGAAGCGGCCATGGTCATCCGGTCCCCGCGCTCCAGCAGATTATCGGGCAGCCGACTGATCTGGTCAAAATACAGGATCCGCCGCAGCGCGGAACCGCCGGGCGCACAGTCGAACTGGTTGCCGCGACCCCGCCGCTCCGCATCCCCCAGCCCCTGCACCAGCTCGGCGCGTTCCGCGGGCGACAGCGCCCCGAACCAACGAGGCATCCTATCCTCCCACGGATGCAAGCCGAGGGTGGCGAGTGCCGTCTTGGCCCGCCGGAACCGGTACGGCAGCGCACGCACGAGCGGCCATACGGCGCGGTCCCGGACGAACGCCGGGATACGCTGATAGAGATCGGCATAGCGTTCGAAGACGTGTTTGGGATACCCCCCCAGGATCTCGTCGCTGCCTTCTCCGGTGAGGACCATCTTGACCGAACGCGCCGCTTCGCGCGACAACAACAGGATCGGGATATCCGACGGTTCCGCCACCGGCGCGTCACGGTAACGCACCGCCTCCGGGAGATGTGCAATGACATCATCCTCCGCAATGGTCAGCTCATGGTGCCGGGTACCGAACTGCCGGGCGATGATGCGGGCGTAGTCGAGTTCGCTGTAGCGCGACTCTCGGAAACCCACCGAAAACGTCGAAACGGGAAGCTCGCTGTGCCGCGTCATCAGCGCCACGACCGCCGAGGAATCGATCCCGCCGGAGAGGAAAGCGCCGAATGGAACGTCGCTCACCATGCGCCGTTCGACCGCGCCATCCAAAAGGCCTAGAAAGGCACCCACGGGGTCCGCGCCGACCGGCTTCGGCTCGCGCGACCGCCCGTCCGGAGGCGAGTAATAAACATGCTCCACCGACCGGCCGCCGCGCCACTCGAGCCAGCTATCGGGGGACAGCTTGCGTATCCCGCGAAGCAGGGCCGCCGGTCCGGGAACATAACGGTAGGCGAGATACTCCCACACCGCACCCTCGTCCACCTCCCGCACTTGCGGGTCATAGGCGAGCAGGGCCGTGATCTCCGAGGCGAACGCGATCGCCCCCCCGCGCTCCATCAGGAACAACGGCTTTTTCCCGAACCGGTCGCGGGCGAGGATCAGGGCCTCGCTGCGGGCGTCCCATACCGCGAAGGCAAACATCCCATGGAGGTAATCGACGCAGCGCGGACCGAACGTCTGGTAGGCACGAAGTAAAACTTCAGTATCCGAGTCAGTGGAAAATACGCAGCCCCGCGTTCTCAGTTCCTCGCGCAGTTCACGGAAGTTGTAAATCTCCCCATTGAACACGAGGCGGATGTTGCCGGCCTCGTCCATGATCGGCTGCCGGCCGCCGGCGAGATCGATGATCGCCAATCGCCGGTGTCCGAGCGCCACCTGACGTGACCCGTGCGAGGCCGCGGTCAGGCAGGTCCCACGATCATCGGGCCCCCGATGTGCCAGGGTGTCGGTCATCGCCGAAATATGACCTTCTGCGTCTTTGGCGTCCCCAGCGACGGATCCGGCGATACCGCACATTGACTCTCATTCCCGCTTTCTGTCTAGGGTGGGCCCACCACCGAGTTGGAGGGTTAGCGCCGCCTTACGCTGAGCACGACGTAAATTCTGAAGGAAACGAACAATCGAAAAACGTAGCCATGAAATTCTTGGAAACCCGGCTGATTCCCAACCCCATGCGTCCTGCGCAGTGACTCGGAACCGCCCGTCGTCTAAAAAATCAGCGCGCACACCGCCGACAAATGCACTCTGCTTTCCTTAAGCCGTCACCGCAACGCCCGTCCACAGCGTTACGAAACATGACGTAACTTTCACCATTACAGCTTCTCCAGAGCAATAGTGAAGTTGTGATAACGGTTTGACAGACGGCCCAAGGAGCACCCTGATAATATGCGTAGGCCTATATGAGCCGACGTCGAAATTATTTTGCCACCCAGGATCTTCGGCGCCAGCCCGCACTCAAAGACGATGCGCAAGTTCTGCTCTGCAGCCCATGCGCGGAGGCCCTTTAGGGAAATGATGTCATCGTAGACTACTGGATATGGGGCGTGCCCCGGCATGCCGGCCTGCGAAAAACCGGCGATCCTCCGATAGTAAAATACGTGAAACCAAAACGGAGTAACCCGGGTAACGAATCCGGAGGCGCTGCTTCGGTCGGGAAGACGCAGGATCAGCAGGCCTCCAGGCCGCATCCATCGCACAAAGCGATCAAGCACCATCTGTGCATCGATCACGTGTTCCAGAACGAACGCACTATAGATAACATCGAAAGACGCCGGCGCCACATCTACCGACCGAAGATCCCCCTGGACCGGCTGATCAAGGTCACAGCGATCCCGGCAACGCATCCTAAGCGCCTCTTCGTCGCAGTCGATACCGGTCAGTGTATACGCTACGCCATCGAGCTGTAACGGCCACTTGGTGCCGCAACCAGCTTCGAGGATTTCCAAGGTTCTTCGCGCCCCCTTGCTACGAATCAACCGTTCCAACTCACCCCTCTCCTCCAACGGTTGTCTGATGACCGGGGGCGCGTGGTACTTGGTTTTTGGCCTCACCATGTCGTCTTTGCCTCATTGCTAAGAAACACTCCCGCAACCAGCATCGAGGGTTCTCGAGGTTTTTCCTGCCAGATTGGCAATTTCATCGCGACCTGACCATTTCGGTATATCTTGCACGAAGCATCTCGGCTGATTTTGACGCGAGAAATCGTTTCAACGCATACTCGTGGTTGCATCGCGCAATGCACACAGACTTCTCACGATCCGACACTAGGTCCTCGATTGTTCTGGAAATTTCATTTATATTCACACTTTCCAGCAGAGCACCCATTTGCCCGTCAACGAAGAAATCAGCCATCCCGCCTACCGGACAGGTGATCACAGGCATACCAAATGCCATCGCCTCCGTTATAGAGTTCGGCATACCCTCAGCATATTGCGTAGGGAAACAGAAGATATGATGTGAGTTCAAGATATCAAACTTATCCTTTCCGGTCACATAACCGACGATGTGAATACGGTTCCGGTACTTGGCATTATCAGCAAGAAGCCGGGAAATTTCCTCCATGGCCGGCCCGACTCCCGCCACAGTAAGCTCAATTGGCTTGCCCCTGTCCAAAAGCTCCATAACTGCACGCACCAATTCAACAACACCCTTTTTCCGCTCAAGTCGGGCAAGGAAAAGAAGTTTAATGCTCCTGGTCTCTTCCAGTTGAACAAGCTTCCTGCTAATCGAAAAGTTTTCCAGCATATCATCAGCAACTACTGTGGTCTCCATATACACAGGCGCAACCACCCCCCATCCACGCAAACAATCAGCAAAGCTTTTTGCAAGCACAATGAAGTTGTCGGCCTTTTTGTATGTAATCCCGAAAAACCAGCCAAATCTTCTGGAAACCGTTCGCTCGAATGACACATCCCAACCATGGAAAAAAACAAGTACAGGCCTCTTTCTTAGCCTGGCCAAAAGTATAAACAATCCGTCTCTCAGAAAACTTTTTGGACCAAGTGACGGATTCACATGAACGATATCGGGCTGAAAAGCTGTTATTTTCCTCCACAATCGCACAGGGTCACCAATCAAATGCCATAGGCGACCCTGCCCATGTGTACTACCTATTTCCAGATAATAAACCTGCATGGCCTCTGTCAATAACCGCGGATAAACGGCATTATAATAATTGGCAACCCCGCCCTTATCCTGTAGTGAAGGCCCCGTAATCAACACTTTAATTTTTTTCATACGCTGCCCTACATAATGACTCAACACTACCGAATCGTTACAGCTTGCAACCAGCGCTCAAGCAACACCAGCATCCATATAAAATTACCGTTATCCTGTTTTCCCTGCTTGTTGTCATCTACTAGCTGACGTATTACACCTCCATCAAGGCCCAGGTCCACTTTGCTCAGCCGGGATAACTGGCTGTCAAACGCATCACTCTTGAACCACTCTCGGAGCGGTACGGAGAACCCTTTCTTGGGCGCTCTCATCAATGAGCCGGGAAGATTTTTTCCAACTGTTTTCCTTAGCACATGCTTGCGCTCATAGCCTGGCATCTTGATGTTCTTACTGACCCGAGCCATAAACTCAACCAGACGATAATCAAGGAAAGGTATTCTCGTCTCGAGCGAATAAGCCATGCTCATCCTGTCGACCTTGGTAAGCATCTGATCTGGCAACGTAACCATTAACTGGAAGTACATCAATCGATAGAAAGTATCCTTGTAGGTACAGCCTTTCATTACATTCTGGATAAACTCATCGACATGAATGACATTCGGATTGCCACCAAGCAGATTCTTGATCAATGACGGTTGGATATACGCCAACTTATTCACAAGGCGCGGCTCGAATTCTACCTCAGATGCATCGCAAACATTTGATATTCGATTCAACCTGTAACGAAGACCGCCGGAAAACGGGGTTGCCAACATCGACACCAGCCGAGGGATACCCGCTTGAATCGACTTTGGCAGGTGTTGGTAGGAATCAGCAAACATCTCCCCCTGATACACGGTATATCCAGACAATACTTCATCACCGCCATCACCAGTGAGGACCATTTTTACTTTTCTTGAAGCATACTGACAGACATGCCCAGTCGGAATTGCAGATGAATCTCCGAACGGCTCGTCGTAATGATACAATGTTCGTGTAATCGATTCCGAAAACACTTCAGGTTGAACCATGAATTCGTGGTGGCTGGTATGAAATGCCTGCGCCACATCTGCTGCGAGATGTCGTTCATCAAACGCAGCATCTTCGAACCCGATTGTAAATGTCTCTACTGGATGAGGAGTATGTTTTGCCATAAGCGAAACGATGCTCGCCGAATCAAGCCCGCCGCTAAGAAAAGCGCCAAACGGAACATCACTGCGCATCCTCAGCCGTACCGAGTCATTCAGTAATGATTCGAATTCCTCGTAAATATGCGCTCGGTTGGTGAGCATATCGTGCTCATCAATCTGTGAAATCGTCCAGTGCTCATGTTCAGTGACTTTGCCATTCTTGACGAGCAGGTAATGTCCCGGCATGAGCTTGTAGATATTCTCATAGAATGTGTCTGGCGCCGGGATATACCCCAGCGTCAGGTAAATCTCCATCAGTTCCATGCGAGCTGTACGCGGCACACCATATGCGAAAAGGCTCTTGATCTCAGATCCGAACAGGAAAACATCTCCTAAAACCGTATAATGCAGCGGCTTTTCACCCACCCTATCCCTCGAAAGGAATAAAAACTGTTCTTTCCGATCCCATATTGCGAACGCCCACATGCCATTAAATCGAGTCTGGCACGATATGCCCCACTGCTCATAAGCGCGCAGAATTACCTCGGTATCGGATTCTGTCTCGAATCTTGCCCCATACTTCTTAAGTTCTCCGCGCAGTTCAATATAATTGTATATTTCCCCATTAAAAACTATGCACAAATTGCCATCCTGGCTGCTCATTGGCTGCTGCCCGGAAGACAGGTCAATGATTGACAGTCGCCGGTGCCCCAGTCCTACACAACCATCGAGGTGCAGACCATCTGCATCAGGCCCCCTATGAAATACGGCCTGCGTCATCGAGCGCAGCAGGGCGCCATCCGCGATCCCCTGGTCAAAATGAACTATTCCTGCGATTCCGCACATGGTCTTATCGTTTAGTTAACGTGACAGGTTGATGATGGTAACGCATACCTTGCTTGGTGATCGACATTACAGAGGCCAGTTTCTACCCATAAAATAGACGCTTGGATAGATGACCCGCGACAAACCTGACAGGCTGACCATACTGATAAATGTCGGGTGCCTGCTGTATATCGTGGAAAAATAGGTATCAGTTACATTCGTCACTATAGGGAAGACCGCAGAAAGCAGAGACTCCAACTCTTCCGAAGAATAGCCTGCATGTGCCCCGAACTCATTCCGGAATTTTCCGGATAATCGCGCTTTCCAGTCAATGTAATTCCATCTTACCTTTTCACTGAAGGTTGCAGTCTTGCTGCCCATATAGCCCAGCGCACGCAATCGATTGGGCGTGCCAATCCAGAAGCCCCCTCCTGGGCTGAGCACCCGACCCATTTCTGCAAGTGCCGTTACAGGGTCTGGAATATGTTCCAGTGCGTGGTAACAATAAATAAAATCAAAGGAATCATCCTCGAACGTCATGGCCATCGCATCACCATATTGCAAACTGGCAAATTTCGCAGACTCCGGATCAAAATCCTCACTCACATCGATCCCGACCACCATGGCATCCAGGCAACGCGCCAATATTGCCGCCTCAATACCCGAGCCACATCCGATAACAAGCAAGTTATTGATATCTTGAATAGCATTATCGTTGATGATACTTGCCACCAACTCAGTCTTTGGATCTTTCAATCGATTCATGTTTTCCAGCCGGTATCGCCTGCGGGAACAAACAGTCATTATATAAACTTCGGGGCTCGCTGCTTGGTAATCTTGTAGTTACCAATAAATAACACATCAATGCCAGTATCGTAAAAGCAACGCAGGGCTTCACGCGGGGCACAAACGACTGGCTCGCCTTTTACATTAAACGAAGTATTAAGAATGACATACTCACCGGCAATGTCCCCGAATGCCTTGATCAAGTCGTAATACCTCGGATTCGAGGCCTGTTTGACCATCTGTGGTCGTGCAGTTCCGTCAACATGCACCACTGCGGGTATCTTGTCGCGCTTGTTTTCATGCACAACAAAAGCACTGACCATGAAGTACTCGTCGCGACTATTCACAAGATAATCATCGCGTTTTTCATACAGTATGGAAGGACAAAATGGCCGGAATGCCTCTCGATATTTCACGCAGCGGTTAATAAGATCCTTGTTTTCTTTCCGGAGCGGACTCATGAGTATCGATCTGTTACCTAACGCTCGTGGACCAGATTCCATCCGTCCCTGGAACCAGCCAATGATACGGTTGTCTACAAGGTATTTGGCGGCTTCCAGGGGCGGATTCTCGCAATACTCATACTCAATCCCACGACTGTCGAGTATCTGCTTGATTTCATCATTTTCAAATTCAGGCCCAAGGTAGGCATTCTCGAGCAATTCATGCCGCCTGTCCGGCATTTCAGCGTAGTAGCAGCTTAACGCCGCTCCGACTGCCAGACCAGCATCCCCGGGGTTTGGATAGACCCACTGAGTATCAAGCTTGCCCGAATACCAGATGTCCTGGTTCATTTTAACGTTCAGGAATGATCCTCCCGCAGCGCAAAGATGCCTTGTCCCAAGCTTGTCAAGCCATGGAAGGATCACCTCGCTGGCCTGCTCCAGGAATACTCTCTGCACTTCAGCACAAAAGTCTTCTCTACCCAGCTCCCCTACTATCTTTTCTAGAGCATAGGCATCATCAAAATGAAAATGATAGGCAGAATGATCCAGCCAGTGGCCGCCCTTTCCATAGGCGTGCGGTGTAACCAGATCCCCGTTCTTGTAGACCGGGTGGTATCCATCCAGAGCCCCTGGGTGAACCTTGCCATAAGGGGCAAGTCCCATGGTTTTCCATTCATCACTACCGTGTCGCCATCCCAATGCCTCTGTGCAATTCGAGTAAAACCAGCCTAGTGACGCATCATCACCCCAGGAATTTTGGCGGGTCAGCTTATTTTTCTCGCCTTTCCACACAGCAACGGATGTCATATCACCAATACCATCCATGGTGACAACAAGCACGCGCTCATCATTCAGGCCGGATGTGTAGTAGGCTGATGCTGCATGCGCCATGTGGTGATCGACAAGTATGATGCGGCAATCCGGGGAAATCGCCATTGGCTTTTGGTAAATTGGAAGTGTAGTCTGTGTCCGCTTCTCATTCAAAATGTATTGTAGCGCTGCCTGCTTTAGCCTTGATTTAATCGATCTGATTTCCTTCGGCCGCTGTTTCCCAGGAATCTTGAAAAAAGTAGTTACCGATGGGTGCAGATACCCATTGGGGAGCGCGATGGCATCCAGATCTTCGCTGCTGATACCTGCATACTGCAAGCAATAATCAATAGCCCTTAAAGGGAAAGAACTATCGTTTTTTACACGCGTGAGACGCTCCTCCGCGACATCCGCAACGATCCTGCCATCAACAATGATAGCTGCAGCCGCATCGTGGCCAGTCTGTATACCAAGTATATATTTCATTTTATTTCCCTTTCACGCAATGACTTGCTGCCTATCAGAGCCTTGATCGGGCTTGTTATTATCCAGGGCGCGTTAACACCATGTCGACCATATTCCTAAATTCCAAAGAGTTCTATTCTACTGTTACTTCATCAACACACTGCCGATCTTTTGGCTATATCCGGGTTTCCCAACCGATGAATCACATTGATACGGCTGTATCATAGGGTTTTCATCCTACCTCATAAGGTACGCAAATGGCTGGGAATATG